>Ga0209931_1001258_pt1 | contig 14016 bp, 13 predicted proteins | sample SalPonR1_B_D1_MG_FD_185697 | JGI IMG/M metagenome (GOLD analysis project Ga0209931, IMG submission 185697) | Salt pond soil microbial communities from South San Francisco under conditions of wetland restoration - Salt Pond MetaG R1_B_D1_MG... ...
ATAATCATATTTTCACTCCTAACTTCTTTAATTTAATGAGTTAAAATAAATAGCAAAAGAGGAGACTAAAAAGTCTCCTCTTTTATAATCTATATATATGATTTTACTCTCAAAATTATTAGCTTTTAACATATATTCACCTTTAACTTTCCTGGTTTTCAGGTTTTTCGTTTTCTTCAGAAGAATTGTCTTCTTCTGAAGCATTTTTTTCATCATTTTGAGAACTATCATTTTCAATTTTATTTTCTTCATTTTCAGTTTGATTTTCTTCATTTTCTTCAGTAGTTGTATCTTTATCCTTTGTTTCTTCAAAAGTTTTATTTACTTTTTCTTTATTTTCTGGAGGATCTAACTCCTCACCATTCATTATCTTATGAATTTGTTCAGAATTAAGAGTTTCATGTTCTTTAAGTGCAGCTACGATTTTTTCAACAGTTTCACTATTTTCTTCCAAAAGTGATTCAGCTTTACGATAGCAATTTTCAACAATTGAACTGATTTCTCTATCAATTTCTGAAGCAACTTCTTCACTATAGTTAGGCTGTCTGGATATATCACGACCCAAAAATACCTGTTGGTCATGCTTTTGGCCTAAAGTTAATGGCCCAAGTTTTTCACTCATTCCATATTCAGTAACCATCGCTCTAACTATTTTTGTAGCTCTTTCTAAATCATTTTGAGCTCCTGTACTTATATCTTCAAGAAAAACAGCTTCTGCTGCTCTACCTCCTAACAGGGCAGTAACCATATCTGTCAATTCAGTTTTAGTCATAAAGTTTTTATCATCTTCAGGTAAATTAATTGTAAATCCACCTGCTCTACCTCTAGGTATTATCGATACTTTATGAGTGCTATCTGCATTTTCCAATAACTCACCTAATAATGCATGGCCAGTTTCATGATATGAAACAATATCTTTTTCTTTTTCAGATATAACTCTACTCTTTTTAGCAGGACCTGCAATAACTCTATCTATAGCATCATCAAATTCAAGCATACCAATTCTTTCTTTATTTCTTCTTGCAGCAAGAATTGCAGCTTCATTAGCCAGATTTTCCATATCTGCTCCTGTAAAACCAGGTGTTCTTTTGGCCAGAACTTCTGTCTTGACATCATCTGTTGTTGGTTTGTTTTTCATATGAATTTTCAAGATAGCCTCACGAGCTTTATAATCAGGTTTATCAACTGTAATTTGACGATCAAATCTACCAGGTCTAAGTAAAGCGGGATCAAGTATATCAGGTCGGTTTGTTGCAGCCATTAATATAATACCTTCATTTGGCTCAAAACCATCCATCTCTACTAAAAGCTGATTTAGAGTCTGCTCTCTTTCATCATGACCGCCACCAAGGCCTGCTCCTCTCTGACGTCCAACTGCATCTAATTCGTCTACAAAGATAATACAGGGAGCATTTTCTTTTCCTTTTTCAAAAAGATCTCTTACTCGAGAAGCACCAACACCTACAAACATTTCTACAAAATCTGAACCACTGATGAAATAAAATGGAACTCCAGCTTCACCAGCAACAGCTTTAGCCATCAATGTTTTACCAGTTCCTGGAGGTCCTACTAATAAAACCCCTTTAGGAACTTCAGCACCCACATTGGCAAATTTTTCAGGTGTTTTTAAATATTCTACTATTTCTTTTAACTCTTCCTTTACTTCTTCATAGTTAGCAACATCATCAAAAGTAGTGCCATCTTTTTTCTCATTTAATTTGGCTTTACTTTTACCAAATGACATCATTTTTCCGCCGCCACCCTGCATTCTTTGCATGATAAATATCCAGGCTACTATTAAAATTCCAATCGGAAGAACATAACCTAAAATATTCATCCACCACGGGGCAGTCGGTTCCGGTTTGGTTGATATTTCTACATCAGCATTTCTTAATTGTTCCATTAAATGCGGGATAGATTCTGGTGGAATATCAACATTAAATTCTTTATTTTCGAAGGTTCCAGACACCTTAGAGTTTCCTATAACAGTTACCTCTTTAATATTTCCTTCATTAACCTGTCTTAAAAGATTAGTGTAAGTAAAATTCTCCAAAACTTGCGGTGATTGTTGCATGAAAAATTGAGCAATTAAAATTGATATCGCAATTAATATTAGATAAAATCCTATATTTTTAACAAATTTATTCAAGTTTGAATTACCTCCCCTCTACAATTTAACCATAATACAATAAAATATTATACCATAGGAAAAATATTTTGTAAATGATTATACATACATTTCCTCTTTCAATACTCCAATATATGGTAGGTTTCTATATTTTTCAGCATAATCTAATCCATAACCTACTACAAACTTATCTGGAACTTCAAAACCATTAAAATCAGCTGTAATTTCTTTCTGTATTCTTCTTTCCGGTTTATCAAGCAGTGTAGCAATTTTTATACTTGCTGGATTTCTGGTTTTCAATAATTCTACAACATGTTTTAAAGTACGACCTGTATCCATAATGTCCTCAGCTATGAGTATATGTTTATTTTCAATATTTTCTTCTAAATCTTTTATAATTCTAACAACACCTGAAGAAGTTGTGCTATCACCATAACTTGAAACATCCATAAAATCAAAAGTAACTGGCAATTTGATATTTCTCGCAAGGTCAGACATAAATAATATAGCCCCTCTTAAAATACCTATCATAATAATATCATCATCAGGATTATAACTATGAGTTATTTCTTCCCCCATTTCTTTTATTCTTTTATCCAATTCTTTTTCTGTTATAATAACTTCAGCAATATCTTTATCAAGTACATTCTTATTACTCATTATTTGCCTCCTTTTTAGTATAGGATAATTTCAGGATATTATCCGTTTTATTAGTAATTTTCACCTTATCATTCATATGATAACCAACTATCCATAAAATTAAATTGTTATCATCAACCACAAGAGGAATTTTATCTCTTTTTGATTTTTTTATTTTTTTATCTATAAAATAATCTTTTATTTTTTTGCTCCCATTTAATCCTAAAGGAGTAAATCTATCTCCCTGCCTTCTATTTCTTACTTTAAGGGGAAATTTAATTTTAGTAAAATCCATTAAACAATTTTGTGCTTTACTTGCCTCTTTTCTCCAGTTTTTATATTTTTTTATTTTCTCACTTTTTAATTTATAATTATGTGGTAAATTTACTATAGTTCCTAATTCAATATCTTTAGTATAATTTAAAATATTTTCTTCAAAATTACCTCTTTTTAAAATTAATTTCTTATAAACTCTTTTTATTTTAATTTTATCAGGTAAATCAATCTTTTTATTAGTAGCATTTTTAGTAAATAACTTTTTTATCTCTTGATAGTGTTTAAGATAGATATCTGCTTTCACTTCTTTTATTTTATAAATAGCATTAAACATAATTCTTCTTTTTATAACTTCATCTAATTTATTAAACTTATTGAAATCTATTTCAATCCTATCTTCTTCTTCTTTTATTACTATATTTGAAAAATGTTTTTCAGCAAGACTATTTAAATAATCATCTTCCTCTTTTACTAAATTAGCCATTCTCATTACAACATCCTTAAGTGAGGGATTAATTTCACTTTCAAGATAAGGAATAATATTATGTCTAATTTTATTTCTGGTATAAATAGTCTCTTCATTAGTTTTATCATAACGTGGATTTAAATTTTCTTTTTTACAATATTTTTCTATTTCATCTCGACTTATTGCTAAAAGAGGATGAATGATTTTATGATTATTAATATTGCTTATTGGTTCTATACCACTCAGACCAGAAAGACTACAACCTCTAACGATATTTAAAAAAACTGTTTCTACTAAATCGTCTTTATTGTGGGCTAAAGCAATTTTATTAAAATTAAAATCTTCCTGATATGAAAAAAGAAACTTCATTCTAATTTTCCTTGCTGCCTGTTCAGAAGATAATTTATTATTTTCTGCAAAATCAGGAACATTAAATTTTTCCACAAAACAGGTTATATTATAATTATCACACATCTTTTTTACAAATTTTGCTTCATTTTTAGCTTCTTTTCTAAACAAATGATTTAAGTGAAAGACAGCTATTTCTAAATTTTTATTAGCAGCTAACTTCATAAAAAGATCAAGCATAGTTAAAGAATCAGGACCACCTGAAACTCCCAATAATACTCTATCTTTTTTTGAAATCAAATTTTCTTTTTCAATAAAGTCTTTGAATTTATCATAAACTTTCACTCGTAATTACTCCCCTTTTAACTCTAAAAAATTCTTTTGCGTCAATATTAATTATTCTATATAAGTGGTCAGTATTCCTGCAATTTTTATTGATTTCACAAAGTTTCTTCTATTACTTCATTTATAAGGCCAAATAATATATCTCTTTCACTTATTGCTATTTTATCTATATCTAATATTTCTATAATTGATTTTAGAATAATTGAACCAGCAGTTATAATGTCTGCTCTCTTTTCATTTAAACCTTTCATTCTTTTTCTTTCAGAAAGACTACTATTAGATAATTTATGACAAATTGTATCAATATCAGCTTTTAATAATAAATATTGATGAATTTTTTTACTGTCATATTCTTCAAGACCTAAATCCATAGCTGCCAAAGTAGTAATAGTTCCTCCTACTCCTATCAATTTTTTTGTTTTGAAATTTATAATATCCTGTTCATTTAAAATCTTATTAATTTCATTTTGCAAGTTTTTTTGATCACTATTACTAAGAGGCTTTCTGCTATCTTCAATAATTCTTTCTGTTAGTCTAACAGCTCCAATATCAAGACTTTTTTTAATAATTTCATCCTGATTTTTCCAGATAAATTCTGTACTACCTCCACCTATATCAATAATCAAAAAATCATTATTTTTTATGTCAGTTTTTACTCCCTTATATATGTATTTTGCTTCTTTATTACCAGAAATAATATCAATTTTAAATGAAGTTCTTTTTTTAAGGGGTTTAATAAAATCTTTTTTATTGTTTACATCACGTAAAGCACTAGTCCCAACAACTTTAACATTTATGACATTATGTTTTTTTATTTTTTTGTCATATTTTTCTAAAGCTGTTATTGTTCTTTCAATAGCATTTTCTTTTAAAAATTTATTCTTATCTACTTCTTCACCCAACCGAGTAATAATTATATCTCTTTCTAAAACTTTATAATCACCATTATCATAATCAACTATTAGTAATCTTGTAGAATTAGTACCTATATCTATGGCTGCTACTTTCATTGAGAACCTCCCTTTTCTTTGTTCATTAACTTACTACAAATATCACAACTATCGGGCCAATCCAATTTATTAAATACAATTTCTCCAACTGGATTTAATCCATTAACCAGGTAATCAGCTAAATGAGTATGTAAACATTTTACCCCTTCTTTATCAATTATGCCACCTACTCCTGAATTCACTAAAACATCTCTAATGCCATCAGGTAAATCTTCAAGATTTTTATCTAAATATTCTAATCTTTTTTTGGCATAATTTTTATGTGCTTTTTTTAAAGTTAATCTAAATTCCCTATCATTTTTTAATTTTGAAGTTAACTTTTGTATTAATCCTTTATCTTCAATTTTACTTACTTCTTTTACAAAATAGGGACAACTCAACCAGTAGGTTGTAGGAAATACAATAGAATTTTCATAAGGTTTTACTATTAAAACTGCGGGATAAGAAAAAGGACAATATTTTGCTATTTCTAATAAATTATCAGGTTCTCTCTCAATTTGTTTTTTAATTAAGTTATATTCTTTATTAGACACTTTCATTTTCTCTATACTCCTCTCATACCAAAAAAAAACATCCTCCAAGCAGGAGGATGTTTTACTTTTTCTACTATCTATATTTTAAAACAAAATCGCTTTTTTATTCATTACCACTTCGCTTTGCTTCACGATTTTTTAGATCTTGTTGTCTTTCACTGCTCTGTTTTAAAAAGTCTTCCATCTTTTCTTCAAAAGATTGCTTTGGGGCATGATCTATTCTATCAGATGGATCTTCTAACTGTTTGATAGATAGCCCTATTTTACCATCATCATCAATATTAATAACCTTTACCTTAACCTTTTCATCTTCTTTAAGATAGTTAGAAATATCTTTAACATAAGTATTCGCAACCTCTGAAATATGAACTAATCCAGTGTCTCCATTTTGCAATTCAACAAACGCACCAAAATTAGTAATGCCTGTAACTTTACCTTCAACTGTAGCTCCAACCTCAATGGACATACTAAAAAAATTCCTCCTCGATTTTATAAGATTAACTACATTATAACTTAAGTCATGAATTCTGTCAAATAAAATTCTAGCATTTCTTTAAAGTATCATTGATAAAGCTATTCTTTTTCTTTTTTTGTCTATTTCCAAAATCTTTACTTTTATTATATCTCCCACCTGTACAATTTCCATTGGATCTTTAACATAATTGCTGCTCATTTCTGAAATATGTACAAGTCCATCTTCTTTTACACCAATATCAACAAAAGCGCCAAAATCAACTACATTACGTACTGTACCCTCTAAAATCATGTCTGGTTTTAAATCTTCTAATTTCAAAATATCATCTCTTAAATTTGCTGCTGATAATTCAGGTCTTGGGTCTCGACCAGGTTTTTTTAAAGATTTAATTATATCTTTTAGAGTTGGTAAGCCAACTGATATTTTTTTTGCTTTTTTTCTTAAATCAATCTCTGAAAACTTTTCTTTTAATTCAATTAATTTTTCCTCATTTTTAATATCATCAACTGTAAAACCTAAATCTTTAAGTAAAATTTCTGTTGATTTATATGATTCTGGGTGGATTGGAGTTCTTGCTAAAGGATCTTCAGAAGAAAATATTCTTATGAATCCTGCAGCCTGTTTAAAAGTTTTTGGACCCAGACCATAAACATCTTTTAATTCCGATCTTTTATTATAACTTCCTTCTTCTTTCCTTTTTTCAACAATATTTTCCGCTACACTACTATTAATACCAGCTACATATTGTAATAATGAAGGAGAGGCTGTATTTAAATTTACACCTACATAATTAACGGCTGATTCTACTACATTTTCCAGTGATTCATTTAATTTCTTTTCATCAACATCGTGTTGATATAATCCTACACCAATAGATTTCGGGTCTATTTTTACTAATTCAGCCAGCGGGTCCTGTAATCTCCTGGCAATGGAAACAGCTCCTCTCATAGCAACATCTAATTCAGGAAACTCTTCTCTTGCTAATTTAGATGCAGAATATACTGAAGCACCATCTTCATTTACAATAATATAATTTATATCTTCTCCTTCATCAATTAATTCAGAAATAAAAAATTCTGTTTCCCTGGAAGCAGTACCACTACCAATAGCTATTGTATTTACATTATGTTTATTTACAATATTTTTTATAGTTTTTTTGGCTTTTTCTTTCTCATTTTGGGGAGGATGAGGATAAATTGTAGCTGTATCCAATAATTTACCAGTTTCATCTACTGCACAAACTTTTGAACCAGTTCTAAAACCAGGATCAATAGCAACAACTTTTTCATCTTTATAAGGTGGCTGTAAGAGTAAAGAACGAAGATTTTTACCAAATACCTCAATAGCATGTTCTTCGGCTTTATCTGTTAGTTTATTACGTACTTCTCTTTCTATTGAAGGAAATATTAATCTTTTATAAGCATCTTTAATAATTTCAATTAGATTTTCTTTAAAAGGAGAATTATTGATTATTACTTTATTTTCAATATAATTATAAACTTTTTCTTCTCTCACTTCTATTTTTACCTTTAATTTTTCCTCTTTCTCACCCCTATTTAAGGCTAAAATCCTATGTGGTGGTATATCAGATACAGATTCTTTATAATCATAATACATTTTATATTTTTCTTTTTCATCTAACTCTTCATCCTGTAAAGTGCTGGAAATTGAACCTTTATTAAAAGAAATTTCTCTAATTTTTTTTCTTATTTCTGCATTATCAGAAATCCATTCTGCAATAATATCATTAGCTCCCTGCAAAACTTCATCAGCAGTATTTAATTCTTTTTCTGGATCTATATAATTTTTAGATAACTCTTTTAAATTTAGGTCTTTTTTCTGTTCCCAGATTATTTCAGCCAAAGGCTCAAGACCTTTTTCTTTAGCTTTAGTTGCTCTGGTTTGCTTTTTTTGTTTATAAGGTCTATATAAATCTTCAACTTCCTGTAAAATTTCAGCTTTTTTTATTTTTTCTTCTAATTCTTCTGTTAATTTATCCTGTTCATCTATTAACCTAATTACTTCTTCTTTTCTTTTATTTAACTTTCTTATGTAATCTAATCTTTCTTCAATCAATCTTAATTCTTCTTCATCTAAATTACCAGTCATTTCTTTTCGATATCTGGCAATAAAAGGAATAGTATTACCATCATCAAGTAAATCTACAGCAGCTTTTACCTGGTTTTTTTTAAAATTATTGTTATTAGCTATTCTTGAAATTATTTCTTCCATTTTCATCACCTTTATTTATCTTTTTCTGAATCTTTTTCTTCAACAGGGATAACTAAAACTTCTCCTGGTTTAACTAAACCTAACTTTGTTCTAGCAGCTTTTTCAATGAATTCATCACTTTGTACATTTATTAATTTTTCATTTAACTCTTCATTTTTTTTCTCTGCTTTATTTATTTCTTGATTTAAATTATTTATTTGCGTTTTTAATTTCTCCACTTTTTGGTGATTCGTATAAAAATTAAATAAAGATATCAAAAAAATAACAAGGGCAACTCCAATTATTAATTTCTTTTTCATAAAAAATCCCCCTTTTATTCTAATAAATTATGTAATTAATATTATTATCTAAAAATACGGGGAAATATTATTTAAAAATCTCATTTAAATCTATATCCGAAACCTTATTATAACAATAATCTGCTTTCCCAATTCTTTCCTCAGGTCCAACTCCAACAACCTTCATCCCTGCTTTTTTAGCTCCTATTACTCCAGCTTTTGAATCTTCAACTACCAAACATTCTTCTGGTTTAAAACCCATTTTTTGGGCAGTAAATAAAAACAAATCAGGTGCAGGTTTTGATTTTTTCACACTATTTCCATCAGCTATTAATTCAAAAAAATTATCTAATTCTAAACTTCTAATAACCTGTTTGGCGTTTCTACTAGCAGATGCAACCGCCAATTTATATTTTTTGTTTTTTAACTCTAAAAGTATTTGATATATTCCACTGATCATATCATTTTTATTTAAATCACCAATTATTTCCTGATAATAATCATTCTTTTTTTTCATGATTTCATCTTCTTTTTCTTTTGTAAAATCAACTTGTTTAACCTGAGCTATAGTTTTTACTGAGTCTCTTCTAGAAAGCCCACGTAATTTTTCATTCTCCTCCTCAGTAAAATCTATCCCCTCTTCTTTTAATGGCAATTTCCAGCTTTTATAATGATATTCTGCTGTATCAGTTACAACTCCATCTAAATCAAAAATAATAGCTTTTAATTCATTACTCATTTTTCTTTTCACCACCTGATAAATCATAACTTTTTAATACTCTTTCTTCTGGTTCGAGACTTGCCTGCCAAATTTCTAATTTATCTGCATAAGAATTAAAGGGAACTTTGAAATCTTGAAGTAAATATTGAATTTCAGAAAAATCTTTTTTAGAAATAGGATTAGTTGCAAAATTATTATTTATAATTGTAATATGAAAATCCCAATCTTCATAATTATCAATTGTAGAAATATTTTCCTCGACAAATTTATTATGTAATAATTTAGCTGATGATAAAAGAGAACCAGTATTTTTTACATCTAAAAGTAATAAATCATCACCTTCAGATACTTCAAAACAATCAATTTCTTCAATTTTGATTTTTATCGGCTCAATATTTGTAATTAAATCATTTAAAATCTTAACAGCCTGGTCCAATTTTTCCTTATTAATTCGATCAATAGTTACATGTAAAACTGGATAATTTTCACCTTTATATACTTCATAATGCTCAGCAATTAATTTTTGAACTCTATTAGCCAAACGAGATACTTTACCTTTAAGGGTTAATACAATGAAATATTCATCTTCTAAAGAGGCTGATTCTATCATCTTTATCGGCATCCTTTTTTATATATTTTTTGTTTAACATACCTGTTTTTATAATAGCACAACCAAAAAAATTATTCAATCTAGTAATTTGTTAAGATTTTTTATTATTTCTGAAGTATTTTTGTATATATGAGTATTGTTTTTATCTATTATTTTTTTCCAAAATTTTTGTGCTTTCCCATCTGTATAATCTCTATAAGAAAAATCTTTTTTAGCTTCTACTATTATATCTTTATCATTCATCTCAGAAACTGTTTTAAGATTACCCAGATTCCCGTGTCCAAATGGGGTATTAGTTACAATTATAATTTCTGCTTTTTCCATTTCTTCTTTATTTCTTCCAGAACTTATTTCTCCTACATAATCAAATGGAGGAATTTCCACAATTTTATAATTTAATTTGCGAGCAGTCTCCCAATCTCTATCACCTTGATTTAAAACTCCACAACTAATATTTGTATAACCTTCTTTATTTAATCTTTTAAAAAGTTCACTTCCAGAACCACCACCAGCTACAATATGAATTCTCTCCCCTTTAGGAGTATCCATAACCTGATAATTTCGAGGAACCAAAGTAACATAAGGTCTATCAGTAATATTATTTCTTTTTATTATAACTTCAGTATTATACACTTCTCTTATATTTTTCTCAGTAAGTACTTCTTCTGGACTACCTACAGCATAAATTTTACCTTGTGATAATAATATTAATTCATCACAATACTGACTTGCTAAATTCAAATCATGAGAAACTACAATTATAGTTAAAGATAGCTTTTGATTTAACTCAGAAATTAAATCAAAAATTTCACCCTGATAATTAATATCAAGACTTGAAGTTGGTTCATCAAGTAATAATAAATCAGGTTTTTGAGCAAGTGATCTTGCAATAATAACTCGCTGTCTTTCTCCTCCACTCAACTGATTTATTTTTTTATCTTCCAAATATTTAGTATCAGTAACTTCCATTACTTCGTTTACAATTTCACTATCTTTCTCATTAATTTTTCCCCATTTACCCTGATAAGGATTTCTACCCATCATAATAATATCATAAACTGTAAAATTAAAATCTACATTTGTATTTTGTGGTACTACAGCCATTTTTTTTGCAAGTTCTTTACTACTATATTGATTTAACAATTTTTGATCAAGATAAATAACTCCTTTATTTGGATTAAGAATTCTACTAATATTTTTAAGTAAAGTAGATTTTCCTGAACCATTTGGCCCAATTATACCAACGAAATCATTTTTTTCTAAATGATAGTCAATATCTTTAAGAACTTCTTCGTTTTTATATTTAAAACTTAAATTTTTAATATTTAACATATAAATCACCAACTACTATTCTTTTTCTTGCGTAAAAGATAAATAAAATAAGGACCACCTGCAAGTGAAGTAATTATTCCAACTGGAATTTCAAGTGGTGAAAGTAAAAATCTAGCTAAATCATCAGAAATCATCATAAAAATACCACCAAAAATTGCTGCAAATGGTAACAATTTTCGATGATCAGGTCCAACTAACATTCTAGTTATATGAGGAATTATAAGTCCTACAAATCCGATACTACCACTAACTGAGACTACAGCTGCTGTAATCATTGTTGCTGAAACTATTAAAATTAATTTTACTTTTTCTACATCAACACCTAAATATTGTGCATTTTCTTCACCTAGTAAAATTATATTTAAATCATTTAGAAAAAAACTAACTGGTAATAATCCAATAATATAATAAGGTAAAATCATTTTTATTTCATGCCAATTGCTGTTCGCAATAGAACCCATTAACCAATAAACAATTTGATGTAATTCATTTGATCCAATAACCATTAAAAAAGAAGTAAATGCATTTAAAACATAACCTACTGCTACCCCTGCTAATAAAAAAGTCATTACTGGAACTTTATTATTAACACGCGCTAAATTGTAAACAGCATATACTGTTAGTATTGCGCCTACAAAAGCCATAATAGGCAAAGTTCCTATACCCAAAATAGTAAAATTAATACCTAAAACTATAGCTAAAGTAACTCCAGTACCAGCCCCAGCTGAAATACCAACAATATATGGATCAGCCATTGGATTTCTAATTATTCCTTGAAAAATAACTCCTGCTATAGCCAGACCTGAACCAACCAGAAAACTCATAATTACTCTCGGTAATCTTATATTATTTACTATTATTCTTTGAGTTTCTAAATTATTTTGTTCAATCCCCAATAATATTTTAATTATATTATTAAAAGGTATATAGCTGGATCCAATTGATATTGAAAGAATAAAAACAATAAAAAGAGATATAATTGAAAAAATAATTATTTTCCAGAATCTTTTTTTATTAATATCTTCTTCATCTCTCATTTTATCACCTACTATTATCTATTTCAAAAAAATTAATAAACAAAAAAGACACCCTTCAGTAGGTGCCTGTAAATTTAAGAATGGAGCGGGAAACGGGATTTGAACCCGCGACATTCACGTTGGCAACGTGACGCTCTACCACTGAGCTATTCCCGCACAATGGTGGAGGGGAGAGGATTTGAACCTCTGTAGGCATCGCCGGCAGATTTACAGTCTGCTCCCTTTAGCCACTCGGGCACCCCTCCATTATATAATATCTGTTCCATATCCATTAGTATAATATAAGTATTATTTTTTAATAAAGTATTATTGGTGGAGATAAGGGGATTCGAACCCCTGACCTCTACACTGCCAGTGTAGCGCTCTCCCAACTGAGCTATATCCCCAAAAATCTTCTATGGAGCCGATGACCGGATTTGAACCGGTGACCTCTTCCTTACCATGGAAGCGCTGCTACCGTCTGAGCTACATCGGCACAATTAATTATTTGAGAAAAAATATATCTCCAAATAAAAAAATGGCGGAGGCGACGGGATTTGAACCCGCGGTCTCCGGCGTGACAGGCCGGCGCGTTGAACCACTTCGCTACGCCTCCGTTTTTTTAAATGGTGGGCGAAACAGGGCTCGAACCTGTGACCCCCTGCTTGTAAGGCAGGTGCTCTCCCAGCTGAGCTATTCGCCCATGGTACCCTCAAGGGGATTCGAACCCCTGTCGCCAGGATGAAAACCTGGTATCCTGGACCACTAGACGATGAGGGCAAAAAATTCATCATGGCGGAGAGAGAGGGATTCGAACCCTCGCTAGGGCGAAAATGCCCTACTACAGGTTTAGCAAACCCGCCCCTTCAGCCACTTGGGTACCTCTCCATGTAGATAATTATGGTGGGTCTAAGAGGACTCGAACCTCTGACACTGTGGGTATGAACCACATGCTCTAGCCAACTGAGCTATAGACCCATAATATAAATGGAGCGGGAAACGGGATTCGAACCCGCGACCCTCAGCTTGGAAGGCTGATGCTCTGCCAATTGAGCTATTCCCGCCTAAAATAAAATATTTAATGAACTAAAAAATTATGGTTGCGGGGGCCGGATTCGAACCGACGACCTTCAGGTTATGAGCCTGATGAGCTACCAGACTGCTCTACCCCGCGTTGAAAAATGGTGAGCCATGGAGGATTCGAACCTCCGGCAACCTGATTAAAAGTCAGGTGCTCTACCAACTGAGCTAATGGCCCATAAATTGGCTGGGGCGGCAGGATTCGAACCTGCGCATCCTGAGACCAAAACCCAGTGCCTTACCGCTTGGCTACACCCCAATAAAATTTATATAAGATTCTGGCAGCGATCTACTCTCCCACAAGGTCGCCCTTGCAGTACCATAGACGCTGGAGGACTTAACTTCTGTGTTCGAGATGGGAACAGGTGTTGCCCCTCCGCTATTGCCACCAGAAAAATTATTCAATTATTAATTTCTTTATAATTTAGACATAAGCATTAACTATTATAGCATATTTCTCTTATATGTCAAGTTTTTTTAAAAGAAATTATCAATTATACCTTAGAAGATGCATACAGAATGGAGAT
>Ga0209931_1001263_pt1 | contig 14000 bp, 10 predicted proteins | sample SalPonR1_B_D1_MG_FD_185697 | JGI IMG/M metagenome (GOLD analysis project Ga0209931, IMG submission 185697) | Salt pond soil microbial communities from South San Francisco under conditions of wetland restoration - Salt Pond MetaG R1_B_D1_MG... ...
AAAAAAAGACTGAGATAGTAAGAAAAACGTTTTAACAATCGTAAAGATTCTAGACCTAAAGGAAGCTAAGACTTATTGCATTCATCTCCACCAAATCAAAAACAAGATTTAAAAGGAGTTTTCTGCGACAATGTTTAGATAAAATCAGGATAGAACCAACTTAAAGCAGGAAGTAATTAAATCCTGATCTTTTTTTACAGTTTCACCCTTGCTTATATAAAATAGCAAGTATTGTTATGCAAATGACAAACAACTTCGGATGGGAGAGTTGAATTGATGAGTATATTAGTTACCGGGGGAGCCGGTTATATCGGAAGCCATGTGGTAAAAACACTTCTTAATAAATTTGATGTTATCACTCTTGATAATCTAAATAAGGGCCATGAAAAAGCTGTTTTAGGCGGTAGATTAATCAAAGGAGATTTCGGTGATAAAAAACTTTTAAAAAATATTTTTGAGAATAATAATATTAAAGCAGTTATTCACCTTGCGGCAGATAGTCTGGTGGGAGAATCGATGAAAGATCCCGCCAAGTATTACCATAATAATCTTGATAAAAGCATTAGATTACTGGAGATGATGGTAGAGTATAATATTAAAAATATTGTATTTTCCTCTACAGCAGCTGTCTATGGTGAACCTCAAAAGATACCAATAACAGAAGAGCATCCAATTTGTCCCAGTAATCCATATGGAGAAAGCAAGTATTTTTTTGAAAAAGTCATGGAGCGCTATGATAAAATATTTAATCTTAAATACATTTCTTTGAGATATTTTAATGCAGCCGGGGCAGATCCGACTGGAGAAATTGGTGAGGATCATAAACCGGAAACACATTTGATTCCTCTAATCTTAGATGTCGCTTTAAATAAAAAGGAAAGGATCTTTATTTTTGGTAATGACTACAGCACACGAGATGGAACATGTGTAAGGGATTATATACATGTTAATGATCTTGCAACTGCTCATCTTTTTGCCCTCAGGGCGCTTATGCAGGCCAAAGAGAGCAGTATCTATAATCTAGGGAACGGCCAGGGTTATACAGTCAGGGAAGTTATTGAAACTGTTAGAAAAGTTACAAATAGTAATATTATTGCTGAAGAGGCAAAAAGAAGACCAGGTGATCCAGCTCGGTTGATTGCCAGTGCACAAAAGATAAAAGAAGAGTTGAACTGGTCGGCCAATTTTCCTGATCTTGATACGATAATAGAAACAGCCTGGCAATGGCATAAAAAGGGTGGTTTTGAAAAGGAATAATCAATTAATGTGATAGCAATAAGTATATCGCAATTTGGTATTAAAGAGGTCAAAGATTAATCTTTGACCTCTTTAAAAATATAATCAGAGAATATATGTATAATAGATAAAAGGAGTATTATAAGTTTCAATATAATCGGATAATATTGAAATCGAAATTAATAGTATTAGGACTATTTAAATATATTTAAGTTAAAAGTAATTTAGTTTTAGAAGACTATTTAACAAAAATTTCTAATATGTTGCTATTTAAGGTAATATATTATAAAATTATTAAGTAAAGAAACCTAATGAAATAATATGAATATGAATTTTTATCACTAACTAATACTGATATTTCGATAAAGAGAATTTTAAGGAGGATAGATATGATTCACAAAATTAAAGAGGCGGCTAAATACATCAAATCTGAAATAAAAAGTGGGGTAGAAACAGCTCTCATTTTGGGTTCGGGTTTAGGGGATTTGGCTGAAGAACTGGAAGACAAAAAGGTTATTAAATATAAAGATATTCCGAATTTTCCGGTTTCCACAGTACAGGGCCATCTTGGTCAATTTGTCTTTGGCAGAATAAATAACAAACAGATTATGGTTATGCAGGGGCGTTTCCATTATTATGAGGGTTACAGTATGGATGAAATTGTACTACCGATTCGAATTATGCATAAATTGGGTATTAAAAAATTAATCATAACTAATGCGGCTGGGGGCATCAATATTAATTATAATCCGGGTAATTTTATGATCATTCAGGATCATATAAATCTGATGGGTGATAACCCATTAAGAGGTAAAAATTTAGAAGAATTTGGCCCCCGGTTTCCCGATATGTCTGAGATATATAACGAAGAATTAAGAGAGTTGGCATATAAAAAAGCAGTCCAAAATGAGATCAAAGTAGTCAAAGGAGTCTATGTAGGGTTGATGGGTCCTAGTTATGAAACCCCAGCCGAAATTAGATATTTAAGAAAAGCAGGGGCTGATGCAGTTGGGATGTCAACCGTACCTGAGGCGATCACAGCTAATCATATGGGTTTTAATATATTAGGGATCTCCTGTATTACAAATATGGCAGCCGGTGTATTGCCACAACCTTTAGATCATAAAGAGGTAATGAAGGTAGCCGAAGAGGTTAAATTAGAATTTTCCACTTTTATTAAAGCAATTTTAAAAGAAGTTTAAAACAGGAGGTCGAATAAATGAGGGTATATGATTTGATCTTAAAGAAACGAGATAATAATGAGTTAAGTAAAAAAGAAATAGATTTTTTGATCAAAGGTTTCACCCAGGAAGACATACCAGATTATCAGATATCTGCTCTGGCAATGGCGATTTATTTTAATGGCATGAATGAACGTGAAACAGCTGATTTAACGATGGCGATGGCAGAATCTGGTGATCAGATTGACCTTTCAAAAATTGCAGGTATTAAAGTAGATAAGCACAGTACTGGCGGGGTAGGAGACACTACTTCTTTAGTATTAATTCCCCTGGTTGCTGCGGCAGGTGTACCTGTTGCTAAGATGTCAGGCAGGGGTCTAGGTCATACCGGTGGAACTATAGACAAACTGGAGTCAATACCAAATTTTAAGACGAATTTAAATAGGAATATTTTTATCAATAATGTGAATGAGATCAATGCAGCAATTGCCGGGCAAACCGGGAATTTAACACCTGCTGATAAAAAACTCTATTCTTTACGAGATGTTACAGCTACTGTTGATTCTATTCCACTAATTGCTAGCAGTATAATGAGTAAAAAAATTGCCGGTGGTGCAGATGGAATAGTACTTGATGTCAAACTTGGTTCAGGGGCATTTATGAAAAATATTAAAGAGGCAGAAAAGTTAGCTGAGATCATGGTTAATATAGGAGAGAAACTCAACAAAAAGACAATCGCAGTATTAACTGATATGGAACAGCCTTTGGGTAAGGCAGTTGGAAATAATTTAGAAGTAATTGAAGCTGTAAATACTCTCAAGGATCAGGGACCTCTCGATTTACGAGAAATCTGCTTAACTTTAGGGGCGAATATGCTCTTGATTGCTGAAAAGGTTAATAGTTTCAAAAAAGGCTATAAACTCTTAGAAGATAAATTAAAAACAGGTGAGGCTTTTGATAAATTCAAAGAAATTGTTGAGAAGCAGGGGGGAGATTTAAGTTATATAGAAAATACTGATAAATTTAAAAAATCCCAAAATCGATGGGAATTAAAATCTCAAAAAAACGGTTATCTTGTCCAATTAAAAGCAATTAACATCGGTCTGGCTGCAATGTTGGTCGGGGCCGGAAGAACAACGAAGTCAGATGAAATTCTTAATGAAGTAGGAGTAATTCTTCACAAAAAGTACGGTAATAGGATTTCAAAAGGTGATAAAATTGCAACCTTACATTATAATAAAAAAGATGATAATTTCACAGAAGCGGTTCAGAAATTAAAAGATTCTTATCTAATTGAAAATAAGGCTATAAAGCCCAAGGATTTAATTTACAAAATAATTAAATAGATTGGCAGATAAAATAAGGGGTGGATGAAATGAGTATATTTGATGGGGAAAGACTTTCTATAGAGACCTTTCAGATTGATAAAAAAAGGATGCAGCAGGGCTGGTATTCAGATGTTTATTTCAGGAATGTCAGCAGGATATTAAAGAAACTTTCTGAAGAAGGCTATAGATTCAAAGAAGAGGATATAGGAAATTTAGAGGTAGAGATGCAGATTTTTCCCCGCAGAGAACCATTTTGTATTTTAGGAGGTGTAGATGAAGCTTTAGCCTTATTGAAAGCAGCTACAGGCTATGAAAATAACAGAGGTGAGTTTGTAGAAACATATGATAAGTTGAAAGTATTAGCCTGTCAGGATGGGCAAAGGGGCTACTATACCGGAGATCCTTGCAGGGTAGATCCAGTGATAAAAATTAAAGGCAGATATAGAGATTTTGCCCATCTAGAAACAGCTATCATTGGTTCCTTAACCGAAGCCTCCCGTATTGCTACAAATGTTTATCGAGTTATGGAGGCTGCTCGGGGTAAAGATGTATTGTTTTTCCCTGCTCGCTTTGCTCATTATAAGCTGCAGGCTTTGCATGGATATGCATATTCATTGGGAGTTAATGCCTATAACCAGGATTATGAGGAAAACACGAACCGCTACGTTTCCACAGATGAGCAGGGAGCTTGGTGGGGCGGCAAAGGTGGGGGAACGATAAGTCACTCATATATTGCCTCATTTTTGGGTGATACTACAGAAGCTATGCTTCAATTTTCCCGATTGATGCCCACAGATGTTAATAGGATTGCCCTGGTTGATTTTGATAATGATTGTGTTTCAACCAGTCTTGCAGTACTTAAAGCTATGTTTGATAGATATATTAAATTTAAAAAGTCGGGCCAAAAAGAGCAGGCACAGAAATATAAATTATTTGGAGTTAGGCCTGATAATTCTTCTAGCCTTAGAGATAAAAGTATTGAACCTCTCGGTGAAAAAAAATTAGATAATGGGGTAAATGCCAGACTCGTTTTCAAATTGAGAAAAGAGATGGATAAAGCCTATCAAAATTGGAACTTAGAACAGGATGAAATCAAAGAAGCTGAAAAATTCTGCCAGGATGTAAAGATAATTGCTACTGGTGGTTTTAAACCTAAAAAGATCAATGAATTTGAAAAGTCACAAGTTCCGGTTGATATCTATGGGGTGGGCAGCTGGCTTTTATCTAATAGCTCTGTGGAGGGTACTAAAAATGATTTTACGGCAGATGTAATAAGAGTTAAAAAAGATGGTGAGTGGATAGAGATGGCCAAAGCCGGACGTAAGGCTTGTGATAATGAATGTCTAAAAAAAGTAACCCAATACTAAGATAATGGGGTTGATTTCATGGATTTAATTATATCACATGAAAATACTGATATTGATGGCCTAGCAGGAATGATAGCTGCTCTTAAACTCTATACTGAAGCCCGCGTTGTTATTTCTGAAAACCTAAGTAACTTAGCACAGAGGTTTTTAGCTATATATAAAGATGAGTTTGAACTATACAGATATGATGAAATAGATTATGAAAAAATAGATAGATTGATTATCGTTGACACCCATGAATTTGATAGATTGGGGCCATTAAAAGATCTTATAAAATGGGATGAGGTTGAAACGATTGTTTATGACCATCATCCTCATCAAAAGTTGGACTGGATTGATATAGATCTTTCCGAAGATATAGGTTCAGCCACTTCAATTTTAGTGAACAGAATAAAACGCGAGAATATTAAATTAAATCGAACAGAGGCAACTCTTTTTGCCCTGGGAATTTCTGCTGATACAGGTAACTTTATGCATTTAAATACAGAATCTGAGGATTTAATTGCCTTTGCCTACCTTTTGGATATGGGGGCAAATAAAAAGGTTATTAATGAATATTTACTTGAGACCCTTGATAAAAAACAGAAGAAGGTCTTTGAACTGCTGATTAAAAACCGTAAAGAGATTAAAATTAAAGATAATAAGATTACATATTTTGTTTTAAAATATCCCCACTATGTGTCGGGTTTAAACAATGTGGTAGAAAAAATAAAACTGCTTTATCAATTATCAGTTGTGTTCATCTTAGTTGAGATGGAAGGCAAGGTTATTATCATCGGCCGGAGCAGTAATGAAAATGTTGATTTAGAAGAAATATTTTCAGCCCTGGGTGGAGGAGGACATCCGGGAGCAGGCTCTGTGTCTTTAAAAACAGATCTTGAGATAGCAAAAAATAGATTAAAAACCACAATTAGAGATAAGATCAAGGGGTCAATTAAAGTTAAAGAAGTAATGCAAGAACCGCTAAAAATGAGTCAGGACATAAAAATTATTGAAGCAAAAAAACTTATGGAAAAAAAAGATATTACCGGTGTACTTGTTGTTGATCAAAAAGATAAGGTTAAGGGGATTTTTACTACGCGTGATTTAAGGAGATTAAGTGATCAAGAAAAATTAAACAGGGTGCCTCTTAAGGGATATATGACTAAAAAGCTTATTTTTATCAAACCTGATGATACAATTCAAAGAGCCCAAAAGAAAATGGTAAAACATGATATAGGCAGATTACCTGTCAAAAATGAAGCAGGCAAGGTAATCGGCATTATTACAAGAAGGATTATCTTGAATCAATATTATGAACAAAAATCCACCAGTCAAAACCAAAACAGATATGTAAGTTCATTAGTTAAAATAAGCCCGGAAAAGATAGAGATGGAAGATAAACTTTCTGGATTGTCTCCAAAAAGCCAAAAGTTGTTTAAAAAAATAGGTAAGATTGCTCAAAAGATCGAGAGTCGCGTATTTATGGTGGGAGGCATGGTCAGGGATTTACTATTAAATAGAGAAAGTAAGGATTTTGATTTTGTTGTAGAAGGTAATATCGAAGATCTGATCAGAGAGATAGCTGGTAATTACGGGGTTGATTACAGTTATAATCCAAAATTCAAGACCGGTAATATGATTATTGATGATAATTACGAGTTGGACTTTGCTGTGGCCAGAAATGAGCTTTATACCCATCCGGGAGCCCTGCCCAAAGTGAAGAAAGCAGATATCTTTGATGACCTTCTTAGAAGAGATTTTACGATAAACGCTCTGGCTATTGCTTTACATCCGGGAGAATATGGATATTTATATGACTTTTTCAAGGCCCGCATTGATATCGAAAATAAAATTTTGAAAGCTTTACACCGTTTTAGTTTTTTAGATGATCCGACTCGAATTATTAGGGGGATTAGGTTGGCTATTCAGCTTGATTTAAATATAGAAGAGGAGACGATGGCATTAATGCAGGAAACTATACGCTTAAGTCGTTTCTCTGATGTTAGTTTCCCCCGTGTATATAAAGAACTGAGACTATTATTTGATCATAAACCTGATGAAAAGTTTATCAGACTTTTAAAAAAGTTACCCTTTTTAAGACTGCTTTATGATGATTATCAAATACCCGATAATCTAAAGAGTAAGTGGGAGAGAGCTGAAAAGCACCTTGCATATTTTACTAAAAATAATTATAATGTAGAAAAATGGGTAATATATTTTTCATTTTTATTTAAAGATATACCCAACTCGATAATTAAAAGCTGGGCACTTAATCAGTGGGTAAAAGAAATCATTTTCTTTGACCCCTTAAAATATGATATTACAGATATAATTGATAGTTCTAGCCAGGTTGATTTATACAACTGCTTAAAAAAATTATCAACTGAAAAACTCCTATTGTTAATGATTGAATATGATGATGAAAAGTTAAATGAGAATATATTTTACTACTTAGAAGAAATTTCAAATTTGCAAACAAAAATAAATGGGAATGATCTGATTGATATTGGTTATCAGGAAGGTCCAATAATCAGTTATGCTTTAAAACTAATAAAAAGAAAAGTATTAAAAGGTAAGCTTAAGACAAAAGAGGAGCAGTTAGATTATGCCAGAAGGATAAAAAAGAAACTGGAAGGGAAGAACTAAAAAATGTCAACAGTAATGGAATTAATACTTGTCATACCAATTTTATTAATATCATTATCTATTCACGAATACTCACATGGTTATGTCTCTTATCTATTGGGAGATCCTACTCCCAAACAAAATGGAAGATTAACTTTAAATCCCATTGCACATCTTGATTTGATGGGCAGTTTGGTCTTGTTAATTACAAGAAGAATAGGTTGGGCTAAACCAGTACCGATCAATCCCCGCTATTATCAAAATCCGCGCCGGGGGTTGATGTTAGTAGGAGTAGCGGGACCTGCTTCTAATCTCATTATGGCTGTAATATTTTCTTTGGTTTTTAAGGCTGTGATGTTTACTGTAGACGCTGGTTCACTCAATTCGGTAAACCCACAGATTAGTGATCTTCAATATGTAACTTTAAACTTTCTATATCTGGCAATTATCGTCAACTTAAGTCTGGGTTTTTTCAACCTGTTACCCATACCCCCACTGGATGGATCTAATATTTTAAGAGGTGTTCTCCCCAGAAATTTGGATAGATATTTAAACAAACTACAGGGACCAATTGGTATGGTTATCTTGTTAGTATTGGCCTATACTGGTCTTTTATGGCAGATGATCAGTCCTTTTGTTAACCTATTTTTGGGAATCCTAATTTAAAGAATCAGGTGGATTATATGGAATATGAAGTTGAATTAGATGAATTTCAGGGGCCTTTGGAATTACTTTACCAACTGGTCAAAAAAAATAAAATAGAGATTAATAAGATATCTTTAGCCAAGGTTACTGGTCAGTACCTTGATTATATCGATCAGCATATTGTTGATCTAGGATATATAAGTGAATTTTTGGTTATTGCAGCTGAATTGATTGAAATTAAAGCTAATTACCTCTTACCCAAAGTGGATAAAAAAGATGAAAACAAAGAGGAGGAAAGTTTAGTAGAAAGGTTAAGAAAATACCAACTTTATAAAGAACTTTCCTTTGTTTTAGCTGATAACTTTGAAAAGAGGAGAGATATCTTTACAAATAAGCCCAAAGTAGAAAAGTTCCGTAATTTTGAAGAAGAAGTGGTAATTTTAGTGGATTTAAAAGATATCAAACAGATTTATTTGAAGGCTCTTTATTCTGACAATGATCTTGAAGATGAAGATATAAGAGAGGTAGAACATATCATAGTTGAAAAGATCAAAGTAGAAAAAAAGATAAATGATATTTTAGAAATTTTAGCTAAAGATAATAAAGTTAACTTCTATAGATTAATAGAGGAGAAGAGTAATTTGATGGAGATCGTTGTAACATTTTTAAGTATATTAGAGCTGATGAAATTAAATAAGGTTCAGGTGCGGCAGGATAAGCATTTTTCTCCTATTAAAGTTTCCTTAGCTTAAAGCAGGTGATAAAATGGATGAAGCAAAGATGGCAAAAATTGAAGCGATTATATTTATAGCCCAAGAACCGGTTAATATAGATAAAATATCGAGGGTATTGGATATCAAAATTTCTGTTTTAAGACCGCTATTAAAAGAGTTAAAAGTTAGGTATGAAAAAAATAGCCACGGTTTTAAATTAAATAGCTATGATGATCATTATGTATTTGAAAGCAAAAAGAAATATGGAGATCTGATCTTAGATTATATGAATATTTCCAAGAGAAAGAAATTAAGTTCAGCAGCCTTAGAAAGCCTGGCTATTGTTGCATATGAACAGCCAATTACCAGGAGAGAAATAGAATCGATAAGAGGAGTTAATGTAGAAAGAACTCTCTCGACATTAGAAAAGTATAATTTAATTGAAGAAAAGGGAAGAAAAGAAACAATTGGTAACCCCATTATATATGGGACTACTACTGTTTTTTTGCAGAAATTCGGACTTGATGATATTACTAAATTACCCCAAATAGAGGATATTGATTATAAAAAAGTCTTTCAGGAAGATTAATAAAGGAATATTTTGTTTTTTCAAGAATATATTAATATAGACTGAAAGGATGTCTATCGATGGAACGCTTACAAAAAGTAATGGCCCACGCCGGAATTGCTTCCCGTAGAACGTCTGAAAAAATTATTGAAGAGGGAAGGGTTAAGGTAAATGGTGTAGTAATTACTAAAATGGGTGCCAAAGTAGACCCGATTGAAGATAAAATTGAAGTCGACGGCTGGGAGATTGAAAAAGAAGAAAAAATTTATCTAAAATTATATAAACCTACTGGATATGTAACAACTTTAGACGACCCGCATGGTAGAAAAACTGTAATGGATTTAATTAATGGTATTGAACAAAGAATATATCCAGTGGGAAGATTGGATTCTGACAGTAGTGGCTTACTTCTTTTAACCAATGATGGGAAATTAACTTACAGGATCACCCATCCTTCTTTTGAATTAGATAAGGAATATGAAGTGGTTGTTGAAGGTAAGCCGACTGAAAAAAAAATTAATGAATTTAGAAGAGGTATTGAGTTAAAAGAAGGTAAAACCGCCCCTGCACAACTTGAAAAAATAAATGAAGACAACAAAAACTTCACATATAAGGTAGTTATTCACCAAGGAATGAATCGGCAGATAAGAAGGATGTTTGATAAAATAGGATATAGGGTTCTGAGTTTAAAGAGATTGAAAATAGGTAATATAGGATTGGGTAGTTTGCGTCCTGGTGAGTACAAGACTCTAAGTAAACAAGAAGTACAAAATCTGTTAAGCTTATATCATTAATTTATGTAGTAAAACCAAGGGGGAGATCACATGGAAACTTTGAAAGTATCGGGAAAATCGGATCCCAAAGCAGTAGCAGGTGCAATTTCTGCTGTTATTCGTGAAGAAGGTAAAGTAGAATTACAGGCAATAGGAGCTGGAGCAATTAATCAGACAGTAAAAGCTATCGCGATTTCCAGAGGTTATGTAGCACCAATAGGTATGGATTTAGTTATGGTACCGGAATTTATTGAAATAGAAATAGATGATGAGGTTAGAACAGCTATTAAATTTACGGTTTCACCCAGGCGATAGTAAAATATATAATTTCCAATAGAGATTCTGGGCCTATCCTAAAATGGGGATAGGTTTTTCTCTTGTGATTAAAGTAAATGTGATGAGGTGAATAGACTTGTTTTTAAAAAAGATAAAGATAAAGGGATTTAAGTCTTTTGCCAAGACTATAAATTTACAATTTGATACACCGATTACAGCTATTGTAGGACCCAATGGGAGTGGCAAAAGCAATATTGTGGATGCAACCCGCTGGGTATTGGGTGAACAGAGTGCAAAGAATTTGAGGGGCACCGAAATGGCTGATGTTATTTTTTCCGGGAGTGAGAAACTGCCCGCATCTTCTTCGGCAGAAGTATCGCTTTATTTGGATAATTCTGAGCGGGTTTTAGATATTGAAACCGATGAAGTTAAGATTTCTCGAGAGGTTACTGAAGATGGACAAAGTGATTATTTAATCAATGACAGCAAATGCCGTTTAAAAGATGTTAATGAACTTTTGATGGATACCGGATTAGGCAATAATTCATATTCCATTGTGAGTCAGGGTAAGATAACACAAATTATTAATTCTAAACCAGAGAATTTAAGAGAACTTTTTGAAGAGGCAGCCGGTATTAGTAAACATAAAGTGCGTAAAAATGATGCTGAAAAAAGGCTTGATAATACTACTGCTAATCTGCAGAGAATTAAAGATCTGGTTTGGGAGTTAGAAAAACAGTTCAAAAAAGTAAAAAAAGAAGCAAAAAAAGCACGTCAATATAAAAAAATGAGGGGTGAGTTAGAAGATATAGAGATCAACCTCTTGTTGGATCAATATGATGATTTTTCTGAAAAATTAAAAACACTTTCCAATAAAAAAGATAGGCTAGAAGAAGCTTTAGAAGAAAAAGAAAATATTGCCGAACAAAAAAAGGAAAAGCTGAAGCAAAAAAAAGCCAGACTGAGAGAAGTTGAAGTTAATTATGATGACAAAAAAGATAATTACTATCAGCTGAGAACTAAAAATGAAGAATTAAAAAACAGGATTAATATAATAAAAGAAAGAAAAAACAATCTAAAAAGAGAAGAAGACGAACTAAAAAAAGAGTTAAATAAGCTAAGAGAGGATTTGAATCAGAGAAGAAATAAACTCTCTAAACTTAATAAAAACTACGAACAGGAAAACAAAAAACTCGGTTTAATGGCTGAAAAAAAGGTAGGGGTTACTGATGATTATCAGATCAGAACTGAGTATCTCAAGCAACTGAGAGAAGAGTTAAATAATTACCGCGAAAATATCCTGGAAGAAAATGCCGATATTAGTCAGCTGAAGAGAAAATTTGATAGATTAGAGGAAAAGCTCAAATACAAAGAGCGTGTTATCAAGGATTTTAAAAACACAAAAGAAGAATTATTGACCAACAAAGCTCATTTTGAAAATAAAATTGTTGAGAACGAAAAAATGGAGTCGAGAACAAAACAGAAGATGGAGCAAGCAATCAATGATTTTAAAGAAACAAAAAAACAGCTAAAAAATCACCGTAATCAATATGAAAAACTAAAAAACAAATATGAAAGTATTCAGGACAAACTTTATAAAAAGAAGTCGCGCAAAGAGTTTATTGAAGATCTTCAAAAAGATTATTCAGGCTATTATAAAGGTGTTAAAAGTATTTTAAAAGAATCAGAGCGTTTTCCCGAAATGTATGGTGCAGTGGCGGAATTAATTGATGTTAAAAAAGAATTTGAAGTCTCAATAAATTCAGTCTTGGGTAATAAATTGCAAAATATTGTAGTAAAAAATGACAAGACTGCTCAACTTTGTATTAATTATTTAAAAGAGGTTGAGCAAGGCAGGGCAACTTTTTTGCCCATAGAATCTCTCAAATCAAAAAGAAGGCTTTTAACTGGCAATTTAAAACAGACAACAGGCTTTTTAGGCCTAGCTGTTGATTTTGTTAACTTTGCTGATAAATATGTAAAGGTAATGAATTATTTAATGGGTAGGACAATTATAGTTAAAGATTTGGAGTCTGCTGTTAAAATTTCAAATATTGTAGATAAAAAATACAAAATAGTCAGCCAAGATGGGGATGTAATATATCCTGGTGGTTCAATTTCAGGCGGCAGCCGCCAGCAAATGAAAAATGATTTATTAAATCGTAAGCGAGAGATACGCGAACTTAAAGAAGAGATTAAAGATATCAATTCCAAAGTTGACAGCCTTGTGAAAAAGGGGCTTGAAAGGAAGGATGATATCGAAGAGTTTGTTGATAAAAAAGATGGATTAGATAAAGAATATCAGCAGCTTAAGTTAAAAAAAGACAATCTCATCAGCCAAAAAGATGAGCTGAGAGAGCAAAGTAAAAAAATCAATACTAAGATAGAAGATATTAAAGATAAGATAGTTGAAGAAAAAGAAGCTGTTAATAGACTAAAAAACGAAAAAAATAATATGGACAATATTTTTAAAAGAGATAATAAAGATTATGATCAAAAGAAAGATATTATACAAAAAAAACAAAAAAAGATAAATTTACTTAATGCACAAACAGAAAATATGCGGGAAAAGTTAACTGATATACGGGTCAAATATGCTACTCAACAGGAAAAAATAAAAAGTATAAAAAAAGAAGTTGAAAACCATAAAGAAGCAGTAACGAAAAATAAAGCCGATATGGCTGATAAAAAAGCTAGGCTGAATGAAATCAAAAATGAGGTTGAAGATCTTGAAAAAAAGAAATCAAAACTGATCCAGCAGAAAAAAGAATATGATCAACAGGTTGAAGATGCCCACCAGGAAGTTATTGAATTAGAGGATGAATTACAGAAACTGCGCCAAGAGCATGAAAAACTGGATAGATTAGTAGAAAAATTAAATGAGGAGTTGAACAATAAAAAGGAAGTTCTCTATAGAGTTAATATTGATTACACAAAAAAATCTGATAAAATGGAGAGTATTGAAGACAGATTATCTAATGAATATGATTTTAATATCAAAGAAGATACATATCAAAAACGAGAGCCAGTCAAAGATCCAAAAAAAATTGAAGAAAGAGTTCAGCAATTAAGAGATAAAATAGCAAAATTAGGACATATCAATCCAGGATCTATTCAGGAATATGAAGAATTGAAAAAGCGCCTGGATTACTTACATGAACAACAGGTTGATTTAGAAGATGCTAAAAAGTCCATTCTTAATATAATAAGCAGAATTGAAGAAAGCATGATGGATAAATTCAAAACCACTTTTTATGAAATCAAAGAACAGTTTGAGGATGTTTTTGTGGAGCTCTTTAATGGTGG
>Ga0209931_1001269_pt1 | contig 13953 bp, 10 predicted proteins | sample SalPonR1_B_D1_MG_FD_185697 | JGI IMG/M metagenome (GOLD analysis project Ga0209931, IMG submission 185697) | Salt pond soil microbial communities from South San Francisco under conditions of wetland restoration - Salt Pond MetaG R1_B_D1_MG... ...
TAATTAAATAATAAAATAATAACTTTGAGAATAAAACAAAGTTATTGTATAAAAAAATATAAAATAATAAAATAATAAAATATAAAATATAAAATATAAAATATAAAATATAAAATATAAAATATAAAATATAAAATAGAATAAAATAGAATAAAATAAAATATTAATTATTAATAAAATAATAACTTTGAGAATAACAAAGTTATTATTAAAAAATATAAAAATAATATTATAACTTTGAGAATAAAACAAAGTTATAATTAAAATTAACCTAGTTTTATTATTTTTTTAAGTATTATAAGTTTGTTTTTTTCAAAGTTATAATAATTTGCTAAATCTGTTTATAGACCATTTTATTTTTTATTATTTTTATGGAGTCTTTGGATCAACATTGCCATTAAATTTTGTGACCATTTTTTACTAGTAACTTGGTATTTTATAGTATTAGATTTTAATATTTGACTTTTTTTGGGATCTGGGTTATCAACGAATTCGGTGCGAAATATGATAGGGATATAATTTGTAAAACGTGAGTTATAAAATAATTGGGGATTTAAATTTTCTATAAATATGTTGCAAATATATTTATGTTTCAAGGGACTAGTTTGATCAGACTCAGTAAGTAATGAAGTATCATTTGATAATAATTGATTAACAGTGGTGATTAGAGAATTGAGATAATTATTATTATTATCAATTTGTTGAATGGTAATAATTTTTTTATGCAATATTTGTTTAAAATTATCAAATCGAAGACCGGATAATATTTGGTGGTAATCACCGAATAAACTAGTGATCATATGAAGAAAAGTGGACTTACCGGAAGATTTATTTATATGATATTCATTATTCAAGATAAAAAGAGAGCGATTGGTAGTATTAGGAAATAATAATTTGACTAAAATTGCCCAAACATTTTCTCTCTCTTGATAAATAGGAAAAATTTGCTCCATAAAAGTATTTATTTGTTTAATCATTTTAGGACATGGTATAGGTAAATAATCATAATTTACCGTATTTATTTGATAATATTGGGGACTAGATTTATTAAAAGAAAGGGTATGTGGGTTAAAAACTCCATTATTAAAGCATAGGAGATATTTATTTTTGTCGACACGATCTAAAAAAGAATGCATATAAATATTACCGATAAGATTAGTTCGAAAGTCGATAGGGTTAGCATATTGATATGTAAATAGAATAACTTTCTTTAGTTCTTGAAAAAAGAGTCGACATGATGATAGATTATTAATATTATAAAAAAAACTAATTTGAATGAATGTGAGAATATCAAAATCTAAAAAAAATTTAGGCAGGGTATCTGAATAATTCCAGTATATCTTTGATTTTTTACCAGGTTCATAATTGCCATATGGAACCCATCGCGGGTACTGCCATAAAAATTTTTGATAGGGCCATTGAAAAAAAAAGATCTGATCAGGTTTATTGAATAATTGATGTTTTAATATTCTTTCTACCTGACCGATTTTAGTGAAAGAAAGTAGATCATCATGAATATATTGATTCATTTAAAATGAGAATATAAAAAAAAAAAACCAAATTTTTTTCTGATATTTCAAAGTAATATTGAATGACCCTTTATTTTACTTATTAGAAACTAGCGAAATTGTTTTCTTAGCTTTTAACCCTATTTTTAGGGGGCCCATATTAGCTGTTTTAACAACAGGTTTATGAGTGATGGAATGAGAAGTAGGGGTGGTAGTATCTTTATCAATGACTTGTGCGTCACTTAATTGAACAGGAGATTTATGTAGCTGAGATAAGTTTTTGAGACTGATTTTACCAGATTGAGAGTTAGTTAAAGAATTTTGATTAATTTCAGTTTTGTTTTCGGTATTTTCTTTGGTATTGTCTTTTTCCTCATCAATGGTTCTACGTCCTTGATCGTTATGCCATTCTCGAAGTTCATCACCAGGATTGGTGAATCGGATACCATTCCATCCTCCTCGGGGGTCGGGTGTAGATAATTTTCGGAGGAGATGGGTTTTGAAGTCATTTTTGGAGGCGATGGTTTTCTTTTGTCCACTATAATTATTACTAAACCAAGATTGGAACTTATACCATAATTCATCTATGGAAAGTCGACCATTAGTATCTTTGCAAACACATTCATCCAAGAAGTCGACCAAGATATCAGCTTTTCGTTGATAGGAATTGGTAGCTTTCATAACTTCTTTAGGTTCATTAAGACCTTGATGAAGATAATCTTGATATTTTTGGACGAGCATATAAATGAAAACTTCTCTCCATGATTCAGCCATTCTGTCTTTTAGTCCTCGATCAATTTTATATTCGTTATCGAATCTAGGATTATCTAAGAATTTGGAGATGAAATCGACTAATCGAATACGACGCCAAGTACCACCATCATCAGGGGGAACTTTAGGTAGATCATTACAACAGAGAACAATTTTAAATTGTGGTGTTAACATGAAAGGGTCTTTAAATAGAGGACGAGCCATGAATGTATCCCCACCAGTAAGTTCTTTCATGAGACCAATATTCATTTTTTGTCCTCGATCGGGTTCTTGCATATAAATAAAACGTTTTCCCCGAGTTGCTGCTAATTCTGGAGTAGCATTGCCACTTGCACCACGACGTTGTGTTAAAAGTGAAATAGGGAGAGTACCAGCATATTGACCGATGGTCATATAAAAGAGGTCAATTAAAAGGGATTTAGAGTTAGAACCGGAACCAGTCCAAATATGAAGTTTCTGGTCAGGGTTAGCACCTTGAAGGAAACTAGCCAAACAGCGCCAAACATATTCTCGAACATTTTTGATGGGAAAGACTTGTGTAAAATAATCCTCAATTTCATTCATAATTTCTACTATTTCACCTTTATCTTCTTGATCATAATCAATATAATCAATACCGGTAGAAAGACTAACATAATCTTCAGGACAACCAGATCGGAATTCTTTGGTAGCTAAATTGAGGATACCGTTTTCGAAACCTAAAAGATCTTTATTGGTATCAAGTTTTTCGAAAAAGTGAGGATCATAAAATTTGACAGCACATTCTTTCATAACTTTTTCTTTAAAGTTGATATCTTGCAATTTCATAGTCACATCACATAATTTTTTTACTCTTTGGATATATGGTTCTTTACCTTCATCATTAACCTGAATACCTTGATCTAAATACATTTGATTAAGTGCTAAATATTCATTAAGAACTTCATTACTTAATTTAGCTTCTAAATAAATACCTTTCTCTATTTCATGCCAACGATGATTACGAAATTCATACCAAGTGCTATGTTTACGACTAGTACAAACATAATGATATTTATACATTTCATAAACTACATTAGCAATAGCATTAGTACTACCATTCATACTAAGTTCTAAAAATTTAGATAAAGAACCGCGTTTGATAGTTTCATATCCAACAGGATCATCTAATTGAGCAAAATGATGTAAAGAACCAATTCCAATGGGTCTTTTTTCACCGGGATCATCAGTTAATTCTTGCCATATTTCTTCACATTCACCGGGAGTAAATTTAGGAGACTTTTTACTAAATTCAATCCAAGCATCCAAAAGCTCATCATCTATATTATGTAAACAATAACCTACAGCAATCCAATTTTTATGGTCATCAGCACGAAAAGGATCTAAAATGGAAACATATTTGCGGATGACATCTAAATCTTCTCTGGTAGTTCTAGAGTTCATACGAAATTTCGTTTTCTTTTTTCTATTTTTTTGCCCTGATTTATTACCACCTTTCTTTTTCTTTTCATCCCGCGATAATCCCAAAGTTGCCATCAGTTCTTTGTATTTATCACGAATTTCAAAAACATCTTTATTTTCTGTATTATGAATACTAAAATATTCAATAAGTTGGCGATTATCAACATCATCAGGATTAAATTCATCTTCCAAATGCATATCATAAATATGTGTCAAAAGATAAGGCTTGCGAGCAGATTTATTAGTACCATACATCATCCAACCATTAGCATCAATAATACTTTCATCAATGACTTTATCATCAGGTTCTTTGAGATGAAGTCTTTCAAAAATAGAACGAACTTTATCCAGAACCTTAAGTCGAATAATTCTTTGCATTCTACAAGATACTAAGATATCGGGATACATCATATGAAATCCATCCTTAAATTTACCCTTATCATGATATCCTCGGGTACGTTCAAAAATATAAGCTTTAAGTTTGTTGTTAGGAATATCCATGAGTGTAGTGATGACCTTATTATAAATTTTCACGATATCTTTCAAATCATTTTCGGTATATTTTCTTTTTGAGGTCTGTTGTTCAAATACGAAATCGAAATCTACCCGAAGAACACTTGGGTCCCTAAATCGTTCCACTAAATGGGTTTCTACACCTTGAATAAATGCATCATGATACAATAAATCATATAGCTCATCATAACGTTCTTCTGGGATATTATAAGTGCAGGTTTGATTACCGAGTAACCAAGTGTGTGAAGGACCAATCTTTTGGTCTTTTTCCTCTTGAGTGCGTTTAAACTGTTCAAGAAAGGCCTTGAGCTTGGAAAAAGAATTTTTGCCGGAACCTGACATGGATAATATATGTTTATAAAAATATTTCTAAGTTTTTTTTCAAAAAAAAATACTTTTTATTAAATATCACCAAAAAATAAAGGCTTTTTACTATGACCAATCAGAATAGAAAAATAAGAGGTCTAGTTATTATGATTTTCCAAGATATATAAAAAATCTAAATAAACTAAACTAAATAAAATTAAAATAACTTAAAAATATTTAACTCTATATTATGGTGATACCTTTTAATGGCGATACCTTATAATGGTTATATGACCAAAAAAATGGAATTTAAATAACTTAAAAATATTCACTTTATATTATGGTGATACCTTATAATGGTTATATGACTAATAAATGGAATTTAAATAAGTTTATATTATGGGTGATACCTTATAATGGTTATATGACCAATAAATGGAATTTAAATAACTTAAAAATATTTCACTTTATATTATGGTGATACCTTAAAATGGTTATATGACCAATAAATGGAATTTAAATAACTTAAAAATATTTCACTTTATATTATGGTGATACCTTATAATGGTTATATGACCAATAAATGGAATTTAAATAACTTAAAAATATTTCACTTTATATTATGGTGATACCAATAAATGGAATTTAAATAAGTTTAAAATATTTCACTTTATATTATGGTGATACCTTATAAAACCCAGCCTTACTTATATTCAAAATCCAGTCATATTTTATTAATTATCTCACCTCCCGTGAAAAAAAAAGAAAAATTGATTTAAATGCCCTTATAGTATATAGAAAAACAATGGATAATTTTTTTTATTGTGCTGATTGTGGTCGATCTAATCTCAAAAATCATACAGGGTGGATTCTTCATCGTCGATCATGCTCAAAAGCTATTTTAGCTGAAAAAGAAAAACAAAAAGAAATTGGTCGATCAGAGACAAAGCAACCTATTTTATATACCAATAAAACTATAATTAATAATATAAATAATAATATTACTAATAATAATGACAACTCTAAAAATTTATCTTATCAGAATACTATTTATAATAATTGTAAAATTATTAAAGATGATATAGATGAACAATTCAATAATTTCTTAGATATTATTCTTCAAGGTATCTCTCAACTTAAAGCTGATAAAATCTCACCTGCAGAAATTCACAATCAATTATTAATCGCTTTAAAAGAAGAGGAGGAAAAGGAAGAGATAGCATATATAATATTACCTTTTATCGAAAATAAAAATAAGTCTCTGAATGATCTAGAAATTGATATAGAGGATGAAGGAAAAGAAATAAGTAATCCAGATATAAAAAAATATGTGAGTCATAAAATCCAAAGTATTAAAGATACTATTGATGATGCTATTATTGCTTAATAAATCATTAAGAAATAATTTGTACTTATTAAAAGTCATTTATGTGTTCATAACTATTATTTTTTATATTCTTTCTTTGGGTTCCAAATACATCAATCCTAGTTCAGCAAAAATATCTTCTTCATTCTTCACATTCACTGGTTCACCTTTTTCACCATTTTTTAATGGATATAATCCATATTCATTAAGTGTCATACCTTGAGCAAGGGCAACATTGCGCATTCGGACATTGAAAGCCCCAGAACCAGTAAAATATAACATGGCAGAAGGCCAACTTTCATAGGCAACAATTCGAATATCAATACGACGAGCCAAATCGCGAATTCTGCAGACTCCCATATATTTAGTAGTAATATCTAAAGTTAAATGATCAATTAAAAAACCTTCATCTACTAAATTTTCAATTAATTCCGACAAGACTCTAATTTTAGGACCATGTAAATCTCGATATGTTTGAAAAAGAGGTGTTGTTAAAAGAACATCCATATCACCTGAAGTTTCGAGACCCCTACGATAACTGCCACAGATGAGATATTTTAATCCTTTGTATTTTTTAGCTAAGACTCCCACTGTTTTATCAAGGGTTTTCTTACTAGTAGTAATTTCGCTTCGAGGTATTCTAACATTGAAATCATCATAATATTTCAAACCAATTGCCATATGATGGGTTAATTCATTTTTTCCTACCTCTATCTCCCCTAATTTATATTTCTTTTGCAAATCATTTACAGTTTTTACCCCAAATTTCTTATAAAAATTTAAAGCATGCACTTCCCCTATTCCAGTCACCGTCGACAAATTCCTAACTGCTTCTACTTCTTCATCTACTTCTTTTGTTTCATCCCGAAGCTCATCTGGTAAAGTACCCGTCTCCAAAATAGTATCAATTCTCTTACCAATTCCCTTACCAATCCCCTTCAATTTCATAGCTTCTTCTCCAGATTTAATTTGTTCAGGATGGTTCCTAAGAGTTTCAATCGCTTGTTTGAGTTGTTTTAAACGAAAATTATTGGAAGTTTTAGTTTTGCGATCCGTTTCTTTTCGATTATCATTTTTAATTTGCTCCACTAATCTTTCCAAAACACTCGTCAATTCTTGATTCAAATTATTAGCTGAATCAGAAATTTTTAAATCAATTTTACGTAGATCCATCAAATTAGAAGCTTTTACTTTTGGTTTAGACTTGGATTTAAATGTTAAATTTGGTTTAACTTGAGTTGAAGTCTTGGTTTTAAGGGCTATTTTATTTTTTTGGGACATGATATATTCACTTAATATATTAAAAAAATTAATTTTCAAATCAAAAATTCTTACACAAAACCTTCTAAATAATTGATCAATTTTATTTTATTCACCATAAACTTCCCTTATATATTAATGAATAACTATATCATAGGCAATATTTATGATAATATTTTACCTCAAAACGAGTTAAGGTTTTTTAATGATTATCAATTCGCAAACAATCAATTGTCTCTAATTAAAGATAGAGCTATAAATAGGATAAAATTAAATCGATATATTCATTGGGAAGAGGTGATCAGACATGAAAATATGATTCAGCTAAAAAAGATAATTCAGCGTTTTAATCCAGAAGATATTCCCTGGAGTACTTTTTTATTCATGATGGGTTATTATCTAAAAATTAATTTCTTAGATTTCATTATCAAACATTTAGCAATTGATAATGAATACAAACGACATACTAAGAATTTATCCCCAGGCTTAAATTTTTCCTGGCTAAATAAACATATTATTAAAGGAATGCGAGTGGGAGGGCACGATAATCTAGTATCAATATATCAGATGAAAATGTTTATAAAATATCCATTTTGTAATTAAAAATCTATTATTCTTATTATATATAATTTAGATATGCCACCAAAATTAAATACCCATTATTATGACGGTAAAATGAAAAATCGTTACCAAGAACTGCTAAATATAACCCCTGTACCGCCTACATTAAAGGAGACAAAGAAAGAGATAACACAATTAATTAATATGCAAAGCGAATTATCACCCACCCAAAAGATAAAAGCCATCAAGATGTTGCATAAATTAATTCCTCGACAAAAAACTAATTATGATATTCCCAATGACATTTGGGTACCAGATTTATTACCATTAGTTTGGTATCATGTTAAAAACTTTGAATCGGGTGCTCAAAAGGTTTTCCTAGAACAAATTATAGATATTTATAAAGGTTCTTGTCCAGCAGGTAGAACAACTCGTCTTATTCAATGTGTCCCAATTCCAAATAAAAAAAAAGGAGATTAATAATATTATTATCAAAAATGATTTCTCATGTATTTAATAAAATTTTCAAAATAAAAAATATATTATTTTATTTTTATAAGAATAAAATAATAATAATATTTTATAATTTTATTTTTTTCGGAGTTATAATTTTTATTATAAAATTATAATAATATTTTATAATTTTTTTTAGTTATAATTTTTATTTATGGCTTTTTATTCTTCTAGGACTTTTAAATAGTTTACTTATTCTAGGACTTAAATTGGGACTAGAGGCACTTTTTGGCATAAAAAACCGAGTAGGGCTAGTTTCTAATTGTGATCGGGAATTTCGAGGTGAACTTAATGCTTCAGGAAATGAATCGATAAAAACATTTCGGATATCTTGTAAAATTTCATAATATTCTTCTTCATTTTTCTTAAAATCTTCTAAACATTTTCTAAAATCTTCCATAGTTTCTTGTACTTGAATGACACTATATTTCTCTAAAACCTTTATCTGATTTTTTGTTCGGAATTTAGTATCTAAACGATTTATCCTACCTAAAATCGCTATTTGTATAGCTCCTAATTGTCGATCCAAAGCATTAATATCATTTTGTTCGTGGGCGATACGATTTTGGGAATCAATCAATAAAAGATTTAATTTATCAAGACTAAAATCACCTTTTGCTATAAATTCGAGCAAAGTAATATATTTTCGGGGGCTTAATTGTTTTTTCAAGATGTCTAAATTAAAATTATTCATGGTTTAAAGACAAGAAAATAAATTAATAAATTAGTATACTATTTTATTATATGAAATAGATATTAATATAAATATTAATAAAATTCATATCTTCCGATACAAAGTAAAAAAGAGAGAAAGTGTAAGATTAATTATTAATTTTTAATTCTTTGGTAAACATCATTTAAAATTTTTAGTTTTTCTTGATGATAAGGACGAAACATCAAGGATGCTTGTTGATAAGAATACCATCCGATTTTTCTGATTTCGCAAACTTGATAGATATTAAAAGGATTGATCCAGACAGGCATATGAGATGAACATTTGGCCAAGAAGTATTTGTGGCAATAGTTGATATGATTAGTACCTTGAAAGATTTCGGAGACTAAATATTGACTATCTAACTGATATGATTTGGGATGAATACCAGTTTCTTCGAGGGTTTCTCTCATAGCACATTGAAGGTCGGATTCATTTGATTTATAATTTCGGCGTCCTTTAGGAAATCCCCAATCGGGTTCTAAATATCTTTCTTCCAAGGGCATGGTATCAATAAGATTCTGAAATTTTACAAATTGTCCTTTATTATTGGTAATACCACGTAAAAGTTGTTTAAATTTATCGTGAGCTTGTCTGGAAGAGCGTCTATTTTTTTTGAAATCGAAATGTTTGAATAAATTATTATATAGAGTTCGGTGAGAACATTGATAGATATAATTAACTTCTTGTAAAGTAATTTTATCTACTAAATTCTTGAGGTTTTGGTATTTATTAAAATCATATTTTCCCATGATTAGAACTTTAAATTCGGGGGTATAATCTCTTTGAATTAGACAAAAATATGGTTTATTATTTACAATTTTATAGAGTATAATACCATAACTCATAATAGGTGATTTACAATTATAGTAATTATGACCCATTTGACCACAATTGTAGCAAAAGGTCTTCATGTAGATAAATGAGAATTATTACTATTTACTATATTATATTCTGACATTTCTAATCAAAATTTTTATCCTTTTCAGCTTGAATATAGGGCTATTAGATAAATTTAAGAATGAGTGAGAAGAGTATGAGAGAGTATTTGGAAAAAAAAGTATTAGACATTAATATAGTTCCGGATGTCATCCAAAGCTAATTTTATGTATTATCCGGACTTGGATGATCCTGATTTAGAACCGAAACTTTATAGAAAGCAGGAGTTCTATGAAGCAAGGAATCAACCTCGTCCGTATTTTAAGAATAAAAAGGAACGTTATGAGTTAATTCAGAAAATATGTAATCCGGATATACTACAATTACAGCAACATCAGATTTTTTTAAGAAATTTCATATCACCCCAAACTCCATATAATTCAATTTTAATTTTTCATGGTTTAGGTACAGGTAAAACTTGTGGTGCAGTTACAATTGCGGAAGGTTTAAAAGAAACAGTGAGGAAATATAATCAGAAGATCTATGTAATTTCAACACAAAATCTGGCTTTCAATTTTCAAGAAACACTTTATGATACCTCTCGAGAAAGTAAATCTAAATTCCCAGGAGCACTTCAATGTACAGGATCTACTTATTTTATAGAACCAATACCAGGTGAAACTCAAGATGAACTTCAACGACGAATTAGGAAAATAAGGCGAGAACAAGAGAAATATTATAGGTATATGGGTTATCAAAAATTTGCGAATTTTGTGAGGAAAATAGAGAGTGAATATGATTTGAAAGATTATTTTGCTAATGCTGTTTTCATTATTGATGAAGCTCATAATTTAGTTTCTAAAAGCTCAATTTCTACGGCTAAATTAGCAGAAGAAACAAAAAAAGCGAGAGAGGCACTACATAAGATTTTTAAGACATCCCAAAATAATAAATTAATTTTATTGACTGCTACCCCGATGATAAATGAAATAAATGATGTAATAGTATTAGTAAATCTTTTGAGAGCTAATGATCAAAAAAAGGCAGACTATACACCGAATGACTTAGGAAATCCAGATTCTGATGATTTGTTGACAGCAGAAAATCTCAATGTCTCTCAATTCAAAAATTTTATTCGAGGATACATTTCTTATTATAGAGGTGGTCATCCTTCCTCTTTCCCTTTAAGACAAGATATGACGAATTATGAGAAACGGAAACTAGAGAGAGATCTTTATGGGTTACCATTAGAGAAAAAGGAATTAAAAAAGAACTATCAAAATTTGAAGAATTTGAAACTTTGGGTTTGTGAAATGTCCCCTTTTCAATGGTATAATTATTATAAATATTTATTACTTTATAACAAAAATGATAAAAAACTGCGAGATAGAAAAACTCAAAAATTAATACCTAGGTATCCACAAGATTCTCGAGATATCACTAAAACTCAAGCTAGTAACATCATTTTTCCTATTAAAAATGATGATATTAATGGTCTGGTTCTCAGTTCAGAAACAACTTTAGATAATGTTTTTAATAGAAAAACAATAAGGGGTATAACTCAATATACTTATAAACCGAACTTAGTACCTTTTTTAGATTTGAAATATATTTCAATATATTCTGCAAAATTTTTCGAATTATTTATGCATATAATAGAGAACCAAGGAATAAATTTTGTGTATAATTATTATGTGGAATCAGGTGTAGTACCTATTTGTTTGATGTTAGAGCAAAATGGATATGTAAGATATCATACGGGACTTCGTTTGGATCAAGCAGGTAAGTATTCAAACACACGTAATTATTTGAATATAAAAGTAAGGAAATATCGTTGTGTATGTGGAAAATTAGACAAAGATCATCCACCACAAAAAGATCTAAATATTAAAGATCCAGAACAACCTGATTATACAAATATTAAAAGACATAAATTCCGTCAAGGCACCTACCTTAGAGTTGATGGACAAACAAAAGAATTTGATGTTCATGGACCAGTTTTAAAATCACCAGAGAATTTACAAGGTGAACTAATAAAAGTAATGGTAGGGGGTCGTAAAACGAGTGAAGGAATTGATTTAAAATATGTAAGGTCTGTCCATATAGTGAATCCATGGCATAATTTTAATCAGATAGAGCAGGCAATCGGTCGTGGAATTCGTTTTTGTTCTCATAGTATATTACCGGTAGATCAAATGTCAGTTAAGGTGTATAAATATGTAACGATACCTCCACGAGAGAGTATATCAAATAGGAATAAACTAGCGATATCAAAAATATTAGAGCCCGAACGACAAATAGTTCCAGATGAATTAATATTAAGTGAACCAGAAATAGAAGATTTATTAAATAATCCTCAAGAGAATACTAACTTTGAAAATTGGCCTGGTTCTGATGAACATGTTTATGCTCGTGCATTAGGTAAAGATTTTAATATTAAATTTGCAGAACGTCTAATGAAAGAATCCGCTATAGATTGTAGTTTTAATTTACCAGCCAATATAAATTGGCCCTACGATGAACAGAATGCAAATACAAGAGATTGTGATTATCAAGCATCTTGTGCCTATAAATGTGATTATCCACCAAAGAAAAAAGACCTAAGCAGAAAAGAGTTAAATTATGACACATATGATATGTATTTCTTAGAACCTAAAATAAATGAAGCATTGTATCAAATAACCACTCTTTTTAGTAAAAATTTTGCTTTAACATTAGATGGTATATTGGAAGCATTAGATAACAAAGCGGATGAAGAGGATGATGAGAGATATGAATTGGATATAATTTATTTAGCTCTAAATAAATTACTGGGTGATCCTAGTCAAAAAATCCCACCTAGACCAGTATTGGACAAATTTGACCGGTATGGTTATGTCATTTTTAAAGAACCTTATTATTTATTTCAGCCCAATGAATTATATGATCAAGACATTACACTTTATTATCGTCAGGAACCAAATGCATCAGTAATAAAGAATAAATTAGATCTAAATCAAACAGCATTCTTAAAACCCCAAAAAATTAAATTGAAAAAGAAGATCACACTTAAAAAACAAGCACCTGAATATAGTATTGGAGAAGGTTTTCTCAGTTCGGAGGTGAAACCAACAAGTCCTTCAGAATTAAAGGAATTAAATTATGTAGATAATAAGATGAATCTTTTACGTGATGAAACGGATCCTCTTAAATTTGCTAGTGTCCTAGATTTCTTCAATTTAGCTCAGCATAGTTATTTATTACAAACTACAGTAGAAGATTGGGTAGCAGGTCGTAGAGGTAAACCAAAGGAAGAAATTATGAGATATTATTTGAATAACTTTTTATTAGCTTGTTCTAATATGATATATAGTATTAAAACCTCTAAAACAGCCAAATCATCAAAAATCCCAGAAATAACTAAAATCCCAACTTGTAGTAAATGGGTTTATAATTTAGAACCAAATAAATTTAAACTTTATACCACTAAAGATGGTTGGGTTAGTATTGACGAAACTGATACTATTTTTGATAGTTTAGAGAAGGCAAGACCAAAGGATTTAATACCATTAACAGATAGAACATTTCCAGAAACTTTTTATGGTTATTTTGATAATACAAATCAAGCCAAAAAGTATAAATTCAAAGTGGTTAACATTATGGGTCAAAAAGTAAAGAAGAAAAAAGCTACAGATGAAACTAGCAAGAAAACACTTTCTACTGGCAAAGTATGTCAAACATATAAACAAGATTTAGTCAATGATTTTTATGATCAATTGGTTAATAAAAAGAGTGATCGTCCAGTAGGAGTTGATATGATGTGTCGAGAAATTCAGAAAAAACTTCGCCAGAAACATCTTTCTCAATCTACTTTAATTTATTTTTTGGGACCACATGACTATCCTCGACATAAGATTCTTCAAAAAAGTCAAGGAGAAGTAAGTATAGACCAAGCTAACCAAAGTCTTTATTTCTTTTATCTATATCACAATGTAAAATAAAGATTATTCTAATTATTATTAAAATGGAAAAAAGAAAGAAAAGTATTTTGTAAATTACGCAGTTTTTTCCTAGCTCTTTGAAATCTGATATTCGTGTAATTAACTATTGACATTGGTAAAGATATTAAAGAATACATAGAAATT
>Ga0209931_1001280_pt1 | contig 13864 bp, 11 predicted proteins | sample SalPonR1_B_D1_MG_FD_185697 | JGI IMG/M metagenome (GOLD analysis project Ga0209931, IMG submission 185697) | Salt pond soil microbial communities from South San Francisco under conditions of wetland restoration - Salt Pond MetaG R1_B_D1_MG... ...
GTCGTTGTTTATTATTTCAGAAGCAAAAATATTAATTTCCAATACAGAATTAAACTTATTAATTATAAAAAATGCCGATATCAATACTCCTATAATAGTAATTATTATATTTATAGTATCTGTTTTAACCACAGAAAAAAAACCACCATAGGTTGTGTATATGATAAATATATAAATCATAAAAATTGCCATAGAATAATTTATCTCTAATAGTTTTGATATAACTACCCCAAAACCAGTAATTTGAATTATCATATACATAATATAGCAAAAAACAATAGTAATACCGCCAAAAATTTGAAGTCCTTTTGAATTATATCTTTTATAAAAAAACTCAGGTATAGTTATTAAATCGTACTCTCTTATACTATCTACTATTAAAACTAGAAATCCAGCGCCTAAAAACCATCCAACCACTGACATCAAAACAACTTCATAACCTGAAACATAAACTGAGCCTGTAAAACCTACCATAGACGCAATACTAAACCAAGTTGCAGTAAATGTAAATATTGAAGGAAAAAGCTTCATTGACTTTCCACCAATAAAGAAATCCTCAATTGTCTCTGTTTGTTTTAAACCACCTTTTCCTAAAATTAATATTAAAATAGAATAGAAAGAAAAATAAATTAAATAAATAAGTATTTTATACATTCTTTTTCCTTTCGGTAATAATCATAATAATAAAAGGTGTTAATGCTGAAATAATGAAAATCAAAAAAACTAACAATACATTTTTATTCATAAAAACTCCTATTTTATTAATTATCAACTATTTTAATCAAATACAAATCAATTAAAAAGATACGAATTCAAAATATATTTAAATGGATAAATTACAGCTGATATTCCATTTCCTTCGTAATAATATTTGAGAACAAATTCATTTGATAAAAAAATAATCAAAAGGTACAAGAGAAATGTTAAACAATAAAGTACTGCTTTCTTTTTCAAAATTTCATTGATTTTTTTACTTATCTCCTCTACTGCATCTCTACAAAGATTTTCTTGTTCTTCTTGAATTTTATTGCTTTTCTTTTTAAATTTATTAAATATCCTATATGCAATCTTTTTAATTCCTGTTTTTTCTTCAGCTTTATCTATAATCTTCTTATCTACATAACTACTAATAAGAATTGCCAAAGCTTCTTTATTGCTTTTCTTTTTCTTTGCATCTAGATATTTAGGGAAATACTGTTTTATTAACTCTTTATTATTTCTATACAATAAAATCCACTTAATCATTCTATGTACAAATAACACAAATAAGAGAAGGTAAATACTGCTAATTAAAAATAAAGGTATAGCCGAATCAAGCATAAACCTATTTATAATCAAAACACTTAAAAGAACTATAATATACAGGATTAGTTTAGTAACTAAAAAAATTTGCATATTAATTAAATCTTTTTCCAGCCTTCTTATATTCTTTTCAACCTCTTCTGCTGCTAATTTTCTAAAAAATCTATTCCCTTTTTTAAATCCTAAATCTACAAGCAGTTTGACATCTAGTAAATATATAATGAAATTCAAAAAAATCAATCCTCCAAATTAGGTATCATAAATCTACTGATATGATAACATAATTTGGAGGATAATTCATCAAAATAGTTTTAAGTTTTAAAAAATTATATTAATACAGCATATTTATGCTGATTTTTTCTCAACATTACGATATTTTTTGACTTCTCTACTTGGTACCCACCATTTTAATATATATGCGGAAATCCACATAATACCTACAACAGCTAATATTCCCCAAGCTACTATATGTCCTCCTAATGAAGGCATTAGACTCATTATGATTGGTGGTATTACTTGGAGTCCAATTATCAAAGGACGATTATACAAATCTGATAATCCTGTATCTTCAATAGATCTAGATTCCATATTAGGATCTACTGTTCTAGATAGTAGCACTCCAGATGCAACGACTCCTGTTGCGTGGCCCCAACACATCATATTTCTTTCAAACCAATCAAATGGTGATGTTTTAGTTCCAACAAATAAAAACCAAAACCAAGTAATTGCAAATCCAATAACTGTTAAAATTATTATTGGAACAGCATAATCCAATACAACAGCTAGATTTAAAGAACCTATTCCAGATATCATTAGAAAGTCTGTGGAGGTTCCTTGTACTCTCCTAATAGAATTCCTATCAGTATATTTATATGCCCCCGTTTTGTTTAAAGTCTTATTTACAATGTATCCCCCTAATAAAGCCGTACAGAATACCGGGATAGAAACCTTATATCCCAAACTACTTGAAAACATCTTAAAGTATTGTGTTATATAATATCCTATTATAGAAGCAATTAAAACTAAAGATAAATGAAATGCCATTGGATCTATACTAATAGAAGAAATAGTTATTCTCCCAGATGATTTCTGCTTGTCTACTGGAATTAAACCAGTTCTAAATTCTTCAGGCAAATCTTTTGGATCATCAACATAATGCGTATATCCCTTTCTAGTACCCCAGTTAATTATTATCATTCCTATTAAAATACCACCTACAATACCCAGAGTTGCAAAAGTATTAGCTAAATCAGTCATGTTTGATACCCCTAATTCTTCTAGAGCATTACCTACTGCAACTGCAGTTCCGTGACCACCATAAAACCCTGTGGCCATCAATAAACCAAACTGTTCTGGTAATTCCGGAAATATATGTACCAACCCATATACTGTTACAAGCATACCTACTGCATATTGTAAAACACAGATTCCCGTAATATTAAAGAACATACCTCCTATTACTGGTCCAGATACTGCTTCTTTATTAGGTCTATCTCCTATCGGAGTGGCCGCAAAAATAAAAACTATTAACACAGCTGCATATGTTCCTATGCCTTCAGATATTGGGACTAAACCCCAACCTCTAGGTCCTAAGGCAAGAACCATAAATCCTGCTAACAATGCTGGTGGTATCAATAGTTTTTGAATTATTTTAATTTTTGTTCTCATTAATTTTGCTATCATTAAAAATACTGCCATTATGCTAATGTCTAAAAAAACATTCCAAATTGCACTACTCATAGTTAATTCCATAATTTTCTCCTCTTCCTATTTTTTATATCCTCTTTATACTACACTGTTTTTTATATAATCAATTATTAAAATAGTTTTAAATTACTTTTCTCATCAAATGCTATATCTTTATATTCTCCTACAGTTTTTATTTTTTTATTTGAGTTAATTACAGCATTTTTTGTCATATATATTTCATCTAAATCTTTCGTGCTATTAATTATTACCATTTTAATATTATCGTTATCAATAACTCCGCAGAGTTTTATACAAGCCTTAATCATTAATTCATCATTTTCCAATACCATTGGTAGTCTTGAACTAGCTGGCTCCGTTGATGTTAACGTATTCATGTATGTGCTTTGAAAATCTATTTTTTCATACATTTTCTTTGTTATAAAATCCGCGATTCCCATACCGTTAGCGTTTCCTTCAGATTTATTAGTTAAATCACAAACACCAAGTTTTATAGTATTTGGTCCTCCATATGCTGCATTCGTGTGAAACCTTCCTATAATATTTGTATCCATTCCTGTTCCACTAATTTCTTTGCCAATTTTGTTTACTATCAAAATATCAATTTCATCTAAAGGTATACTTGGCATTTTTTTCCAAGCTTTTTTTAATAATTTTTTTTCTTTATCGATCAATTCTTCCCTTTTACTTATATGAATTTCAGAAAGCTTATTATAACCATTTTCTATCGTCGATACTCCACAAATAATATTTAATTTATTTATACCTACTCTTCCAACTAAATCAATGTTTTCTGCCATATTTTCATATCTCAAAAAGTGAGTTGCTTCTGCTCCTTTTTGTTTAGCCAGTCCAATCGCTAGCATTTTCACTAATCCACTCTCAATTTCACCTCGAAAAGATGTATGAGGTTTAACACGATTAAATAATATTATCCCATCTGCCTCACTTGCTATCTTATCAATATAAACGCCTAGTCCTCTTTTAGTCTCTCCAATTTTAATCGTTTCCATAGACGACAATATTTTTGCTCCAATAACTTCTTCAGTAATTCCATATTTCTCTAATAATTTTTTTTGACCCTTTGCAGTTGCTCCACCATGACTCCCCATTGAAGGAATTAGTATCGGTATTCCCTTATTTATTTTAATGTAGTTTACAATATCTTTTAATATTTCAACATATTTATCTATACCTCTACTACCGCAAGTAATTGCTATTCTTTGACCCGGTTTAATTTTTACGTCTTTTTCTTTAAACAAATCTGTCATTATATCGCTATCAACTTGAAACTCTTCATCATTAAAAAACTGTTTAACTTTTACAACTTTAGGTATGTTATATTCTTTTAGCATTTCTTTTATATTCTTCAATTGTTCACCTCCTCCATTTTATATTTTGTTTTTTATACTGCTTGTTCTTTTTCACACTTTTTTTCTAACTTAGAAATCATACTCTTCAAAATTTCTACACAATCTCCTACTACTTTATAATTAGCTACTGTAAATATAGCTGCATCTTTATCTGTATTAATTGATATAATCGTTTCTGCTCCGCTAATACCTGCAAGATGTTGTATTGCACCTGATATGCCAAAAGTAACTAATAATTTTGGTGCTACAATAGAACCCGTTTGACCTATTTGATTCTTTTGATCAGCCCAACCTATATCTACCAAGGGTCTTGATACACCAACCTTACCTCCTAATAGTTCTGCTAACTTCTCAACTAACGCAAGATTCTTTTGTGATCCAATCCCCCTTCCTACAGATACTATTATTTCTGCGTCAGAAATAGATTCAGCCTTTTCTTCTATTATATTTTCTATAATTTTAATGCTAGGCTCTTTAATACTAGGCATATCTATATTTATTACTTCTTTAGCATTAGTCTCCTTTTTAACTGCCTCCATTACACCTGGCCTTACTGTTGCCATTTGGGGCCTATGTTCCGGGCAAACTATCTGAGCCATTAAGTTACCACCAAATGCAGGCCTAGTTTGATTTAGCAATCCTGATTTTTCATCAATTTCCAAAATTGTACAATCAGCAGTAAGCCCTGTTTTTACACGTGCAGCTATTCTTGGTGCTATTGATCTACCAAAATTAGTTGCCCCAAACAAAAATATCTCAGGCTTGTAATCTAATATAACTTTATCTAAAAATTCAAGATAAACCTCTTCTAAATTATCTTTCAAAATTTCATGTTCGCTAATATAAACTTTGTCTGCACCATAAGCAAATAATACATCTAAATCTTTTCCTACATTCTCTCCCAGCAAAATTGCTTTTACAGAACAGTTTCTTTCTTTAGATAATTCTCTAGCTTTTGATAATAACTCATAGGACACTGCTTCTATTACGCCATTGTTTTGCTCTATAAAAACCCATATATCTTTATACTTATCAAGTTCAATACTATTTGTTTTTTCTTTTTCAATTTTAATTGCATCAAAAGGGCAACTATCAATACACATACCACATAGAATACAATTTTCATTTACCTTAGCTTTCTTATCTTTCATCTCTAAAGCTTCATAGGTACAACTTTTTATGCAGATACCACATCCTCTACAAGCATCACTATCTATTATTAATCCACTCATTTAGATTACCTCCTTTATTACAGAATTTATTTTTTCTGATTTAGTTTCAGAGTCTCCTTCAATTTCAATTGACTCATTTTTTCTTTCAGGTATATATGTTTTTACAACTTGAGTAGGAGAACCCGAAAGCCCAATATATGACTTGTTTGCTCTTAAAGATTCAGCATTTTCTACAATAACTGAAGCATCCAAACTATTAATAACACCGTCTATGGAAGGTAATCTAGGCATATTTATATCTTTCAATACTGTTAATAAAACGGGTGTCTTAGTTTTTACCAATCTTTTTCCAGTTTCAGTAATAGTTCTGCATGTTATTTCATTATCACTAACTTCTATTATTTCTGATACATTCGTGATATGAGGTATCTTTAAATTCTCAGCCAATTCTGGTCCTATTTGTGCTGTATCTCCATCAACTGCCATTTTTCCACATAATATTAGATCTACTTCACTAATCTTTCTAATTCCTAATGATAATGTGTAAGCAGTAGCCAAAGTATCAGCTCCAGCAAAACTTCTATCCGACAATAGCATTCCACGATCTGCGCCAACACTTACAGCATCCCTCAATATTTTTTCTGCAGCTGGTATGCCCATACTCAATGCTATTACTTCTCCTTGAATTTTTTCTTTTATTTTAATGCCTTCTTCCAAAGCATATGTATCAAAGGGATTGATTACAGACTGTTTTCCATCTCTTATAATGGTATTAGTTTCAGGATCTAATCTAACTTCATTAGTAGAAGGAACCTGTTTTACACAAACTACTATTTTCATAATTATTCACTCCTTTTTCCGACTTCAAATAAATTACCTGGACTTAATAATAATTTAGGGTCAAGTGTCGATTTTATATCTATCATTTCATCTATATGATTTTGTCCATACATTACTTTTAAATACTTTGATTTTAATTTTCCTACTCCGTGTTCAGCCGAAACAGCTCCTCCTAATTCAGTTACTTTTTTAGCCCATTTTTCATAAAGTTTTAATCCTATATCGTAATCTTTATTATCTCTAGGCAAAATATTTACGTGGAGATGATTATCACCTATATGTCCCCAAGTTGCTGATTCTAAATTTTCTTTTATAATATCTTTCTTATACATTTTTATAACTTCTTCCAAATGTTCATCCGGAACAGACATATCTGTGCCTAGTTTTGTTATCTTAGAATTTTCTTTTTTTCTTTCATCAATAAGCATATTAACGCTTTCCGGAACTGCATGCCTGAAAAATATTAATCTATTTAGTCCTACATCATTTTTTGCAACCCATGTATCTTTTGACTTACCTTTAGAACTATTCATTATCTTTGAAATTTTTTCTAAATTTGACAAGGCCACTTTTTCCTCTTCTGTATGAATTTCTAAATATATAACTGATTTCATTTTTTCATCTACATCTGGCAACCTTTCAAATCCAGGATTTCTTTCTTTTTGTTTTTTTAATATATATAAGGCATTTTTATCGAAAAATTCCATAGAAGCTATATCCTTTAAATTTCGTCTAATCTCTTCAACAAATCCAATTGCTGATGCTTCATTTTCAAAAAAACAACTTACTCCCCAAATTATTTCTGGTAGTTTTAAAAGTCTTACTTCTATTTCAGTTATTATTCCAAGAGTCCCATCTGCTCCTATAAAAAGATCTATGGCATCCATATTATCTTCTACATAATATCCTGATGCATTTTTACTATTAGGCATTAAATATTTAGGTAATACAAACTCTATATTCATCCCTTTATCAGTTTTTAATACTAAGCTTCTTCCCACCGCAAAATTTTTACCTCTTTCTACAGTCAAGGTATCACCATCAGATAGTACTAATTTTAATTTTTCAATATATTTTCTCGTAGGTCCATACATATAACTCCTTGCTCCTGATGCATTACAAGAAACCATTCCGCCGATTGTAGCACTAGTTTCAGTTGGATCCGGACTAAAAAACATTTCTTCTTTTTTACAAAAATTATTAAACACTTTTTTTGATTCAAAAGACCAATTGCTAGTATCAAATTTTCTTAATTTTATTTTTTCTTTAAATTGAGATAGTATGGCACCAGGTTGTAAAGTCACATAGTAATTATCTTCTTCATCTACTCTCATTCCTAAAATATTATTTAATTTCGAAAGATTTAACACGTGACCCTTCCTAGGGACAGCACCAGCAGCAAGCCCAGTTCTAGCTCCTTGTATTGTAATAGGAACTTCTTTTGAATACATGTCTTTAACAATATCTATTACTTCTTCTCCAGTTTTTGGAAAAGAAATACTTTCTGCTTTTCCTATTGTTCTTGATTCATCTCTTAAATATTCAACATAATCTTCTTTTATACAATGAATTATATTATTATTCATATTACAACTCCTCTATTTTTTACTATTTATTTATCATTAGCTCTAATTTATTTAATTATACAACCGAATATATGCAATATCTATCGTTTTCTTGATTGAAAATTTGCATATATTGCTATATGTGATAATATATATTATATTAATATGGAGGAAAGTGTGATATTCTCGACAAAATACATCACACAACAATATTTATGAATATAGATTATGAAATCAAATTAAATCAAGATAATGACTGGAACATGAAGAAACACCACTTTCATGAAAATTATGAAATTCTTCTATCTTTAACTAACTCTGGTAGTATTTTTTTGGAAAATACTGTCTACAATATCAAGCGAGGAACTCTTATACTTATAAAAAATACCTCACTACATAGAACCATGGTAGACAAAAAAAATCTATACAAAAGATATATAATTCATTTCCCTGAATCTACTCTTTCAGAAATTTCAAGCAAAAAAAGCGACTTATTATCCAAGTTTTGTGGAGATGATATTTGTATACAATTATCAGAAAAACAGCTTAATAAGACTATTTTGATTATTGAAAAAATCACAAGTAAAGAACCAGAAAAATTCGGATCTGATATTTTAAAAGATATAGCCTTTGTACAATTACTCATAATAATCAGTAATTTTTTTAATAATAATAGCAATAAAAATTCTACTAGTAACTTTAAATTCAATAAAGTTTATCCAATAATAAAATACATAGAAAAAAATATTGAAGGTGATTTATCGTTAGATAGCATTTCCGATAATTTCTATATAAGCAAATACCATCTTTGTAGAATATTTAAAGAATCTACAGGTTTCACATTAAGAGAATATATAATCAACACCAGAATATTAAAGTCTTGTACTTTTTTAAGAAAAGGATGTAATGTTCAAAGCTCAGGAGAATTAGCCGGCTTTAATAATAACTCACATTTTATAAGAACCTTTAGCAAACTAAAAGGAATCTCACCTGGACAATATATGAAAAAATACAAATAACATTAATATCTATCTAACGTTTAATCTTTTATTATCTGGGTAATAATAAAATGAGTGTAAAACTTTTTAAGGAGGTTAAATAATGGATTTAATTACAAAAGATGACGTCAGAAATCTAATCGAGAAAAACAAAGATATTTCTGTCTCAATTTTTTTACCTACTGAAAAAGGCGGAAAAGAAGCTATGCACGGAAGGATTCGTCTTAAAAATCTTTTAAAAGAAACCGAAAATAGTTTAAAAGAAAACAATATTAATGACAACAAAATAGAAATAATGCTTGAATCAGCTTACAAGTTAGTAGAGGATACCACTTTCTGGCAACATCAAAAAGATGGACTAGCAATATTTATAACAGAAGATTTTTTTGATTATTTTAAAGTACCAGTAAAATTTAATGAAGTCTCTCTGGTTTCCAATCAATTTTATATAGTACCTTTACTATCTCAATTTACCGGAGATGGAGAGTTCTATCTTTTATCACTAAATCAAAACAATATCAAATTATACCAGTGCAGCCAATATACTATAAAAGAAATTGAATTAAATGATACACCTAAAAATCTCTCGGAAGCTTTAAAATACGATGTATTTGAAAAGCAAATGTCGGGACATTCTGGATCAGGCTCTACAACAATTATGCACGGTATAGAGACAGAAGATAGAAAAAATCAAGTCTACAGATTTTTCCAGATGGTAGATACCGGAGTTATAAATAGCATTAAAAACAAGAACATACCATTAGTACTGGCCGGCGTTAAAAACGTTCAAGCTATTTACAGAAAAGCAAGTAAATATAAAAACTTAATAGAAGAAGGTGTAGAAGGAAGCCCTGAAGATTTAAGAGAAGAAATACTACACAGAAAAGCTTGGGAAATATTACAATCCTATTTTACGGAGAGTTATAGGAAAATTATAAAAAACTACGAAGAAATTAAAAGCACAAAACAAACTTCAAATAAAATAGATGAAATAGCACCTGCTGCATATAATGGAAGAATCGAGAACTTAATTTTAGCATCCAAATTTCAACAATGGGGTGCATATAATCAAAAAAAGAATGAAGTAGACCTACATAAAAGAAGTACAAAGAACAATGTAGAACTTCTAAACTTCTCAGCTGTCCATACTTTTAAAACTAACGGAAATATTTATGTAGTATCAAATGAGGATATTCCAGGCAATAAGCCTTATATAGCTAAATTTAGATACTAATTATATTCTAATAAATAGGGATATGTCGAAACATATCCCTATTATAATTTGCAAACTAAATATACTGATTTATAAAATTTTAACTAAAAAATATGAAAAGGTGATAAAATGATAAAGAAAAAAATCCAAGACCAAAAAAATTTTTTTAACAGCAACAAAACAAAAGACATATCTTTTAGGATGCTTCATCTCATAAAATTAAAAGAAAGTATTAAAGAAAAAGAAGAAAAAATTATTGAAGCATTAGGAAAAGACTTAGGAAAATCAAGTTTTGAAGCCTATACCTCCGAAGTTGGTTTTGTTTTAGAAAGCTTAAATTATACAATCAAATATATGAGAAAATGGGCAAAAACCCAAACAGTAAGAAGGCCTATTTTTATGCCTATATCTAAAAGCTATATCAAATACCAACCTCACGGAACAGTACTTATAATAGGACCTTTCAACTATCCTTTTCAATTGATTATGGAACCTTTAATTGGAGCAATTGCTGCAGGAAATACTTGTATCCTTAAACCTTCTGACAAAACTCCAAATACTGTTGAGATTATCAAAGAAATAATAGGTGAAATTTTTAAAAAAGATCATGTAGATGTAGTAACAGGAAACAGAGAAGCTGTTTCAGAACTTATACATTCAGATTTTGACTATATATTTTTCACTGGCAGCGTTCCAGTAGGAAAAATAATAATGGAAGCTGCATCTAAAAACTTAACTCCAGTAACTCTTGAACTAGGCGGTAAAAGCCCTACCATAGTACATAAAGATGCAGACATTATGAAGGCCGCCTCCAGAATTGTTTGGGGTAAATTTTATAATTCAGGACAAACCTGTATAGCTCCAGATTACATTTACGTTCACAAAGAAGTTAAAGACAAATTTCTCCAAAATATTAAAAATGAAATTACATCTTTTTATGGAGAAAACCCACTTAATAGCCCCGACTATGGGAAAATAATTAATCTAAAAGAATTCAACAGGCTATCCAATATAATAGATGAAAACAAGCTTTATTTCGGTGGAGAAAAAAATGAAGAAAAATTAAAAATTTCTCCTACAATACTTACGGATATTACTTGGGATGATAATGTTATGAAAAGAGAAATATTTGGTCCTATTCTTCCAATACTAACTTATACTAATATTAATGATGTGCTGAAAATAATCAAGGATAAGCCCAGACCTTTAGCGCTATATTTGTTCACCGAAGATAAATATCTTCAAGAAAAAATCGAAGACCAAATACCTTTCGGAGGCGGATGTATAAACGATACTATATCTCATGTGTCATCTCCTAACCTTCCCTTTGGAGGCACAGGTAATTCTGGTATTGGATCCTATCACGGAAAAGAAAGTTTTATAACCTTCTCCCACAAAAAAAGTATGATGAAAAAATCAACACGCTTTGATATTAGATATATTTATCCTCCATATAAGGGTAAATTGAAATTTATTAAAAAAATAATGAAATAAAAAAACATCTCTTTTCCTGGAGATGTTTTTTTATTACTTACTTAAAATCCCCTTTAATAATTCAATCGAATCTTCAAGATCTGATTTTCTTATTAACTCATTTGCTGTATGACCATTTCTTGTAGGTATAGAAATAGTTCCTGACAATACTCCTTCCCTAGATAGGTGTATAGCTCCAGCATCAGTACCACCCGCAGTAAGTATTTCATACTGATAATTAATACCTCTGTCCTCTGCAGTCTCTGTCATAAGTTTTTTCATTTCTCTTGAAGTCACCATTGATTTATCTAGTAGTTTAATTGCTGTACCTTCCCCTATATTAACATTACAATTTTTTACTCCTGGCGAATCGCCTGAGAGTGTAATATCGACTGCTATGGCCATATCTGGATTGATTCTAAAAGCTGAAGTCCTTGCTCCTCTTAACCCTACTTCTTCCTGGGATGTAAAAACATAGTAAACATCCATATCTGTTTCTACTTTAGCCTTGGCCACTTCAGCTAAAATAAAGCACCCTACCCTATCATCTATAGCCTTGCTTATGATATTATTATCATCTTCATAATATGGCGAGTCGTAAGTTCCAAAATCTCCTATAGAGACTTTTTTCTCTGCCTCTTCCTTGCTGGTACAGCCAATATCAATAAATAAATCTTCTACCTTTAATTTTGAAGCTTCACCTGACTTATCAAAGCTAGCATCTGCTATTATTACTCCTACAGTTCCATTTTCAAATACAACCCTCTGACTTAATAAGGTTACAGTTCTAAGGCCTCCAATAGCAGAAAACTTTACAAATCCATCGTCTCTTATATCATTTACCATAAAACCTATTTGATCCATATGGCCTGCAAGCATTATACTTTTTCCCTTGCCTTTTTTATGACCTATGAGATTTCCAAGTACATCTACATATATTTCGTCAACATAGTCTTTGATGTCTTCTTCAATCAGTTTTCGTATTTTTTCTTCTCCACCAGATAATCCAACTACCTGGGTCATTTCTTTAAATAATTTAGTGTTTAATTTCATTTTATTCTCTCCTTCATTTTTATTATTCAAACCATAATTTTAAAAACTTATTTATTTCAAGAAAATCAATATCTATCACAGTAATTTCATACCATTATAATCTAATACTAAATTAGTCTCTGTAATATTCAATTTTTCTTCAATAGCAGCTCTAATGAAAAGTTCTCTTTCACTAATACCCAACAAAACATATCCAGCAGACATAAGAAGCTCCTGGCATTCCCTCATATTGAGTCTTAATCCCAGGCATAGCTTTATAATATAGTCCTTGCTTATAGTCTCAACATCTCTTCTATTATTTAAAATTTTATTTAATGTTGTATGTTCAACACTTGACTTATTTGCCAGTTCCACCTGAGACATATTGCTTTTTACATAATGCCTTCTAAGCAAATACTCGAATCCTTCCATATCTTTCTTATTCTCTACAATTTTTTCCAACTCTACTGCAATCTCTCCTAAATCTTTTTCCTCGATATCAGCTTCAACATGACTTGTTAATCGAATATTCTCTTCCTTTATTTCCTTAAGCTTCATTTCACTATCTGGCTTAAGAGATCTAACTAATTCTATTTCCGATCTTAAATCCTCATATTTTTCTTTAAAATATAAATCAAATATATATTCCTTTAAGTTTTCTCTATTTTTTTCTACTAAGTTCTTTAATTTTTTACTAAGTTCGTCGCCTTTCATTAAAAGCATAGTATTTTCGCCTCCAAATAATTTATGTCTAATTATACACCAAAATTATATATAAAGAAAATTAATTGAATTAAACATATTTGTTTACCTAAACAATTAAAATAACACTCATAAAAATATAATAAACACAAAAAACAACAATGAATATCAAAAAAATATATTTGACAATAACCTATGAAAATGTTATCTTATATTCAATTAAATAGTTTCTTCAGGGCAGGGTGAAATTCCCGACCGGCGGTATAGTCCGCGAACCTTAACAGGTTGAACTGGTTAGATTCCAGTACCGACAGTAAAGTCTGGATGGGAGAAGGATCAAAAAAGTATATATCTTTTTTATAAGTTTATACTATTAGTTTACAAACACAACCTGAAGGAATTTCCTTCAGGTTTTTTTATTTGAACAAAAGGATGTGAAATATTGGAAGAAAAATATATGAAAAGAGCATTAGAACTTGCTAAATTA
>Ga0209931_1001293_pt1 | contig 13796 bp, 11 predicted proteins | sample SalPonR1_B_D1_MG_FD_185697 | JGI IMG/M metagenome (GOLD analysis project Ga0209931, IMG submission 185697) | Salt pond soil microbial communities from South San Francisco under conditions of wetland restoration - Salt Pond MetaG R1_B_D1_MG... ...
CTCCAGGCCCGGCGAAAGAAAGCATTCCGCCAACAGCACGAGCAGGTCATTGGAGCCGTTGCCCAGCGTGATGCATTCCGATGGCACGCCGTGCCGCGCGGCCAGCTTGCGCGCCAGCTCGAAGCCGTTGGCATCCGGGTAGCGCGACAAGTCGCCGACCGCTGCGCTGATCGCCTCGAGCGCCGCGGGAGGGGGTCCCAACGGGTTCTCGTTGGAAGCCAGCTTGACGATGTTCGTGATGCCGTACTCGCGCTCGAGTTCAGCCACCGGCTTGCCGGGCTGATACGGCTCGAGGCCGCGAATCCCGGGGACCGCCAGGTCGAGGAATGGATTGCTCATTGAACCTCCCGAACAGAATCCGGGAGTTTACAGGATCGCCAGTGGATAAGACCCCAGCACCCGGCACCAGGCCGCTGCGCTTTCCAGCTCGCGCAGGGCCGCGGCAACGTTCGCGTCGTCCCTGTGCCCCTCGATGTCCACGAAGAACACGTAATCCCACTTGCGGCGCCGGGAAGGCCGCGACTCGATGCGCGTCATGCTCACCTTGTGTTTCGACAGGGGATGCAGCAATTCCTGCAGCGCGCCCGCCTTGTGGCGCGAGGACAGCAGCAGCGAGGTCTTGTCATTGCCGCTGCGCCCGGCGGCTTCGCGCCCGACCACCACGAAGCGCGTGGTGTTGTCCGGCCGGTCCTCGATGCCGCTCATCAGCACGTCCAGCCCGTAGACATCGGCCGCCGTGTCGCCAGCGATGGCAGCCGCGCCCTCCTCCGCCGCCGCGATCCGCGCGGCCTCGGCATTGGAAGCGACCTTGACCTGCTCGACGCCCGGCAGCCTCTGCTCCAGCCAGGCGCGGCACTGGGCGAGGGATTGCGGATGCGAATAGACCTTGCGCACGGCCTCGATGTTGTCCATGTGGCCCAGCAGGTGCTGGCGGATGCGCAACTCGATTTCGCCACTGATCAGCAGCGGCGTGGTCACCAGCATGTCGAGCGTGTTGCTCACCGTGCCCTCGGTGGAGTTTTCCACCGGCACCACGCCGAAATCGGCAATACCCGCCTCGACGTCGTGAAAGACCTCCTCGATGGACGGCGCGGCGAGGCTGCGTACGGAATGCCCGAACTGCTTGAGCACGGCCGCCTGGGAGAACGTGCCTTCCGGACCCAGGAAGGCGACCTTGACCGGCTCCTGCTGGGCCAGGCAGGCAGACATGATCTCGCGGAAAAGACGGACGATCTCCTCGTCCTTGAGCGGACCCTCGTTGCGCGCCACCGCGGCGCGCAGGATCTCCGCCTCGCGCTCCGGGCGGTAATAATTCCGCGGCGTACTGGAGAGGCCGGCGGGCTCAGGGAACTTGGTCTCCCCGACCGCGCGCGCCAGCCGGGCCCGCTCGTTGATCAGCGAGTGCAGCTGCGCGTCAATGGCGTCGATCTGGCGCCGGATGCCGCCCAGGTGCTCTTTTTCGTCCGCGCTGCTCATCGCCGCTCAAGCCGGTGGCCGGACCCCGCTCAGGCGGCGTCCGGGATCACCCGCATGGACAACACGCCCTCGATCGAGCTGATCTGTTCCACCACGCTCTCCGGCAAGCGCCCGTCCACGTCGGCCAGCGTGTAGGCGACCTCGCCGCGCGACTTGTTCAGCAGGTCCGAGATATTCAGCCCCGCCGAGGCCAGTGCCGTGGAAATCTGGCCCACCATGTTGGGCACGTTTGCATTCGCGATGGCGATCCGCGTGTTGCCTTCCATGCGCGGCAGAATCGCCTCGGGGAAGTTCACCGAGCGCCTGATGTTGCCGTTCTCGAGGAAATCACGCAGGTGTTCCGCGATCATGATGGCGCAGTTCTCTTCCGCCTCGCGCGTGGAGGCGCCGAGATGCGGCAGCGCAATCACTTTCGGATGGCTCTTGTTGGCGACGGTAGGGAAATCCGTCACGTAGCGGGCCAGGTGCTCCTGGTCGAGCGAGGCGATCACCGCAGCATCATCCGCAATCGGCGCGCGCGCAAAATTCAGCAGCACGCCGCCCGGCTTCATGAGCTTCAAACGGTCGGCGTTGACCAGTCCGCGGGTGGCATCGGAGAGCGGCACGTGCGCGCTGATGAACTGGGAGCGGCTGAACAGGTCGTCCAGGCTCACCGCCTGGCGGACGCCGGAATCCAGCTGCCAGGCCCGCTCGACGGTCATGTTCGGGTCATAGCCGATGACCTGCATGCCGAGCGCAAGAGCGGCATTCGCCACCTCGACGCCGATGGCGCCCAGGCCGATCACCCCGAGGGTCCGGCCCGGCAGCTCGGAGCCCACGAAGCGTTTCTTGCCGCTCTCCACGGCGCGCTGCACTTCCTCTTCGCTGCCGTCGAGCGTGCGCACATAATCCCAGGATTCGCACAGGTTGCGGGCCGCGAGCAGCATGCCGCCCAGCACGAGTTCCTTGACGGCGTTCGCGTTCGCCCCCGGCGCATTGAACACCGGCAGGCCGCGACGGCTCATCTCCTCCACCGGAATGTTGTTGACGCCTGCGCCCGCGCGGCCGATGGCCTTCACGCTGTCGGGAATCGTCGCCTTGTGCATGTCGGCCGAGCGCACCATGATCGCGTCCGGGTGCCCGATCTCCGAAGCCACCTCGTAACGGTCCCGCGGCAAGCGTTCGAGTCCCGCGAGGGCGATGTTGTTGAGGGTCAGGACTTTGAAGGTCATCGAGGTCTCCGTCGGCATGGGCATGTTTGCGCCGATAGTGGCAGATTTATGCCGCAATGCAACACCCGTATCAGCCGTGGGTGCGCTCAAACTCCCGCATGAAAGAGACCAGGACGTCCACGCCCTCCTGCGGCATCGCGTTGTAGAGGCTCGCGCGCATCCCGCCGACCGAGCGATGACCCTTGAGCGTCACCAGTCCCGCCGCGCGGGCCTGCTCCAGGAACGCGGGGTCCAGGGAAGGGTCGGCCAGCGTGAACGGCACGTTCATCCAGGAGCGGCAATGCGGAGCCACCGGGTTGGCATAGAAATCGGAACCGTCGATGGCGCCGTACAGCGTATCGGCCTTGCTGCGGTTGCGCTCTTCCATGGCCGCCAGCCCGCCCTGCTCCAGCAGCCACTGGAATACCAGGCCGGCGATGTACCAGGCCCAGGTCGGCGGCGTATTGAGCATCGAGCCGGCTTCGGCGTGCTGGCAGTAATCCAGCATCGCGGGCGTGCCTTCCCGGGCACGGCCGATCAGGTCCTCGCGAACGATCACGATGGTCAGGCCCGCCGGGCCGATGTTCTTCTGGGCGCCCGCGTAGATCAGGCCGAAGCGGCTCACGTCCAGCCGGCGTGACAGCAGGGTGGAGGACATGTCCGCCGCCAGCGGCGCGCTGCACTCGGGCACGAAATGGAATTCCACCCCGCCGATGGTCTCGTTCGGCGCGTAGTGCAGGTAGGAGGCGTTGGGACTCAGCTGCCAGCCTGCGGGATCGGGAATCTCGGTATGACCGTTGTCCGCCGAATCGGCTGCAACGTGCGCGTCCACGAAGCGGCGACCCTCGGCGAGCGCCTTCTTCGACCACGAACCGGTCACGAGATAATCCGCGCGATCGCCGGGGCCCGCCAGGTTGAAGGGGATGGCGCCGAACTGGGTCGTCGCGCCGCCCTGCAGGAAAAGCACCCGGTAGTTCTGGGGAATATCCAGCAGGCGGCGGATGTCCGCCTCCGCGCGCTCCGCGATGGCCATGAATTCCTTGCCCCGGTGGGAAAGCTCCATCACCGACATGCCCGAGCCGTTCCAGTCGGTCAGCTCGTCGCGCGCCTGTTCCAGGACCGGCAAGGGAATGGCCGCCGGCCCCGCGCTGAAATTGAACACCCGATCCATCTCTTTCCCCTGGCTAGATTGATTCATTCGCCGGCGTCGCCGGCATCGTCCGCATCGCCCGGCGCCTCGGCATCCGCCCCGTCCAGCGCCTCGGCCTGCTCTGCCGCCACCCGGCCGAGGCCCACCAGCCGTCCGCCCTCGTCCAGCCGGATCAGCCGCACGCCCTGGGTGTTGCGCGAAAGCACCGGGATGCCTTCCACTGTCGTGCGCACCAGCACCCCGGTGCTCGAGATCATCATGACCTGGTCGTCCGGCTGCACCAGCAGCGCGCCCACCATGTCGCCGTTGCGATCGCTGGTCTGGACCGCGATGACGCCCTGGCCGCCGCGCTTGTACAAGGGGAAGTCCGCCACCGGCGTGACCTTGCCGAAGCCGTGCTCCGTGGCGAGCAGGATATGCCCCTCGTCCGCGATGATCAGCGCGATCACCTGGTGGTCGTCGGCCAGCTTCAGCCCGCGCACGCCGCCCGCCGTGCGACCCATCGGCCGGACGTCGGACTCCTTGAAACGGATGCCTTTGCCGTTGGAAGCGCACAGCATGATCTCCTGGCGCCCATCGGTGATGCCCACGTCGATGAGGTAATCGTCCTCGCGCAGGTCGATGGCGATGATGCCGTCGCGCCGCGGGCGCGAAAACGCGACCAGCGGGGTTTTCTTCACGGTGCCGCGGCTGGTCGCCATGAAAACGTAAGGGCCTTCGATGAATTCCCGGATCGGCAGCACGGCGTTGATGCGCTCTTCCGACTCCAGCGGGAGCAGGTTGACGATGGGCTTGCCGCGCGAGCCGCGTCCCGCCAGCGGGAGCTCGTAAACCTTGAGCCAGTAGACCTTGCCGCGACTCGAGAAACACAAGAGCCAGTCGTGCGTGTTGGCGATGAAGAGCTTGTCGACGAAGTCTTCTTCCTTCACACGGGTCGCCGAACGGCCGCGTCCGCCGCGGCGCTGCGCCTGGTAGTCCGTCACCGGCTGGGCCTTGGCATAGCCGCCGTGGGACAGCGTGACGATGACATCCTCTTCGCTGATCAGGTCTTCCATCGACAGGTCGAGGTGGTCTGCGAGGATCTCGGTACGGCGCGCGTCACCGTATTGTTCGCGCACCGCCAACAGCTCTTCCCGGATGACTTCAGAGAGCCGGTCGGCGCTCTCCAGAATCTCAGAATATTCTTTAATTTTCTCGATTATCTCTTCGTATTCATTGATTATTTTGTCTTGCTCAAGCCCCGTAAGACGGTGCAGCCGGAGTTCCAGGATAGCCTGCGCCTGCGCGGGGGAGAGCCGGTAGCCGCCCTCGCCCAGTCCCAGCGATGCGTCCAGGCCGGCGGGCCGCGTCGCTTCGGCTCCGGCGCGCTCCAGCATGCCGTTCACCACGCCCGGCGCCCAGTCGCGATCAGTCAGTGCGCTGCGGGCTTCCGCCGGCGAGGGCGACGCCTTGATCAGCGCGATCACCTCGTCGATGTTGGCCAGCGCGACGGCGAGGCCCTCCAGCACATGGGCGCGTTCGCGCGCCTTGCGCAGCTCGAATATCGTCCGGCGGGTGACGACCTCGCGGCGATGCCGCAGGAAGGCTTCAAGCGCCTGCTTGAGGTTGAGCAGCCGCGGCTGGCCATCCACCAGCGCGACCATGTTGATGCCGAAGACCGTCTGCAGGGGCGTGTGCTTGTAAAGGTTGTTCAGCACGACGTCGCCGTTTTCACCGCGCTTCAGCTCGATCACGACGCGCAGCCCGTCCTTGTCGGACTCGTCGCGCAGCTCGCTGATCCCCTCGAGCTTTTTCTCGCGGACCAGCTCGGCGATCTTCTCCACCAGGCGGGCCTTGTTGACCTGGTAGGGCAACTCGGTGATCACGATTGCCTGGCGGGTCCCGTCGCGGAAGTCCTCGAAATGACTGCGCGCGCGGATATGCACGCGCCCGCGCCCGGTGCGATAAGCCTCCAGGATGCCGGCGGCGCCGTTGATGGTGCCGGCGGTGGGGAAATCGGGGCCCGGCACATGCTCCATCAGGCCGTCCACCGACAACTCGGGGTCGTCGATCAGCGCCACGCAGGCGCTGATCACCTCGGACAGGTTGTGCGGCGGGATGTTGGTGGCCATGCCGACGGCGATACCGGCAGAACCGTTCACCAGGAGGTTCGGCACCCGCGTGGGCAGCACCGCGGGTTCGTGCTCGGACTCGTCGTAGTTGGCGACGAGGTCCACGGTCTCCTTGTCGATATCGGCAAGAAGCTCGTGGGCCAGCTTCGCCATGCGCACCTCGGTGTAGCGCATCGCCGCCGGGGAATCGCCGTCCACGGAGCCGAAGTTGCCCTGCCCGTCCACCAGCACGTAACGCATCGAGAAAGGCTGCGCCATGCGCACGATGGTGTCGTACACCGCGGAATCGCCGTGCGGATGGTACTTGCCGATCACGTCGCCGACGACGCGGGCGGACTTCTTGTAGGGCTTGTTCCAGTCGTTGCCCAGCTCGCGCATGGCGAACAGCACGCGCCGGTGCACGGGCTTGAGCCCGTCCCGGACATCCGGCAAGGCCCGTCCCACGATCACGCTCATGGCGTAATCGAGATAAGACTGCCTCATCTCGTCTTCCAGGTTGACCTGGAGTATCTCTTTAGCGACTTCTGACATGGAGTGACCGGGCCATTGCAATCAACGGGTTACAGGGCACGCGCGCGCCCTTTCCGCAGCACGTCGATGGCCCTGGATACAAGCGACCAATATTAACACAAGGGACCGCCGCAGAGCCTCGCCAGGCCGCTCCGGGACGACGCCCGCCACGCGGGTCCGGTACAGGCCTCAGCGATCGTTCAGCGCGGCGATGGCGGCCTTCGACGGCGGCGTGGCGACGCCCCGCTCGGTGACCAGCGCATCCACCAGTCCGGCCGGGGTCACGTCGAAGGCCGGGTTGTGCGCGTCTGCCCCGGGGGTCGGGCCGCCGGCGGCGGCCCAGATCTCGCCGGCGTCCCGCTGCTCGATGCACACCGCGTCGCCATCCGCGACGCCGCTGTCCAGGGTCGACGTGGGCGCCACCACCATGAAGCGCACTCCGTGATGCCGCGCGGCCACGGCCAGCGAATAGGTGCCGATCTTGTTCACCACGTCCCCGTTCGCCGCCACGCGATCGGCCCCCGTGATCGCCCATGCCGGGGGGTCGCGGCGCATGAGCTGGGCGGCCGCAGAATCGGTGATCACGGTGGCCGGTATGCCTTCGCGGGCCAGTTCCCAGGCTGTCAGGCGCGCCCCCTGCAGCCAGGGACGCGTCTCGTCCACCCAGACACGCGTGATCTTGCCCTGGCGCCAGCCCTCGCGGATCACGCCCAGCGCAGTCCCCAGCCCCCCGGTCGCCAGCGCGCCGGCATTGCAGTGGGTGATCACGCTGCCCGCCTCCAGCAGGTCCGCGCCGAGCCGGGCCATTGCCTGGTTCATGGCGATGTCTTCGGCATGGATCCGCCTGGCCGCCGCGAGCAGCGCGGCCTCCGGGTCGGCGCCGTCGCCTGCCTCCGCCGCCGCCAGCATCTGGCGCACCGCCCAGGCCAGGTTGACGGCCGTCGGACGCGCTTCGGACAGGCGCGCAAGGTCGGCGCGGTAGCCGGGCAGCCAGTTCTCGCCATCGACCTGCAGCCGGTGCCGCGCGGCCAGCACCGCCGCATAAGCGGCCGTGATCCCGATGGCCGGCGCCCCGCGCACCACCATCTCGCGGATGCAGTCGATGGCCGCATCGACGTCCTCGCAGGCGATCCGCCGCGTCTCGCCGGGCAAGCACCTCTGGTCGAGCAGGTCCAGCCGATCGTTCCGCCAGGTGACGGCGTGAATTCCGCTCGGATCGACGGCTTCGGCAGGGACCGGGTTCTGCTGGGGCAAGGCGCTAAACTCGTTCGCCCCGGCGCGGGACGCTAGAATGAGAGGCTTCGGCCGGCCGCCAGTGCGCGGCAGCCATCCGTCGCGAGTATTTGAGCATGGAGAAAGTCGACACGCTGATCAAGGCCCGCTGGGTCGCCCCGGTCACGCCCGGTGCGGGCGCCCTGGAGCATCATGCCGTCGCCATCAGCCAGGGCCGCATCGTCGACCTTCTGCCGGCGGCGGAAGCGGTTGCCCGCTACCGGGCGGACGAGGAGGTGGAGCGGCCCGCGCATCTGCTGATCCCGGGCCTGGTGAACGCACACACGCACGCCGCCATGACGCTGCTGCGGGGGCTGTCAGACGACATTCCGCTGATGGACTGGCTGCACAAGCACATCTGGCCGGCCGAGCAGCGCTGGATGAGCGGCGAGTTCGTCGAGCATGGCACCGAGCTTGCGATCGCGGAAATGCTGCGCGGCGGGACCACCACCTTCAACGACATGTACTTCTTTCCCGACGTGGCGGCGCGGGTGGCCGCGCGCATTGGCATGCGGGCCTGCCTGGGGATGATCCTGATCAAGTTCCCCACCGTCTGGGCCAGCGACCCGGCCGACTACCTGCGCAAGGGCCTCGAGCTGCGCGACGCGTACAAGGGACACCCGCTGATTAGCACGGCTTTCGCGCCGCACGCCCCCTACACCGTGGATGACGATTACCTGCAGAAGATCCGCCGGCTCGCGGACGAACTCGAGGTCCCGGTGCACATTCACCTGCACGAGACGGCCGACGAGGTGCTCGGCAGCGTGGTGGATTGCGGCGCGCGCCCCCTGGCCAGGCTGGAGGGGCTCGGGCTGCTCTCGCCCATGCTGATGGCCGTGCACATGACCCAGCTGGAAGACCAGGAGATCGCCGCGCTGGCCGCGGCCGGGGCCAGCGTGGTGCACTGTCCTGAATCCAACCTGAAGCTCGCCAGCGGATTCTGTCCCGTGGCGAAGCTGCTCGATGCCGGCGTGAATGTATGCCTCGGCACGGACGGCGCCGCCAGCAACAACGACCTGGACATGATCGGCGAGATGCGCACGGCGGCGCTGCTGGCCAAGGGTGTCGCCGGCCGCCCCGATGCCGTGGGGGCGGACCAGGCGCTGGCCATGGCCACCATCAACGGGGCGCGCGCGCTCGGGCTGGGCGAACAGACCGGCTCGATCGAGCCCGGCAAATGGGCCGACCTGTGCTGCGTAGGGCTGCAGCAGCCCGCCACCTGGCCGGTCTACGACCCGGTCGCGCAACTGGTGTACGCCGCCGGGCGCGACCAGGTGAGCGACGTCTGGGTCGCCGGCCGCCGGATGGTCGCGGACGGACACCTGGCGCGCCTGGACGAAAGCGCCATCATCAAGCGCGCCGGCGACTGGCGCGACAGAATTGCGGGAGCCGACATTGACGACTGAAACAACCGACACGAACGTGGATGCGGCGGAAATCGCCCGCTTCGAGGGCCTCGCCGACCGCTGGTGGGACAGCGAGGGCGACTTCAAGCCGCTGCACGACATCAATCCGGCGCGCCTGGCCTACATCGACGAGCGCGTCGGCCTGCAAGGCAAGCGCGTACTGGACATCGGCTGCGGCGGCGGCATCCTCGCCGAGTCCATGGCGGCCCGCGGCGCGACCGTCACGGCCATCGACATGGCCGAGGCGCCGCTCGCCGTCGCCCGGATTCACCTGCGCGAATCCGGGCTCGAGGTGGACTACCGCAAGTCCACCGCGGAAGAACACGCCGAGGCGCATGCCGGCGCCTACGACGCGGTCACCTGCCTGGAAATGCTCGAACACGTGCCGGATCCGTCCCGCGTGGTGGCGGCGTGCGCGCAACTGGTGCGCCCCGGGGGTGAAGTCTTTTTCTCGACCATCAATCGCAATCCCAAGTCCTGGGTGATGGCGATCGTGGGCGCCGAGTACGTGCTGCGCCTGTTGCCGCGCGGCACCCACGAGTACGCCAAGCTGATCCGTCCCGCCGAACTGGGAAACTGGATTCGCGACGCCGGCCTCGATCTCCGGGAGTTCACCGGGATGCACTACAATCCCTTCACGCGCGACTGCACCCTGGGCGGCAATGTGCATGTGAACTATCTCGCGCACGCCCACCGGCCGGAGGCCTGATGGCGCACGCCAACGCAATCCTGTTCGACCTCGATGGCACGCTGGTGGACACCGCGCCCGATCTCGCGGGGGCGCTGGCAAGCATGATGCTGGAGGACGGGCTCGAGAGCCTGCCCTTCGAACGGGTTCGGCCGTGGGTCTCGTGGGGCGCGCTGAGCCTCATCCGGCTGGGTTACGGTACGGACCTGGACGCCGCGCGGGTGGCGACACTGCGGCACCGTTTCCTGGCGTGCTATGAAGCCGGCCTGTGCCGCGAGTCGATCCTTTTCCCCGGGATCGGCGAGGCCCTCGCGGCGCTCGACGCGGCCTCGATCCGCTGGGGCATCGTCACCAACAAGCCTGGCTGGCTCACCGAGCCGCTGCTGGCGGCGCTGGGCCTGGGCGGGCGCGCCGCCACCGTCATCAGCGGCGATACCCTGCCCTACGCCAAGCCCCACCCGATGCCCTTGCTGCATGCGGCACGCGAGTTGAGCATGAAACCCGCGGACTGCGTGTACGTGGGCGATCACGCGCGCGACATCGAGGCCGGCCGGGCGGCCGGCATGTACACGGTCGCGGCGAGCTGGGGATACATCCCGGCAGACGACGATCCCGCGGCCTGGCGGGCGAATCGCCTGATCCACGCGCCGGCGGACCTCATCCCGCTGGCGGACGCGCTGCACGATTTGCTGGGGGCGGCATGAACGCTTTCGACTGGGCCGCCTGGGCGCCCGTCCTCTGGGCCTCCGGCGGCGTGCTGCTGGGCGTATTGGCTGCCCTGTTGTTGCTGCAGCCGCGCACCTCGCGGCTGCGGGAAAAGCTGGCGGTGACGCAAAGCCAGCTCGAGGCGCGCGGCCGCGCCGAGGACGAGCGCGAGCAGGCTCTCGCGCTGGCGGAGCAGCGCCTGGCGCGCGTGTTCGACGAGTTGGCCCAGCGGTCGCTGCAGGACAACAGCCAGAACTTCCTCGCGCTGGCGAAGCAGAACCTGGATGTGCACCGCAGCGAGGCGCGCGGTGAGCTCAAGGCGCGCGAGCAGGCGGTCGAAGCGCTGGTCATGCCGATTCGCGAGGCGCTGCAACGCACCGAGCGGCAGATCACAGAGATCGAGAAAGAGCGGCACGAAGCGTTCGGCAACATACGCGGCCTGCTCGAGTCCATCAGCCTCAGCCAGCAGGCTCTCAGTACCGAGACCCGCAATCTCGTGACCGCCCTGCGCCGGCCCGAGGTGCGCGGCCAGTGGGGCGAGATGACGCTGCGGCGGCTGGTGGAACTGGCCGGCATGGTCGAGCACTGCGACTTCACCGAGCAGGAGCACACCGTCTCCGGGGACGGCGGCGTGCTGCGCCCCGACATGGTGGTGCACCTGGCGGAAGGCCGGCAGCTGGTGGTGGACGTGAAAACGCCGCTGGATGCCTATCTGGCCGCGGTGGAAGCGCCCGACGACGTTACCCGCGAGGCGGCGCTCGAGCGGCACGCGCGCAAGGTGCGGGAACGCGTTCGTGAGCTGGCGGCCAAGCGCTACTGGTCGCAGTTCGAGCGCAGCCCGGAGTTCGTGATCCTGTTCATCCCGGGTGACCAGTTCCTCAGCGCAGCCCTCGCCAAGGACCCCGGGCTCCTGGACGAGGCGCTCAACCAGCACGTGATCCTCGCGACGCCCACCAGCCTCGTGGCGTTGCTCAAGGCGGTGGCCTACGGCTGGCGCCAGGTCGCGCTTGCCGAAAATGCCCGCCAGATACGCGACCTCGCCAGCGACCTGCACCAGCGACTGGCGGTATTCACCGGCCATCTCGCGCGGGTGGGCCGCGCCCTGACCAACAGCGTGGACGCCTACAACAGCGCCGTCGGCTCGCTGGAACGCAAGGTGCTCCCGGGGGCCCGTCGCTTCACCGAACTCGGCGTGCATGCGCGCAAACCGCTCGAACCGACGCCGGAGATCGAGAGCATCGCGCGGCGCCCGTCCCATTCGGAGTCCCTGCCCGGGGCATCGCCGCCAGGCAACGACGAGGCCGGCGAGGGTTCTGCCGAGAGGTCCGGCGATGAAGCGCCAAGTGAACCGCGAAATGAGCCGCCAAATGAGCCGCCAAATGAGCCGGAGGATGAAGCGGACAAGCGCGCAAACGGCAAGCCGCCAACGCAGGGAGATACATGACCGGGATCGACAGCGCACAAGTGCAGGCGGGGCCGCCCGGCTCGCCCAACTGGTATGCGCTCCTGTACACCCCCGCGCCGCGCCGCCAGCTCGTGGCCGACCTGTTCGAGCTTCGCGCGCAGATCCTGGACAGTGCCCGGGTGCCGAGCGAACCGGCCGTGGCACAGGCCCGGCTGCAATGGTGGCGCGCGGAACTCGCGAATTTCGGCAGCGGGCGCGAGCAACATCCGCTGACCCGTCGCCTGCGGGATGCGGGATGCCCCGAAGTATTGCAGGCCGAATACCTGCAGGAAATCGTGGACGCGGCCGAGAGCGAGTTGAGCGATCCCGCTTGCCGCAATTATGCCGAGCTCGCTCTTTATTGCTACCGCAGCAGCGGCGTGCTGCACGAGATGATAGCCGGCGCCCTGGGCCCGGCCGACCCCGCGAACGAGCGGCCGCTGCGCCGCTACGCCCAGCGTCTTGGAACCGGCGTGCGGCTGGTCGAAACCCTCGCTCAGTTCGGGGGCGAGCGAACCTTCGGACGGCGGCTGCTGCCGCGCGACTGGCTGGAGGAAACCGGCGCTACGCAAGATCCTGCCGCAACTCCGCGCGATGATCCTGCCCTGCTCGCCTGCCTGGACCGTCTCGCCGGCGAGGCGCGACTCGCCCTGGACGAAGCCGAAACATTGCTGCCCGCCGGGGAAAGATCGCGCCAGCGCACCGGGCTGGTGCTGGCGGCGCTCTGCAGACGGCATCTTTCCCGCCTGCATGCCAACGGGTTCGATCCCCGGTCGCTGCCGGGCAACCTGGACAATCTCTGGACGGCCTGGCGTGCGGCTCGCAAGGCGCACCGCGACCGCCCGTGAACGACGAGGGAATTCCATGCAAATCCGCAAAATGACCCACTACGAGCCCGCGGCTTCACTGCTGAGCGATCGCGTCATTCTTGTCACCGGGGCGAGCGCCGGCATCGGCCGCGCTCTCGCCAAAGCGGCGGCCGGATTGGGCGCGACCGTGATTCTGCACGGCAGGACGGTCAGCCGCCTGGAGGCGGTCTATGACGAGATCGTGGCCGCGGGCGGTCCCGAGCCAGCCATCTTCCCGCTGGACCTGGAGCGCGCGAGCGGCGAGGACTACGACCGCCTCAGCGGCGCGATCGAATCGCAGTGGGGGCGGCTCGACGGCCTGGTGCACAACGCGGGCATCCTGGGTTCCAGGACTCCCGTCGAGCACCACGATGTCGCTGAATGGCAGCGCGTGCTGCACGTCAACCTCACCGCCCCGTTCATCCTGTGTCGCTGCCTGCTGCCGCTGCTGCTGCAGTCCGAGGACGCCTCGGTGATCTTCACCTCCAGCGGCGTGGGCCGCCGGGGGAAGGCCTATTGGGGCGCTTACGCGGTCTCGAAATTCGGCGTGGAAGGGCTCAGCCAGGTGCTTGCGGACGAGCTCGAGAACAAGCCGGGACTGCGAGTCAACGTCGTCAATCCGGGCGCGACGCGCACCGCCATGCGCGCGGCGGCCTATCCGGCCGAGGATCCGGAAAAGCTCAAGACGCCCGAGGAAATCCTAGGCGTATACCTTTACCTGCTGGGTCCCGAGAGCCGCGGCGTGAACGGGGAAAGTTTCGATGCGCAGTAAATGCTGCAGCGAATTCAGCGCTTGCGGCGCGGCTTGAGCGCGCGCGCATCGGCCACGGCCACCTTGGGCGCCGGCAAGCCCACGCACTCGTAAAGCGCTCGGACTTCAGTCTCGTCCAGGTCGCGGAACCGCCCGCGTCGAAGCTGGCGGTCGAGCGTCACCGGCCCATAGGCCACGCGGGTCAGGCGGCTGACGGTCAGGCCGACGGCTTCCCACAAGCGACG
>Ga0209931_1001300_pt1 | contig 13750 bp, 10 predicted proteins | sample SalPonR1_B_D1_MG_FD_185697 | JGI IMG/M metagenome (GOLD analysis project Ga0209931, IMG submission 185697) | Salt pond soil microbial communities from South San Francisco under conditions of wetland restoration - Salt Pond MetaG R1_B_D1_MG... ...
TCCTCCCATCGCTCACGCAGAGTTTTCGGTCAGATTGCACAAGGGAAACTTTTGATACGCCTATAGTTTTTTGCGTTTCCGTTTCGGTCCGGGCGTTAACCACCGCAATCCCCTGAGCGACCTGCATTGCGAGTTTACTGCAAAACAGCACTCCATCCTGTGCCCTTAGTGACTTTAACCTTTTTACTTTATCCATCTTTAACCATTTTTATTTTCTCCATCTTTAACCTTTTTACTTTCTCCCTTAACCTTTTTACTTTCTCCCTTAACCTTTTTACTTCCTCCCTTTACCTTTTTACTTCCTCCCTTTACCTCATTTGTAATCTCAACCACATGCTATTTGGACCGTCGGAGCAGAAGGCGCAGTCAAAGGCGCTTACTTTTTCCTTTTTCCTATACACTTTATCCTTGTAATCCATGAAGTCCCCTTGCGGGAGTCCTTACAAATTACGTACTTTTGAAAATAAAATCAGATCCCTATGGTCACACCGATAAAATTTGGAACCGATGGCTGGCGAGCCGTTATCGCTCAGGAGTATACCGTCGATAATCTCCGTCGAATCGCAGCAGCTACCGCTCGTTTCATGCAAAAAAACGATATGAAAACTGCCGTTCTAGGTTTCGACTGCCGATTTGCTGGACGCCTCTTCGCAGAAACTACCGCAGAAGTTCTCGTAGATCACGGCATTGAAGTACATATAGATGAAAACTTTGCCTCCACACCCATGGTTTCTTTAGGTCTTACATTACTGAAAGCCGACATGGGAGTGGTTATTACAGCCAGTCACAACCCGCCTTCCTACAGTGGATTCAAACTAAAATCTGCCTACGGAGGACCGACCATTCCCCGGGATATTCAGGCCGTAGAAAATGAGCTGCCTGATAGCTACCCTAAGCCCAAACTCGATTACCAAAAAGCCCGGGAGGAAGGGAAGGTCAAAATTGTAAATCTGGAGCAAATGTATATCGACCAGGTTGAAAAAAGCTTCGACCTGGATGCCATTCGCTCTGCTGGCATTGGCTTGGCCTACGATGCGATGTACGGCGCTGGGCAAAACGTGATTCGCCGCCTGTTTCCCGAAGCCCATCTGTTACATTGCGAATATAATCCGAGTTTCCACGGACAGGCACCGGAGCCCATTCACAGAAACCTGCAGGAACTTGCAACCCTTATGGCTGAGAATAACAAGCTGGATTTGGGCCTCGCCAATGATGGCGATGCCGACCGCATCGGGCTCTACAATGAAAATGGAGAGTTTGTAGACTCTCATCATATACTACTGCTTTTGCTTCAATACATGGTGGAGCATAAAAAGCAAAGCGGAAAGGTTGTGGTCACTTTTTCGGTGACCAATAAAATGAAGCAATTGGCAGACCACTATGGTCTGGACTTCGAAGTGACACCTGTGGGCTTTAAATACATCGCCGAAATTATGATGGAAGAGACCGTGATTGTTGGTGGTGAAGAATCAGGTGGACTGGCAGTCCAAAGCCATATTCCAGAACGCGATGGTATCTGGATGGGTTTACTTGTTATGGAATTTATGGCTAAAACGGGCAAGTCCCTGAGCGAGCTCATAGAAAATGTTTACGAAAAGGTTGGGCGCTTTGCCTACGATAGAGACGACAGGCATGTCACAAATTCCCACAAAAAAGCTGTGGTCGAGCACTGCCAGAAGAAACCATTTAAACGTTTTGGTCCCTACGAGGTGCAGGAGTTCGAAGATCTGGATGGATTTAAATTCACTATCGACGAAGACACCTGGACTATGATTCGGCCGTCAGGCACAGAACCTGTATTGCGCGTCTACGGCCAGGCGCGCAACGCCCGGGGCGTGCGCGATCTGTTGGATGCCGTAAATGCTGAAATCGATCGGTTGGCTTAGAGCCTATTATTGTTTTACATCCGAATTTAGTCTGTAACGAACGCCCATAAACCACTCGCGACCTCGGGTAGGACCCCAAATAAATGAGGGGTCAAAATATTGACCAAATGGATTCTCCCAACCCAGGATAGGACGTTTTTGACGAAAATCAAACATATTTTCTACGCCGCCGTAGACCTCCCATCGATCCCACTTTCTCGCGAGCTGAAACGTCAATACAGAAAAGTTGGGAGACTCACTTCGCTGTTGGAGTTCTACCGGATAATTGGCGGTGGAAGGTAAACGCTGTGACCCATAGGCATGCAAATTGAGATCAAACTGCCATTTTGGATTGGGAACATACGTTAAGGCAGCCATGATCCGATGTCTCGGAATAAAAGGTAAGAGTTGCTCATTCCCTTCGATTGACCGTTCTACCTGTGCAAAGTTATAGGATGCTTTCAACTCCCAACCTTGAGAAAAGTCTAGTTTCCCCTCCACCTGAGCTCCGTGAGCACGGGTATCTCCATCAAAGTTTGAGACAATTGCGGTAGCCACCTCGCGATCGTAATCTGGAAAAAACTGTTGTTGGAAGGCTGTGTAATAATAATCCACCGCCAAATACCCGGAAACGTTCGTGCTGCCAAAGGTGTAGGTATAATTCATGCCACTATTCCAGGCCTGCTCAGGCAAGATAAAATCGTCTTGAAATCGAACTTCCCGGTTGGAGGATAATAAAGGCATATTTTCAGCAAAAAGTGCGACCTGTCGCCACCCATTTCCCGCCGACAATCGAAATACGTGGCCGAGAAAAGGCTCATATTTGAGTTGCGTTCGAGCCGTGAGAAATTCGCCTAAGGCCGGATCATGGTCAAACCTCGAACCCACAACCCATCGCCACGCGTTATTGGACGATTGCCATTCATGTTCGAAAAAGAGTCCGAGCACATTCAATTCGGTCAGGTAAGTACCGTCAAAAGTTCGGTCTAAGGGATCATCGATAAAACGCACTTCCTCTTCGATACGTCGATAGGTATGAGCCAAACCCCATTTCAAGCCGAATCCTGGCGAATAATGCCAGTCATGAGTAAGCCTGGAGTTCACTAAGTATTGATTACCATTATAATCCGTAACCCCAAATTGGCTGTTTTGATCGTGAATACTGGCAGATGTGTGCAACGATAGTTTGTGCTCACCCGAGAACCGATAATTCACTTTGCTCATAAAATCCGCCTGGTCTATGACGGTATGCTGCCCATAAATTTCGGTAGAAAGAGCATGCTCCACGGGCTCAAACCCCAATTGTCCGCCCGTTCTTGAACTCGAAAGGTACCGACCGCTAATATCTGCAGACCATCCCAATTCATCTTCACTTGCGTATTTCCATTGATTCCAAATACTCACCCGCTGAATCTGGGTAACATCCATGAAGTTATCGTTGTCGCGATCAATTTCACCTGCGGGCCGAGTCATATGCACGCCCAACCAGGAAGACCATTTGCGTTCGGGCTGATCAAATAGGCGATTGTGAAAATTTACTTGTACTTCTCCAAAACTATTCGCATAAACATTGGCAAAAGTAGACTCGATTTCCGTGGGTTTGGAAGTTTCCATATTAATTTGTCCCACCATGCCATCAAAACCCTGCAAAACTGAATTCGCACCTTTGGCTACAAAAATATTTTCAATCCATGGGCCGGGATAAGAGCTCACCCCATATGTGAAATTTAATCCTTGCAAAAGGGGGTGGCCATTGACCAGAGCTTGATTGTATACCCCAGATAAACCCAGCATTTGCAGGTTTTGCGCCCGGGTAATTACATTAGTAGTTTGTGGTCGAACTGTACCTTGGGTTTCGAAACAGCCTGCTAAATCACAGCATGCTGCCTTTGATAGTTCATTTTTATTAATAACCTCAACGGGAGCGGCCCCATCTGTAGGACGAAACGTTCCGGCTCGTTCATCCTCAACAACCACTTCATCCATATCAATGGAGGCGGTCTCCAAACCAATGTAAATCTCTTCACCTTCCCATAGTATCGTATCTGATATTGCACCCAGGTAACTCACTAAAATAGCTTCGGGAGGTTCAAAAGTGTTCCCGGGGAAACTGAAATAACCATCAGCAGTGGTTTGCGTAGATAAGCCGTGATGAGGCAAGGCGACCTCTGCTCCCGCTACGTATTCATCGGTTTCCAGTAAAAAAATGTAACCTTCTATGTTTTGTGCCTGCAGGCTTAGACTTGCTAATACCCACAAACTAAAAATGAGTCTATAATTCATCTTGTTTGTTTATATTTCTTTCAAAAAGTTCCGCAAATGTGGAGTCCCGGAGGCTACTTGGGAGGCGGTCCTTCGTAGGGAAATATATCTCTGTCTGGAACTGTGGTCGCCCAAACAGGTGATGGAAAAAGACTGTATACCTTTAAACTATAAAGTACAAAAACATTAGGTGTGATATGTAAACAAGACTGACAGGCATCAAAGGGATGACAGATCGAATTTTCTTCCGAGTCAGATAAGGGAAGAGAGTCTTCGGCCTGATTATCTGAAGACGAACAGCAGGAATGAGTATCACAGCCCGCTGACCAAAATGAGACATGAGCTTGAGCTGTTTGAATAACTAAGCCGGAAACAACGATCATTAAAATTAAAGCTGTCCACTTCATATTGCAAAGGTAAGAAAAAAGATTTACCCTAAACCGTTTGGCTAAAAATCCGAGTGGTAGGTTTTTTTCGCCACATTCGTGCATCTAGTGCCATACATATATTTCGAACGAATGGCCGACCGGCTGCCTTAACCTCAATTGAGTTTTCGAAAAGAGAAACCAAGCCATCTTCCTTCATGGGCGTCAAACGGGCTGTTACCTCGGACCAAAATTGGGGTGCTTCGCCAGAATGAAAATGGGTCTCAAATTGACACATCAGATTTAGAATGTGCTGTCGGATATATTGGTCTTCATTACTCAATTCGTGCCCTCTGTAAAAAGGGAAAGTTCCTTCTTCTACAGCGGCCATATAGTCTTCTACCTTTTTTTCATTTTGAATAAAAGCAGTCCATGCGTCACTAATAGCGGAAGCCCCTAAACCAATTTGGACTTTCGTCGCCGTAGTTGTATATCCCATAAAATTGCGATGAAGACGTCCCCTTCCCATCGCATCAAACAGACTATCAGAAGGTAGGGCAAAATGATCCATTCCAATATCAACATACCCCAATTGCTCGAGCGCATCCTTTCCCTTCTCGTAAAATTCAAACTTATCGGGTTCAGAAGGAAGTAGGTCTTCATACATCCGCTGAGCAGGTTTTATCCAGGGGATATGGGCATAACTATAAAACGCTAAGCGATCCGGATGTAAACGTCCTGTTTTTTCAATGGTATCTAAAATCGTATCAATAGACTGAGCAGGCAAGCCGTAAATTAAATCAAAGTTAATGGAAGTATATCCTATGGCCCGGGCTGCATTTACCACTTGTTCGACCGTTCGATAGGGCTGTACTCTATGAATAATGGCCTGTACTTTAGGGTCAAAATCCTGAATGCCAAAGCTAACCCTTCGAAACCCTAAATCATACAGAACTTTAAGGTGTTCTGTGCTGGTGGTATTCGGGTTGGCTTCAAAACTAAATTCGACCTCTTCTGCTTTCGGAACTTCTCTGAGAATACTCTCAATGAGCCATTTTAAGTTGCTCGGGCTAAAAAAAGTAGGGGTTCCTCCTCCCAAATGAATCTCAGCCACTTGGGCATGTTCAGGTAAAATAGCTCGATAGGCCTGCCACTCTTTTATTACGGCTTTAATGTATGGCTCCTCAACCTCATGCCGCTTTGTAATCCGGGTGTTACATCCGCAGAACGTGCATAGCTTTTCGCAGTATGGCAAATGAATATACAAACTGAGCTGGGATAGGTCTGAGTTTAAACTCTGTTCTACCGAATGAATCCAGCTCTCTCTATCCGGCCCCGGTGACTCCCAATAGGGAACCGTGGGATAACTCGTATATCTGGGGCCTGGAACAGCATATTTTTCCAAAAGGGACATACTTCATCTATTTTTAGCAAAATTATGAATATCCGAATTGCGTTTCAATGATTTAAATTCTGATAGTTAGAATATTGCGCTGATCTGGATCAATTTAGCTGGGGCGCCAAATTACTCGGCTCCGGATCTTGGACTGGATTGGACCCTTCTTGCAATGTAATGGACCACCCATACGGTAAAATCATCTGTTTCAGGCCGTCTAACAACACTTCAAATCGCTCCCGAGTCAAATCAGGTAAAGAGGACTGCTCGACCCGACTTTGGATAATTTGACGAATATCCCTCTGCATTTTGTTCAAATCTTTCGGTTGAAATGCATTAAAACTGCCTTCTTGTAAATCGTAATATTCGTGTTGAATATCTTTAGACAAAATGGATGGGGATGGCAGGCCCTTAATGATTATCTCTTTGCTATCCTCATGGGTCAGTATCTCTACATCTGACAGATCATATCCCATACTGACGGTTGCACTTACTTTTATCAGAGCTTTCTTACGCAAGGGTAGCCAGTCGTAATAATAGAAATCCTTATAATCATAAATTTCTGAAAATTGTCCCTCTACAGTAGCAATTTTCACAACTTCTCTAACTTGCTGTAACACTCCTTGTGAAGAAACCTCAATCTGTCGCTCTGATGAGCCGAACCACCAAAAGCCCAGTACCAGACCCACACCTATACTTAGTAAAGTGAAAATTAAATATCCCCAAACCCTCACTTTATCCAGGCATTAAGTGGGTATTTCAAGCCCTCATATTCTTTCAAAACTACTTTTACTTTCCCAACAGATAAAGGAGATTCTATAAGTACGGGTAATTTATTGTCATCATTAGTCACATAAATATTAGCTTCGTCACCCTCCTCAAACAACTCCCCTTTTATGAGTTCTGGTGAAAAGCGCAAGACGTCAAAATTGCCGAGCTTTTTGATTTTCTGCTTTGGAATTCGCTCCTTATATGTTAAGGCCAGATTGTACTCCCTCTTACCAAAAAATAAGTCAACCGGGATTTCATAGCCTGAAGGAAAATCAGATCGCCATGGGCTGGATCGGGCATAATAAATGATACTCAACAAGTCGTGTACACAAGGTTCAATATCGGAATAAGTGGTGTCCCTGGGAGCCCCTTTATTCTTCCCTCGCTGAGTCAAGGCTTGCTGCCCTGATCGATCGTAAACAACTTCCTCGTATTTACTGTAGCTACCTTCATTTATGTCCCTGATGGACCGGTAAGGAAGATAGGTTTCAGGATCAATAAAGGATTCATACCGATTATTGATTTTAAAAAACCATTCGTATGATGGATAAGAGCTCCCGAAACTGTGAAGATGATATCCAGTATCGATTTCGTTTACTGTAAAAGTCACCTCTCCTGCAGAAACCCAAATCCAACCCCAGTTATAATAGACTACATAAGTCAGCCGCTCTCCGGGCTCAAAACAGGGTGTTTTCTGCATACATGGTTCGGCCTCAAAGGATGAACTTGAACCAGGTTCAAAGTTGAGATTATCCTGACCTGCAATAGAAAGAGAAAACAGAATAAAAACGCCAAAAAAAATTGATTCCTTCATAATTCCATTGCTTAAACGATGCAAGGATATAGAAAAAGTATAAAAACACAGAGAAAAATAAATCGCCAGAAAACATATAATAAAAATGATTAATTTCGCGAGTGATGGAAAAATTGAAGATTTTAGGAATAGACCCCGGAACAAATTTCATGGGATACGCAGTAATTTCCGTTGTGGGCGAAACCATTCAATGCATATGTCTGGGGACCCTAAAAATGAAAAAATATAACACTCAACAAGAAAAGTTAAAACATATTTTTCAGCGGATTCGACAATTAACGAAACACTATAAGCCGGAACATATGTCCATTGAGGCTCCTTTTTTTGGGAAAAATGTTCAATCTATGTTAAAGTTAGGTCGAGCACAAGGAGTAGCAATAGCGGCTGCAATCACAGCGGACGTTCCCGTTTCAGAATATAGCCCAAAAAAAATTAAATTATCTGTCACTGGAAACGGAAATGCCTCGAAAGAACAAGTTCAGGCTATGCTTACACAACTTGTAGTCATCGATAATCCGGATGACTCTCTAGATGCCTCTGATGCTCTGGCGGCCGCTGTTTGTCACTACTATCAATCCCAATCGCCTCTTAGTGGGGCAAGCAATTACAACAACTGGTCAGATTTTATAAAAAATAACCCGGACCGAATAAAGTGATATTTAGGAAATGTGACTCCGGATTTTTTCAGCTAAAACGGCTAATTCTCCATCTTTCATTTCAATCGGTTCTTTACCAAAACTCATGTCCGACACCGCATTCAAGGGTATTAAATGCAAATGCGCGTGGGGCACCTCAAGCCCTACCACAGATAACCCTACTCTCTTACAATCCACAACTTTTTCAATGGCCTGTGCCACTTTTTTAGCAAAAGGCAAAATGCCCGATAATTCATCACCGCTTAAGTCAAAAAAATAATCCTCCTCTCTTTTAGGTATAACCAGCGCATGTCCTTTAGCCATGGGACGAATATCCAAAAAGGAAAAATATTTTTCGTCTTCATGCAAAACATGGGCCGGAAGTTCGCCTGAAATAAGTTTTGAAAATAAAGTGGCCATAGTTTATAGCGTTTACTCGATAGTGATTTTAACGACTTCAAATTCCTTTGAACCAGCGGGAGTCTGAATCTCGGCGATTTCTCCGACCTTTTTCCCTAACAATCCTTTTCCAATGGGTGAAGTAACAGATATTTTCTTCTCTTTGAGGTTAGCTTCAGTTTCTGATACTAACTTATACTTTACCGTACGTCCAGTTTTGACATCCTTAATCTCTGCTGTGGAAAGGACACGAACTTGAGAGTCGTCCAAATCATTTTGATCTAAAATACGTGCATTACTTAAGGTTTTTTCCAGCTCGTTAATTTTCAACTCTAGCATGCCTTGAGCATCTTTAGCCGCATCATACTCAGCATTCTCAGAAAGATCTCCTTTTTCACGGGCTTCCGCAATGGCATCGGCAACTTCTTTGCGTCCATCCGTCTTCAAAGATTCTAATTGCTTTTTGAGTTTATCGTAACCCTCCTGAGTCAAATAAGTTATGTTTGACATACTACAATATTTTTTAATAAGGTAAATAGAAAAAACGCTTCCGGATTTCAGAAGCGTTTAATCACAAAGATAAGTATTTTATGTGTTTTGACTCAGATCTGCTAATACGGGTTAGTTTCGTCCGGCTCAGCCAGTGAAAAACGCAAGGTAATATTATGCGTTCCACCAAAGGGGTTTGTAGCCCTATAGGCATAATCAATCTGAAATTCGTTTTCATTCCGTTTGTTGGGGTTGACATAAACTCCAAACCCACCGGCAAGTCCAGTGTAAGCATCATTTTGAATAGGCGAATCTTCTCCACCAATTTCTACACGGTAAGCACCGCGGACAAAGAATAACTCTCTAAAAGAGTACTCCATACCCACGCCTACAATATCTCGCGAGAATGAATTGGCTGTAAAGTTACCTAAAGGGGTGATTCTGTGATCAGCACCTGCGTAAAAGTCATAGGATAAACCGATGTGAAGAAGAGAAGGAATGTCAAAGGTGGCTGCACGCTGGTCCAAAGTCAAATTGTAATTCAAATTATCATTTGGCGCATCTCCCTGAAAAGAAAGCCCTTCACCTCCGTATCGCATGGGCAAACCGATGTTTCTTAAACTAATACCGAATTTAAAATTATCGTCAGGGCCCGTAACATATTGAACACCAGCATCAATGGCAAAACCAAATGCTGAAACAGAGGAGATGGTTTGAGAAACGGCTCTTGCTAAAACACCAACAGAAACTTTATTTTCAAAAGTGTGCGCATAGCCTATTCCTAAATTGAAAAAGGAAGGTGAAAACGTCGAACCATCACCACCTGGCAAATTTGTTGTAGTCACGGCAATATCACCAAAATTCATAGCCATAAGACTAAGTCCGAATACACCATTTTTTCCCACACGCTGTGTCAGACCAACTGCATTCATCGAAATTCCAGTCCCCTCTAAATATCTCGCGTGACCTAAGGCAAGCTCAGACCGCTGAGTACCCGCCATACCTGCTACATTAACACGCATGGCTTCCACACCACTTGCCATCGAGACATTCAATGTGTGCAAACCTGCACTTCGGGCCCAGGGGTTTAACAATAATTCATAAGCTCCAGCCTCACCCTGGCGATCAGGGTTTCCAGCAAAGGAAGTAGAGATAGAGGTTAGGCCCAAAATAAGACCCATGGCGATAAAAGGTATAACTCTCTTCATAATTTCGTTTATGTTAAGGAGAAGGCCATATGCAGGCCTCCTCCTATTCGTTAAGTTTATAGTCCAGTCGGATCAAATTGTCTGTTTATTCCAAACCATTTAATAACTCGCTCACCCAATCCTGGCGCATCAACATGAATCAGATATACTCCACTGGAAATAGGGATTTGACGCGAGTTAGTAAGGTCCCATCTAATATCAGGTGCAAAATTTCGATTCGCAACACCCGTGAATGAGCGCCCAGATATATTAGTAAAGGGTTCCTCGTTCCTCTCAAATTGTCGGATGAATTTACCATCTAAAGAGTAAATCGTTACTGTACAATTTGGTGGCAAGTTCGTCACTTTCACCGTTTTTGTAAAAGAACCGGTTTCATAGTCAGAAAAGGCATAGTAAGGATTAGGCACTACGTTGATCATATCTAATGCACTGTCTACTTGTACATTACTCTCTAGCTCTTGCTCTTCAGTGCCTTCCAAAGTAAATTGGTAAGCTGGGTACCCTTGATTTACTCCCGTTCCACCATCTTCTGCAACTCCATACGGATTATCTACTCGCAGGCTAATAGTGACTTCTTCAGGTATCAATCCATCTGCAAACGAATTTAACTGAAATCCTTCATTCAACAATGGCAATCCAGCCCATTGAACGGCGGGTAATGTATTCGTTTTATTTATCCGGTGAATGAAACTGCTCATACCTGTGGTTTGAGCCAAACCTTCTCTCAGTTGCTCACAGCCATCATACGCTTGGTTCGTTACATAGATGAAATGTTGACCACCCACAAATATCGGTAGTGGAAAAGGTTCTCCCGTATTGGCAGCAATATCAGATGTAGGATTCCAGACCATATCATTACCGATTCTAAGAGAATCCGGGAAGTTAAGTGCACCAAGCACTTCATCACTGTATGAAGAGTTCTCACCGAAGAAAATATTCAAACGTTCCCCAGTCTCCACATTGACAGCATAGCCAGGGAAATAAGAAAATCCAGTTGGCTCATCAGTTAAAACTACAGGCTCCCCAGTGTTGGGATCAACCTCTTTGCCACGAGATGGCAAGGTCCGTACACTTAAATTACGTACCTCATTTTCACCCGCTACGGTTCCATAACCTGCAGATCTATATTCACGATTACTCGTTTCTACTACAATACACTTACTCCACTTATCCCGATCCGGAGTTAAAACAATATCCACATTATTCAAATTGGAAAGTGGATTACTGCTTCGAACAGAACTCATGGAATTATCGTACCATGCGGGTGTAATAAACACGTCTGTCCCCTGTAATGGCTCATATGCCGTAAGAGAAAAGGGATACAGAGGACCATTAATCACCCGAGTAAAGCCCTGGCCGGGATCCTCTTCAAAGTCTGGCTCTGTAGATGCCCCTGTTTGAACCCAATTAAATATTTCGTTTTCATTCCAGAATTGCAACCATCCATCCTGAGCCTCCGTCAAGGTATCAGCATACCGAACTTCAGAGCCTATTGCTCCATTTCGACTACCAGCAAAAGCTGTCTCCCCAGGCTCTTCCAGATTTTTTGCGAAAATACTTATTCCCCAATCAGGAATGAGTTGTTCATTGATTTTATCCAGCGTAACCTCAGATATAAACTGTTCGCCGGATTCGACGCGTGTAACTCTGAACAGCGCACGTGAAGCATTGAATACATCATCACTCATATCATCATCAAAAAACTCAACCAAATACTCGCCATCCATGGCCTCGTAGGGGTTGAAAACTTTCACATCAATGGGACCGCCCCGGCCCTGGTAAACAATTTCTCCGTCAAAATCTTCGGTAAGCATTTCTTCTCTGTTCTCTTTGGTAACACGAAGGAATGAATTTCCTGCTCCTTTACCATCAAGACGAACTACTTGAGGGCCCTGACCATAATCGGAATTCAATTCAGAATATGGGGTAGGACGCGGTATTACCTCATATACTCGAAGATTTCTACGACCCACAAAGAAAGGTTCGGCCTGACCTATTCCCGTTTGATAGTCAAAGGTGTCATAATTATTATAGGCATAGGCTACGACATAGTAGAAGTAACGCTTGTTGTTAATCAACCGTCCTCCACCAGTAGCAAAAGCATCCTCTTGAACTAATAAAGAATTCGTTATTCCATTATTATTTCCATCCACCATTTCGACAGGAGAATAAACCGTAAAGGATGGATCAAATGGATCTGTCTCGGGTTCCCAACGATAAATTTTAGAAACCTGATTTCGCAAATCACACTGAAAAACTTGTCTGGCCAGATTTGGGTCTTCCAAAGTACCATCAGCTCCCGGATCCACATCAGGACCGGCTAATTGATACATGATGTAACCTTCAAACCGATAGTTTGTATCCACTCCTTCTCCTCCGGGTATATCTAAACCGCGCTCTTCATATCCCAAATAGGCATTATTAGAGGTAATCGTGTCATTACTAAAAGTGAAAATCACTTCTCGATCCAACTCCACTATACCCAAGTCTGGTGCATCGGGGCCATCAGGCAGCACAAAACAAGCATCAAATAAAGCTTGAGCTTTCACATCTGCCCGGATAAGGGGCGTCAAGTCAGGACAAGGATATGTTTGTACATCTGGAGACCATACGGCACCAATAATAAGTTCATTTACAGAACCCGGGTCTAATCGGAAAGGACCTGACGCCTGAACCGTTCGACGGTCTCCTAAAGCAAGGCCTGCTGTACACATAGACCACGCGCTGGGATCATCCGGAGCACCAGTGAATGCATATTTTATAGGCTGTGCACCTTCATCATTGGGTGCAAAACCAGAACCTCCAAAGGTAAATGGAACTCCATTTCGCCATGAACCGCTGATATAATTATAATATTCCGCCCCGTTTTGAGGATCGGTCATTGGCGCAGGCCAATTCCCAGGACCACCCTGACGATTGTAATAGGTAAAGGATGACATACCTAACTCAACAATCGTATCAGGCAGCTCTCCAAGGTTGGGATTCCGAAGAGTCCCATCATCGTTAAATTTCTTGGGTCCCAAGGGTCCTCTAAAGTAATCTACGCCTAAAACCGGAACTTCATTGCAATACGTAGGAGCATTAGAGGCGCAGTTACACGTGCTTCCAACATCTCCATCAATCTCATCTTCATTATACAAAACCATTAAAGACAAAGAAGTATCGCAACCAATATAGTCATCACCATCACATCCCAGGTCACCATCAACCCACATCGCAAAAAAGGCACTGTCCAGTGATTGCTCGGCACGGTTAATCATTTTGTACCGATAAAACGTCATGTTATTAATCTCATCGTTTGTTGCGTATGCAAATGCCTGAACCTGAACTTCCATCCGAATGGCTAGAGCTTGGGTCGAGGTATTTGGCCCACCGGCATCATTATAAATCCAGAAAAACATTTCATCAGGAAAGTTGTCCAAAGCACAGCCTCTAATTTCTATAACAGGAAAATCGCCATCTAGTGGGTTATAAACCCCGTTGGGATCGTCTTCATCCATACCCGGACCAAAATCGCGGAATGAACCTAAACCCTGAGGGTAATCA
>Ga0209931_1001305_pt1 | contig 13719 bp, 6 predicted proteins | sample SalPonR1_B_D1_MG_FD_185697 | JGI IMG/M metagenome (GOLD analysis project Ga0209931, IMG submission 185697) | Salt pond soil microbial communities from South San Francisco under conditions of wetland restoration - Salt Pond MetaG R1_B_D1_MG... ...
CCACCCCCGAACCGCCGTACTGCTCGGCGTCGGAGTTCGCCAGCTCGGCCCAGCGGCCGGCCCGGGGCACACCGATGCGGTAGTTGTGGCGTGGCGTGGGCGTCGCGTTGATCACGATCAGCACGGGAGCCGCCATGCCCGACGGGTCGGTGCGCAGCCACGCGTACACGCTCTGGTCGGCGTCGGCGCCCTCGATCCAGCGCATGCCGCCCTGGTCGCCCATGCCTCCCGTGTCGCTGCGGTGGAGGGCCGGTTCGGTGCGGTAGAGCCGGTTGAGGTCGGCGAGCCAGGTGCGGACGTGGCGGTGGCCCTCGGTGTCGTGCAGCGACCAGTCGAGCGTGCCCTCGTGGTTCCATTCCTGACGGGTCGCCAGCTCGGCGCCCATGAACAGCAGCTTCTTGCCCGGCTGGCCCCACTGCATGGCGTAGAGGAGGCGGAGGTTGGCGAACTGCTGCCAGTCGTCGCCGGGCATCTTGCCCAGCAGGGATCCCTTGCCGTGCACGACCTCGTCGTGGCTGAGCGGCAGCACGTAGTGCTCGGTGCCCGCGTACACCGAACGGAACGTGATCTCGTCGTGGTGCCATCGGCGGTGGATCGGGTCACGCTGCAGGTAGGCGAGCGAGTCGTGCATCCACCCCATGTCCCACTTGTACCCGAAGCCCAGTCCGCCGACGTAGGTGGGGCGGCTCACCATGGGCCAGGCGGTGGACTCCTCGGCGATCGTCGTGACGTCGGGGAACTCGCCGTAGACGGCCTCGTTGAGCTGGCGCAGGAAGACGATGGCGTCGATGTTCTCCCGCCCGCCGAACTCGTTGGGGATCCACTCGCCGGCGTTGCGGGAGTAGTCGAGGTAGAGCATGGAGGCCACGGCATCGACTCGTAGGCCGTCGACGTGGTAGCGGTCGAGCCAGCACATCGCGCTCGACACCAGGAAGGCGCGCACCTCGTTGCGGCTGTAGTTGAAGATCGCCGAGTTCCAGTCGGGGTGGTAGCCCTGGCGCGGGTCGGCGTGCTCGAAGAGGTGCGTCCCGTCGAACCGGTACGGGCCGTGGCTGTCGGTGGGGAAGTGCGACGGCACCCAGTCGAGGATCACACCCACACCACGCTGGTGCAGCCGGTCGATCATCCGCATGAGATCGGTCGGATCGCCGTAGCGGGCGCTGGGTGCGAAGAAGCCCGTGGTCTGGTATCCCCACGAGCCGTAGAACGGGTGTTCCATGATCGGCAGGAGCTCGACGTGGGTGAACCCGTGGGCGAGCACGTGGTCGGCGATCGGGTCGGCGAGCTCGTCGTAGCGAGGGAAGCGGCGCCCGGCGCTGACGTGACGACCCCACGAACCGAGGTGCAGCTCGTAGATCGACATCGGAGCGTCGAGCGCCACGCGGTCACCACGAGTGGCCATCCAGTCGTCGTCGCCCCAGTCGTAGGACAGGTCGACGATGCGCGAAGCGATCGAGGGTGGCTCCTCGGTGGCGGCGCCGACGGGGTCGGACTTCTCCACGGTGTGGCCGTCGGCGCCGGTGACGCGGTACACGTAGGAGTGGCCCACGCCGGCGCCGTCGATCCAGCCGCTCCACACTCCGGAGTTGCTGCCGGTGAGGTGGTGCTCGTGGTCCCAACCGTCGAACGATCCGACGACCGCCACCGACTTCGCGTTGGGTGCCCACACCGCGAAGTGCGTGCCCCCCTCACCGGGTTGGGCACCGAACCGGCGGTGCAGGTACCGGTGTGTGCCCTCGTTGAAGAGATAGACGTCGAGTTCGTCGACGCGTCGGTCGCTGCCGGGGTCGCGGCCGGTGCTGTCGTGGATCTCGTGGGTGCTCATCGTGTTGTCCTTCCCAGGATCGAGAGGCGGCGAACCATGTCGGGGTCGGCGAGGACCTCCGACGTGGGACGGTCGAGGCGGCGCTGCCACAGTCCGGGTACCACCCGGCCGGGCAGGTTGTGGGGCCGGGTCTCCCCGACCAGGTCGTCGAGGTCGGCCATCACCATGTAGGCGTCGCTGTGGGCGAGGCGGTGCAGCATCTCCTCCACGACTGCCTGCCAGGTGGCGTCGACACGGCGTCCGTGTGCGGCGCCGAGCCGCGCCCGGTAGGCGGACGTGTCGGCGGCGGCCACGACATCGGCCAGCGGTGCCATGTCGTGGGTCCGGATCCCGGCCACCGTGCGGGCGGGGATGTGGGGAAGAGGGTCGTCGTCGAGGTGGAACTGTTCCTCGTACATGCCGAGCACGTCCCAGCGGTCGAACGCCTCCGACACCTCGGTGGGCACCGTGCCGAGGTCCTCCCCGACAATGGTGACGCCGGCGGCCGCGGCCGTGGCCGCCAGGACGGCCAGGATCTCGTCGCGGGGATAGTGCACGTACACCCCCTGGTCGGCGGAGAAGCCGTCGGGCACCCACCACAGGCGGTGGATCGCCATGGCATGGTCGATGCGCAGGACGTCGGCGTGACGTCCGACGCGCTCGACGAGGCGGCGCCAGACGCGATGTCCGCTGGCCTGCGACGCGGCGGGCAACATCGGCGGGAATCCCCAGTTCTGTCCCTCGGCGAAGAAGGTGTCGGGCGGCGCCCCGACCGTCATCCCGGCGGCGAACATCGCACTGTCGGCCCACACCTCGTAGCCGTCCGGATGGGAGCCGATCGGCAGGTCGAGAGCGAGCGCCGCCGCATCGGGATCGGTGCGGATGGCGCCGAGCTGCCGGTCGGCCAGGAACTGTGCGAGCACGTGCGACTGCTCGACCACCACGTCGCCGCCGGCTTCGCGCTCGGCCCGGAACCGCGCGTAGGAGGCCACGTCGGGATGCTCGGAGACGAACGCAGCCAGATCGGCCTGCTGCTGTGCCGTGAGCGCCTCGGCGGCGTCGATCAGCTGACGGCGCCGGCGGCCCGCCAGCAACGCCCAGTCGACCTCGTCGCCGAGAGTGGGGACGGGAGCCGGCGGGAGCCCGGCGTCGTCGAGGTAGACCTCGTTCCAGTGCAGACGGCTGACCGGTGAGTACGGGCTCGGGTCGTAGGGGTCGTCGAGGAAGGCCGCATAGAGCGGCAGCGTCGACACCGTGTCGATGCCGAACGTGGGCAGTCGCCGGGCGAGGTCGTGGAGGTGGGTGAACGATGGCAGGGGCCGGTCGCGTTCCCACAGTGCGTAGGTGGGCACGAACAGGGCGCCGCTGTGGGCCAGCCGGTCGGAACGGGGCATCGACGGCGGGCACACGACGATCACCGTCTGGTCGATGGCCCCGTCCACGGCGATGCGCAGCTCGTGGCAGCCGAGCGGGAGGTCCGATGGCACGTCGACCGCGTCGTGATCGTCGCCGTGCCGGACCACCAGGTCGACGGATGTGGTGCCGACCTCGAGGTCGGTGTCGGTCACGTGGCCACGCACCGGGAGGGGGCCGGCCGTGGCGAAGTGGATCGGTGGAACACGCCGGCGGTCGATCGCCGCCGCTGCCCGGTCGGCCTCCAACACGTCGACCACGCGGGCGAGCACGGCGTCGTCGGCGTCGTGCAGGACACCGTCCACGTCGTGGTAGCTGACCTGGACTCCGAGCGCCTGCGCCCGTTCCCGGAGTTCGCCCGAGGTCATCGACCGCTCACCGGTTCGAGCATGTCGGAGATCGCCGACATCGGCCACGCCACCCAGTCGGGCCGGTTGGCGAGTTCGTAACGCACCTCGTACAGCGACTTGACGAGGACATACACGTCGAGCAGCAGTCGACGGTCGTCGTCGTCGGCCGGGATGAGCCCCGTGTCGCCGACGTCGGCGAAGTACGCATCGAGCAGTGCCTGCTGACTTGCATCGGTCCACGCAGCGCGCCAGGCGTCCACGCGGTCGACGTCGGTGTCGGCGATCCGGCCACGTTCACGGGCCGTGTGGACGGCCATCCGGCCGGCGTAGTCGAACGAGCGGACGAGCCCGGCCACGTCGGCGAGTGGGGAGCGCTTGATCGTGCGCTGGGAGATCGGCAGTCCGGGCTCTCCCTCGAAGTCGATGAACACGACGTCGTTGCCGGTCCACAGGATCTGGCCGAGGTGCAGATCACCGTGGACGCGGATCCGCTTGGCGTCGAGTTTGCGGGTGCGCAGCTCGTCGTAGCGCTCGAGCAGACGGTCGATGTCGTCGTCGAGGCGGTCGGCCTGTGCCTGCGCCGTCTCGTCGAGCACGCGTCCGCGTCGTGCCCGGCGAAGGTCGCGCTGTGTGGCCCGGACGGAGTTGCGCAAGGTCTGCAGGATCGAGCGCTGCCACAACAGGTTGAAGGACTCGGGGGCCATCGGTTCGCGTCCGTTGCGGCCGGTGGGGACGGGATCGGTGAGCGCGAGCGCCTTGTGCAGTTCGGCCGTGCGCCGTCCCAGCAAGGTGGCGATCGACGTCTCGCCGGCGGGTTCTGCTCCACCGGAACCGTCGTACGGGGCACCCATGTCGATCATCAGCGACAGGTCGTCGAGCACCTTCACCCACAGGTCGCTCTCGTGTGTGATCGCATCGTGGATGACCACGACGTTGGCCGGGCTCGACTCGCGGGCGAGATCGAGGTCGAGGGTGGCGGCCACGCCGGGGACGTGCTCGAAGCCCGCCGCCAGGAGATGGGAGGGGAGCTCGACGTCGGGGTTGAGGCCCGGCTCGAGCCGACGGATGAGCTTGGCGATCAGCCTGCCGTCGATGATGGCCGAGGAGTTGGACTGTTCGACGCCGAGCACGTTCACGTTGCGCGGGTCGTCGGTGAGCCCGGCGACACGTGTGCGGCGCGGTCGGCCCCGCAGTTCGCCGTGGCGGCCGCGGCGCGACCGACGGCGCAGTGCCGCCCCGAACACCACGGCGGCCCCGCGAGCGTCGTACATGGCGTCGACCAGCAGGCTGCCGTCGTCGAGCGACGCAATCGCATGGACGGCGACCGACGAGTCGATGCCGGCGACGATCTCGCGGGCCAGGCGCATGACCGGCACCGTGTAGCGCTGGTCGTCGCCCTCGGTGAACGAGAACGTCACCACGAGCAGTGCCACGTCGTCGTCGAGCGCGATGGCGTCGTCGATGTGGACCTCGCGGATCGTGCGACCCTTGCCGGCGAACCAGCGACGCTGCGGCATCCAGCGCTGCAGTGCGCGGCCCATGCCGGCCCGGCGTCGCAGCACCTCGGTCATCGATCCCGGCAGGTGGGGGAGCGGGGACTCGTCGATCTGCGCACGTTCGGTGGCCAGCTCGAACCAGAAGAAACCGTAGGGCGCCAGCGTGACCTGGTAGTCGTGGTCGCGGATCGGGGCGAAGCGGTTGTAGCCGAAGACCTCGATGGGCGTTGCCCCCTGGAACTCGCGCAGGTCGAGTTCGACGTGCTGTGCGAGCCGCGAGAGGTTGGCCACGCACAGCATGGGACGCTCGCCCTCCAGCGTGCGGATGAACGCCAGGACGTGGGGGTTGTCGGGATCGAGGAATGCGATGTCACCGCGGCCCAGCACCTGGTGCCGCGTGCGCAGGGCGATGAGCTGGCGCATCCACGCCAGCAACGACGCCGGATTCGACTGCTGCGTCTCCACGTTGGTGCTCTCGTAGTGGTACTCCTGCTCGGTGATCAACGGCAGGTAGAGCCTGTGGGGGTTCGCCGTGGAGAACCCGCCGTTGCGGTCGGCCGTCCACTGCATCGGCGTGCGCACCCCGTCACGGTCACCGAGGTAGACGTTGTCGCCCATCCCGATCTCGTCGCCGTAGTAGATCACCGGGGTTCCCGGCAGGGAGAACAGCACGGCGTTGAGCAGCTCCACCTTGCGTCGGTCGTTGCCGAGCAGCGGCGCCAGCCGGCGACGGATGCCGAGGTTGATGCGCATCTCGTCGTCACGGGCGTAGGCGCGCAACATCGTGTGGCGCTCCTCCTCGGTGACCATCTCGAGTGTGAGTTCGTCGTGGTTGCGCAGGAACGTGGCCCACTGGCACCCCTCGGGTGGTGTGGGTGTCTGGTCGAGGATGTCGATGATCGGCATCCGGTTCTCCGACTGCACCGACATGAACAAGCGCGGCATCACCGGGAAGTGGAAGTTCATGTGGCACTCGTCGCCGTCACCGAAGTAGGCAGCGGCGTCTTCCGGCCACTGGTTGGCCTCCGCCAGCAGCATGCGGCCGTCGTACTTGGCGTCCATGTGGGAGCGGATGCGCTTGAGGATCTCGTGGGTCTCGGGCAGGTTCTCGCAGTTGGTGCCGTCGCGTTCCACGAGATACGGCACGGCGTCGAGGCGCAGGCCGTCGACGCCGAGATCGAGCCAGTGGTCGAGCACCCCCAGCACGGCGTCGACCACCGCCGGGTTGTCGTAGTTCAGGTCGGGCTGGTGGGAGTAGAAGCGGTGCCAGTAGTACTGCCCGGCCACCGGGTCCCAGGACCAGTTCGACGTCTCGAAGTCCTGGAAGATGATCCGGGCATCGGACCACTTGGTCGGGTCGTCGGACCACACGTAGAAGTCGCGCCACTTCGACCCTGCGGGCGCGTTGCGGGCGCGTTCGAACCACGGGTGCTGGTCGGACGTGTGGTTGACCACGAGTTCGGTGATCACCTTGAGGTTCCGGGCGTGTGCGGCGTCGAGGAACCGCTTGAACGCCCGCATCGTGCCGTAGTCCGGATTCACGGTGCGGTAGTCGGCGATGTCGTAGCCGTCGTCACGCAGGGGCGACGGGTAGAACGGCAGCAGCCAGAGCGCGTTGACGCCGAGGTCGCTCAGGTAGTCGAGCCGCGACGTGAGCCCGTCGAAGTCGCCCACGCCGTCGCCGTTGGAGTCGGCGAAGGCGCGTACGTGCAGTTCGTAGATGACGGCGTCACGGAACCAGTCGTCGCTCATCCTGCACCGTGCTCCGCGGTCGCCGGGGCCTCGTGCGCGGCGGGCGCCGCCCACGACTGGCCGTCGGTCCGGTGCACCGAGAACACGTGCGCCGATGCCGCCCACGGGGCGAGGTCGACGAAGTTGGTGTTGCCCTGCCAGCGGTAGGTGACGCCACCGAGCTGGTCGACGACGTCGTACTCGGCGCCGTAGGGCAGGCCGAGTGCGGCGAGGTCGACGTCGACGAAGCCGCTGTGACGCGCGTGGGGGTCGAGGTTCACCACGATCAACACCGGCGGCGAGGACCCGAGCGGATCACGCTTGGAATAGCAGAGCAGACCCGGGTCGTCGGTCTGGTGGACGTGGAGCGTGTCGAGGTTGCGGAACGCCCGGTGGTCGTGGCGGATCCGGTTGAGACGGGTGAGCAGCGGCGCCAGGCTGTCCTCCCGGTCGAGGTCCCAGTGACGGACCTGGTACTTCTCGGAGTCGAGGTACTCCTCCGACCCCTCGCGCACGGCATGGTGTTCGACGAGTTCGAACGCCGGCCCGTAGACGCCCCAGCTCGGCGACAGTGTGGCGGCGAGGACGGCCCGGCTCACGAATGCCGGACGCCCGGCGCTCTGGAGCTGCTCGGTGAGGATGTCGGGAGTGTTCGGCCAGGCGTTGGGCCGGAAGTAGTCGACGGTGCGCGTCGCCAGGTCCGCGAAGTACTCGCTCAGTTCCCACGACGACTGGCGCCAGGCGAAGTAGGTGTACGACTGGTTGAAGCCGACCTTCGCCAGCCGTTCCATCACCCGCGGCCGGGTGAACGCTTCGGCGAGGAACACGGTCTCGGGATGCTCGGCCCGCAGGGTCGTGAGCGCCCATTCCCAGAAGGCCAGGGCCTTGGTGTGCGGATTGTCGACCCGGAAGACGGTGACGCCCTTGTCGATCCAGAAGCGGAACACGTCGGCCAGCGCCACCCACAGGGCCTGCCAGTCGTCGCTCTCGAAGTCGAGCGGATAGATGTCCTGGTACTTCTTGGGTGGGTTCTCGGCGTACTGGATGGTGCCGTCGGCACGCTTGGCGAACCACTCGGGATGCTCGTCGACCCAGGGATGGTCGGGCGAGCACTGGAAGGCGATGTCGAGCGCCAGGTGCATGCCGCGCCGGCGGCAGCCCTCGACGAGGCGGACGACGTCGTCGACGGTACCGAGGTCGGGCGCCACGGAGAGGTGGCCCCCCTCGCTGCTGCCGATGGCCCACGGGCTGCCCACGTCGCCGGGTTCGGCCGTGGTGGCGTTGTTGCGACCCTTGCGGTGCGTGTGGCCGATCGGGTGCACCGGCGGCAGGTACACCACGTCGAAGCCCATGTCGGCCACGTGGTCGAGACGGTCGAGCGCGTCGGCGAGCGTGCCGGTGCGCTGTTCGCCGCCGTGGCCGTCGGGGTCGCCGACGGTGGAGCGGGGGAAGAACTCGTACCACGCACCGAACGACGCGTGCAGTGGATCGACGTCGATCGGCAGCGGTCGATCGGGACGGGCGACCGGGTCGCGCCGTGCGCAGCGGTGGAACACATCGGTCCAGGTGGGGTCGGCGAGTGCGGTGGTGATGCCGTTGCGGAGCTGCTCGCGCAGGGCTCGGAGACGCTGCTGATCGTCCTCGGCGGCGTCCGCCGATGTGAGCATCTCGGCCACCAGTGCCTCGCCGGCGGCCAGTTCGACGTGGACGTCGACCCCGGCAGCGATCTTCTTGTTCGTGTCGCGCCGCCAGGTCTCCGCGTGATCGACCCAACCGGTCACTTCGTACTCCACGCGGCCGAGGTGCATCGGTGTGAACGATGCGGTGAACCGGTCGTTGCCGAGCGGTTCCATGGCGCGCTCGTGCCAACGGGCTGCGTCGTCGGCGACGGCGTCGACCGCTGCGCGTGGATCCGGGACGTGGCGCCAGCGGACCGCTGCAGCGACCACGTCGTGGCCGTCGGTGAACACGTCGGCCATCACGGTGACGGGCTCACCGACCGCTGCCTTGGCCGGGAAACGGCCACCGTCGACGACGGGCCGGACGGGCTCGACCACCGCCCGCGACGGCCGCTGATCCGGAACGCCGCCGGGGATCTCCTTCGACGCGTCGGCCGGGGCGTCGGCCGGCGCATCGGCAGCCGACCCGGCAGCAGGGGAGGCGGCGGTCGTGCGTGCGGTGGTCCTCTTCGGCATGGCTCAGGTGGTCCTTTCCGTGGTGGGGGTGTTCGCACCGCGGGTGGTGGTCGTGCGGGAGTGGACGGGGTGGCGGCTCGGCGGGCGGACGGAACGCAGCACCACCATCGATCGGGCTGTCACCGCGAGTTCGTCGCCGGGCCGCTTGTTGACGGTGCGGGCCCAGCCCTTGCGCGGATCGGCGGTGTCGAGGTCGACGGTCCAGCGGCGGCTCCACTCGGGTCCCGGGATGCACCAGTCGATGTCGGACTCGCTGGCGTTGAAGATCACCAGGAAGCTGTCGTCGATGACGCGCTCGCCGTAGGCATCGGTCGTGGGGATCGCCGCACCGTTCATGAACACGGCGACCGACCGGGCGTATCCGGCATCCCAGTCGTCGTCGGTCATCTCCTCACCGTCGGGGCGGAGCCAGGCGAGGTCCTCGATGCCGCGGATGCGGCGGCCCTGGAACCAGCGGCGCCGTCGGAAGACGGCGTGCTCGTGGCGGAAGGAGATGACCCGCCGGCACCACCGCACGAAGTCGGAGTCCACCGTCTCCCAGTCGAACCACGAGATCTCGTTGTCCTGGCAGTAGGCGTTGTTGTTGCCGCCCTGCGTGCGGCCCAGCTCGTCGCCACCGAGCAGCATCGGAACGCCCTGCGACAGCATCAGCGTGGTCACGAAGTTGCGGCGCTGCCGCTGTCGGAGCGCATTCACCTCGTCGTCGTCGGTGGGTCCCTCCACGCCGTGGTTCCACGACCGGTTGTGGGACTCGCCGTCCTGACCGTTCTCGCCGTTGGCGTCGTTGTGCTTCTCGTTGTACGACACCAGGTCGGCGAGGGTGAAGCCGTCGTGGGCGGTGACGAAGTTGATCGACGCCGTCGGCCGGCGGGTGTCGGCCTCGTAGAGGTCGGAGCTGCCGGTGAAGCGGTAGCCGAACTCGGCCAGCGTCGACGGCTCACCGCGCCAGAAGTCGCGGATCGTGTCGCGGTAGCGGCCGTTCCACTCCGACCACTGCGGCGGGAAGTTGCCGACCTGGTAGCCGCCCTCGCCGACGTCCCAGGGCTCGGCGATCAGCTCCACCTGCGACAGCACCGGGTCCTGCTGCACCAGATCGAAGAAGGCCGACAGCCGATCGACGCTGTGCAGTTCACGGGCGAGTGTGGAGGCGAGGTCGAAACGGAAGCCGTCGACGTGCATCTCGATCACCCAGTACCGCAGGCTGTCCATGATCAGCTGCAGGACGTGCGGGTGGCGCATGTTGAGGCTGTTGCCCGTGCCGGTGAAGTCGAGGTAGTAGCGGGGATCGTCCTCCACCGTGCGGTAGTAGGCGAGGTTGTCGATGCCGCGCATCGAGAGCATCGGCCCCAGGTGGTTCCCCTCCGCAGTGTGGTTGTACACCACGTCGAGGATCACCTCGATGCCGGCGGCGTGGAGCGACTTCACCATCGTCTTGAACTCCTGCACCTGACCGATGGCGACCGACGACGTGTATCCGTTGTGCGGGGCGAGGTAGGCGATCGAGTTGTAGCCCCAGTAGTTGCGCAGACCGCGCTCGACGAGGTGGTGGTCGTGGACGAACTGGTGCACCGGCATCAGTTCGATGGCGGTGACACCGAGTTCGCGGAGGTGCTGGACGATGGCGGGGTGGGCGATGCCCGAGTACGTGCCGCGCAGGGCCGGCGGCACGTCCGGGTGGCGCATCGTGAGCCCGCGGACGTGCGCCTCGTAGATCACGGTCTCGTGCAGCGGCACGTCGGGCGGACGGTCGTTGCCCCAGTCGAAGAAGCGGTCGCTGACGACCGCCTTCATCACGTGCGCCGCGCTGTCGTCGGTGTTCGGCGCTTCGTGGTCGTCGAAGTCGTACCCGAAGCACGCGGGAGACCAGTCCATCTGCCCGGAGATCGCCTTGGCGTACGGGTCGAGCAGCAGCTTCGACGGGTTGCACCACAGACCCCGCCCCGGCTCCCACGGCCCGTGGACCCGGAAGCCGTACCGCTGGCCGGGCCGGATGTCGGGAAGATACGCGTGCCAGCAGTGGCCGTCGACCTCGGTGAGCTCGATGCGCTCTTCGTCGGCGCCGCCGGCCGTCGGGGAATCGTGGTCGTCGTTGCCGAGCAGACACAGTTCCACGCCGTCGGCGACACTGGAGAAGATCGAGAAGTTCGTGCCCGATCCGTCGTAGTGGGCTCCGAGGGGATAGGGATTTCCCACCCACACTCGACGATTGCGGGGTGGGTCGTTCGGAGCTGTCGGCACGTGGTTGATTCTTCCCCATTCCGGTGGCGCACGGAACACGCCACCTCCGGAGCATCTTAGGTGTCGCTCACGAATCCACAACGAGGGCCGGATCCGGGAGGTCAGGACGCCGACCGCAGCAGCGAGCGCAGGCGCACCTTGCGGCCGGTGCGCACGATCGCGCGCTGGTACACCACCGAGGCCAGTCGCGCCACCAGCGCCACGGTGACGACTCCCAGCGTGAGAGAGATGACCAGCTCGGCCGGCGAGGCCACGTCCAGAGCGATCCGTGCCGGCATCACCATCGGTGACGTGAAGGGGATGTACGCCAGCACGTCGGCGACGGGCGACTCCGGTGTGGTCACGCCGACGAAGTACGCCGCGATCAGCACCGCCGACAGCGGAGCGATCGTCGAACCCACCTCCTCCTGACGGTCGACGAGGGCTCCGAGCGCACCCGCCGTGGTGAGGTACAGAGCGACACCCAGCAGCAGCCATGCGGCGCTGCCGGCCAGGGTGGCGGCGGCCCCGTCGGGGAGCGATCCGCCGAGGACGACGTCGATCACCACGGGCAGCGCGGCCGCCGACAGGGTGACCACGCCCACGAGAGCGACCCCGACGACCTTGCCGAACAGCAGCGTGCGTGACGGCACGATGGCCAACAGCACCTCGCTCACCCGGTTGGCCTTCTCGATGGCCACGCCGTTCGCGACGGCCGACGTCAGCAGGAGCAGCAGGACGTACAGCACGATCGAGGCGATGGCAGCAGTGGCTCGGCGGCCCTCGTCGACGGGATCGATCTCCTCGACGACGGTGTCACCGGCGGCGAGCGCGACCGCCAACTCGTCGGCCGACAGGCCGGCCTCGACGAGCGCCGACTCGAGGTCGGCAACGGCGACCGCCTGGCGGATCAGCATCACGACGTCGGAACCGGCCGATTCGGCGATCACCCGGGTCGGCGACTCGGTGAGGACGACGGCGGCGTCGATCTCTCCGTCCTCCACGGCGAGCCGTGCCGGCCGGCTGCCCTCGATCGCCGTGACCGTCACCTCCCTGCCGATCGTGGGCGCCAGTTCGTCGAGCACACTGTCCAGTGAGCTGCGCTGCGAGTCCGACCCGACGACGGCGACGGTGCTCTGTGCTCCCTCGTCATCGCCCACGAGATCGGGCAACACCACCAGCGCAGTACTCGCCAGCATCAAGACGGCGGCGGTGGCCCAGATGGCCCGGCGCCGGAACGCCTCGCGGATCTCCCGCTCGACGACGAGCCGGAACGAGCCGGTACTCATGACGGCTGCTCGCCCGGTCGAGGTGCCGCTCGCCGTGACGGCATTCGTGACGGTCGCTGTCCGTCGCGCTCGTTCCACCGGGTGGCGGCGCGGAACAGCTCGGACAGCGTCGGGCTCTCCACCCCGAAGTCGGTGACCGGTACGTGTGCCCGGACGCGGTCGAGCACCGCCGCGGCGTCGACCCCCGACTGCAGCCGTAGCCGGGTCTCCGAAGGGGTGGTCGACTCGACCGTCGCATCGCCGTCCAGCCAGGCGACGTCGACCTCCCCGTCGACCCGCAGGAAGCGGTCGGGGCTCTCGGCGCGCAGTTCCCGGAGGTCGCCGTCGAGGACGACCTCCCCCTCGTGGATCAGCGTGATGGACTCGCACAGATCCTGGACGAGGTCGAGTTGGTGGCTGGAGAACACGAGATGGCCACCTCGACCCACGTGGTCGACCAGCACCCCGGTGAGGAAGTCGACCGCCCCCGGGTCGAGCCCTGCGAACGGCTCGTCGAGCACGAGCACATCGGGGTGGTGGACCATCGCGGCGGCGAGTTGGACCCGTTGTGCCATGCCGCCCGACAACGACTTGACGGTGTCGCCGGCGCGGTCGTCGAGATCGAGGCGCTCCAGCAGCGACCATGCGCGGTCGGCTGCCGTCGAGCGGTCGACGCCGTGCAGCCGCGCCATCCACACCAGCTGGTCGTGGACCCGCATGTCGAGATACAGGCCCCGTTCCTGGGGCATGTAGCCCCACGACCGCCGGTCGCGATCCGTGGCGGGACGACCACGCCAGACGATGTCGCCGTGGTCGGCGTCGAGCACCCCGAACATGATCCGCATCAGTGTGGACTTGCCGGCACCGTTCGGGCCGAGCAGCCCGACCATGCGTCCCGGAGGCACCGCGAGATCCACGTGCTCGAGCACCCGGCGCTCGCCGAACGAGTGGCACACGTCGCGCAGCAGCAACACGTCGACCTCGGCGGACGGGCACATCCCGCACGCGTACCCCGTGGGGCCGGGCTCACACCCGTCGCAGGGCTCGGACGAGCGAACGCAGGCCGTGTGCCGCGCTGCGGGTCAGGGACGCGTCAGTCGTGCTCCCACGAGGTGTGTGCCGAGGGCCGTCAGGCCCACACGACTGTGCGGACGTGACCCGCCGGACGTGAGTGGCAGCAGCAGGAGGATGCCCACCACGCCGGCCGAGACGGTTGCACGGCGTGGCCGATTCGTCCGGTCGAGG
>Ga0209931_1001306_pt1 | contig 13718 bp, 10 predicted proteins | sample SalPonR1_B_D1_MG_FD_185697 | JGI IMG/M metagenome (GOLD analysis project Ga0209931, IMG submission 185697) | Salt pond soil microbial communities from South San Francisco under conditions of wetland restoration - Salt Pond MetaG R1_B_D1_MG... ...
AACGGTAACCGGCTTTTTGTCAACAATAAGGTTGAGCCCCTTTTCTGCCGCCTGGTTGCGGAACATTTCTTCGATATCCACAAGCGTAAGCTGAAGGTCAAAAGGCTTCTTCTCAATAAAATAGCTGTCAGAATCGTACCGCTGAAGCGTCATAAGATCTTTAAACAGACGGTTGATTCGTTCTGTCTGGCGTGATGCCGTTTCTAAATATCGCTGGCGCTGTTCGGGCGCGAGATTTTTTAACTGCAGCATTTCCAGTGAACCGGAAATAGTGTGCAGCGGGTTGCGGATTTCATGCGTTATATCCGCAAAGAACTGACGTTGCTTATCATATAGCTTTTTGAGCTTCTCATTGTCTGATCTCAGACGCTCTGCCATTTGATTAAGTGATTTTGCCAACGCTCCGAACTCATCTTTACGGTCAAGCTGAAGTGTCCGGTCCACGTTGCCCCCCGCAATATCTTTTGCAGCTGATTCAAGCTGAATGATCGGTTTCGAAATAGACCGTGAAAACAGCACGCTTACCAAAATCACAAGCCCGATAGAGATAAACATACCGGTATATATGATCCAGCGAATGGTTTTGATGGGCTCATATATCTGGTCTTTCTGTATACTGACCTGGATATACCTTGCCGGGTTTACGGATCCTTCAATGGCATTATAAGCCAACAATTGCTCGTTATCATCATCATTCACGATCCTCACTTCACCGCTGTTTCGTAACTGTGTACGCAAGAGCGTGGGGAGTTCGTCATGGCCTAAAAGAGCATCATCATAAGGCACGGAAGCGAAAATAATTCCATCTTCATCATAAATAGCCAGCCTGTAACCCGAGGTTCTTGCTGCCTCGTTCAGATTGGTCTCAAATTCAGTGTTGTTCTGCAGATTCTCAATGGTGATGGCAAGCCATTCGGTATCGTTGCGAATCTGTTCCTCACCCTGATCAAGAAGGTAGTTGCGTATGAACAGAATGGAGTAGCTGCTGATAGCTGTTATTCCGAATATGAGCAGCAGAATAAACGTCCAGGCAAGTTTTGCACGAATGCTCATGGTTTGAAAAGGTCCCTGTTGAGGCCGTATCCAAGCCCCCTATACGTTTTGATCACGTCCGATGAGTCGCCCATTTTAAGGCGAAGGTTCTTTACATGAACATCAACGGTTCGGTCGAACACGAACTTGTCGTCATCGCCGATATGTTCCAGAATTTGCTGACGGCTGTAAACCATTCTCGGATTTTTGAAAAACAGTTCCGCCAGTGCATATTCGGTGGATGTAAGATCGATCCTGTCTTCCTTTTTGTAGAGATCCTTGCCAACGGTATCGAGATAGAGGTCGCCATACTGAACCCACTTGCTGTTCTGTGGCTGTTGCCGCCGGAGCAGTGATTCAACGTGGGCATTCACAAGTTTCAGGCTCGCAGGTTTAGGTATGTAGTCGTCTGCGCCAAGTTCAAGTCCTTCAATTTCATCTTTTTCTTTATCACGCGCTGTCAGGAATATAACGGGGATGCCTGAGAGTACAGGATGACGGCGGATGCGTTTACAAATCTCTTTACCGTCAACATGAGGCACCATGATATCCAGGATTGCAAGATCAATCACATCGGCCCGGTTTTCGATCAGTGAGATGGCTTCTCTGCCGTCATAGGCAACCAGGACCTCATAATCTTCCATTTCGAGATAGTTAGCCAGCATATCTGCAGGCTCTTTTTCATCTTCTACTAAAAGAATTGTGTGTTTAGGGTGCATAAGTTGCGGTCATGCGTTATTATTTGAGAAAGAAAATAGGGAAAAGGTTGCAGATAGTTCAATCATAAGAAATCTATTCTGCAAAACGCCTCTAAAACGAAACTGATCGCCATGTACTATGAAAATAAAGTCGTCTGGATTACAGGCGCTTCATCAGGTATCGGAGAAGCACTTGCATATGCACTCAACAAAAAGGGTGCGCGGTTAATTCTGTCAGCGAGACGCGTGGAAGAGCTTGAACGGGTCAAAGACAACTGTGATGGAGACCCGAATGACATTATGGTGCTGCCCCTTGACCTTACAAAAACCACTATTCTCCCAAAAAAAGCAGAAGAGGCTGAAGAGTTTTTTGGCAGCATCGATATTCTGTTTAACAATGGCGGTATCAGTCAGCGAGCGCTTGCCCTTGAGGCTGAGCTGGAATCGGTGAGAAACCTGATGGAAATCAACTTTTTTGGGACGATTGCGCTCACGAAAGCAGTGGTGCCCGGTATGATTAAACGCGGACACGGACATGTGGTAGTTACAAGCAGTGTGATGGGGAAGATTGGCACTAAATACCGATCTGCATATGCGGCTTCAAAGCATGCACTACACGGCTGGTTCGACTGTCTGCGACAGGAAGTTCAGGATCAGGGAGTTAGCGTTACTATTGTGTGTCCGGGTTATATCAAAACAGAGATTACACGAAACGCAATTACAGCCGACGGGTCAAAGTATGGCGAAATGGGTGATGCCCATAAAAAAGCGATGACGCCCGAACGGTTTTCAGATAAGCTCTTACCGAAAGTGTCATCAGGCAAAGAAGAAGTCTATATCGGCGGGAAAGAGATTTTGGCTATTTATCTGAAGCGGTTATCGCCATGGCTGCTTAATAAAATATTGAGACGGGTAAATGTGACTTGAGTTTTTAGAATTGAGAAGGATGTTAAATAAACTTGGATCTACAAGAAACCTTCTTGGTAAATAGACAAATCAATTAAACCAACTTTCATTGTAAACTCTAAAATCCAGTTGACTTTGAGTTGGTATAAGCATGAATTCATTTCTTTTTATGATATAAAACAACTTGCTTTTACAGATTCTGAATCAAACGAAAAAACACTGTTTGATTCCCCCAAGGGACAGGCAGAATGACGACGTTTGTGGGGCAAAAAGGGCGGCGTGGCAGGTGGCCAAACGTTTCAATGTCTAAATCCACGCCGCCCGCTCTCTACCCCGGGAACTTTTGTCGTTCTGACCGAGTCCCGGTGCCGTTGACCGGGACGAAGGGAAGAATCTGCAAAGGCAACATTTTGTAGTATTGAGAAGTTTAGTCTAGGCCCAAATCTATATTTTCACTTTTCACTTTTCACTTTTCACTTTTCACTTTTCACTTTTCACTTTTCACTTTTCACTTTTCACTTCTACCCATCACAACAACCGCTTTCTTTTATTCAGATACGCAAGCAGCGCAAGATCCAGTGATTTCTGGGTGTCGATCTCTTCAAAATCCACCATCGCATCGCTGCAGGCGATCTTGAATTTGTGAGTGTACTCTTTCACTTTGGCCATGTAATCTTCTTTTACCTGGCTGGGGATAACCTCAATTTCTGACCCTGTTTCCATATCTTCAAACAGGAATTTACCATCACGAAAATCGAGCTCTCTCTCACTTTGATGTTCCAGCACATTGAAAAGAAGTACCTCATGCTTCTGATGGCGAAGGTGACGCAGCGCGGAAATAAGCGCGTCGTGGCCGTCCACATTTTCGAAAAGATCCGTTAAGATAACGACCAGACTTCTTCGATTAAGTTTTTCCGCCAGCGAGTGAAGTGCATCGGCTGAAGCAGATGATCGTTTCTCTTTTGCACGCTTTTCTTCCTGGGCAAGTTCCTCCTCCAGGTGTTGGTAAATTAGCCTGAGATGACTTCGGGTTGATTTTTCCGGCAGACTTAACCGAATGGTCTCATCAAAAAGAGTCAGGCCGGTGGCATCGCGCTGGCGATTCATCATATAGGCCAGGGCTGATGCAAAGTGAATTGCATATCTTAGTTTGCTCCAATCGGCAAAATGACGGAAATACATCGAGCTGCTTACATCCAGTGCTATATGAGCACGCAGATTGGTTTCTGCCTCATATTGCTTTACATAAAAACGCTCCGATTTTCCGTATACCTTCCAGTCGATATGCTTGAAGTCGTCTCCCTGGTTATAAGGACGATGTTCAGCAAATTCGACACTGAATCCGCGGTAGGGACTACGGTGAAGCCCTGACACAAACCCCTCAACTATTTTTCGGGCTTTTAGCTCAAGAGGAGCGAGCTGATTTAAAAGTGTGTGATCTAAAATCATAAGGGAACCTAGCGGTTTATTGCCGCATCAACAAGATGAAAAGTTTCCAACGAACTAATTTGTTACATCATTACATTATATTTACTCTTACATTCTGTGCCTGCGATATTCAAGTCACAGTTATAATTAAGAGTTAAAAAAATAATCCAGCAACAGTATGTCTACCGTAATTACTTCCGTTGATCAACTCAATTTTAAGCGCTCAGACCTCCGGACGATGCCGGCACCGTCGAAAGTATTGATGGTTGAGCCTAATCATTATGATGTGGAGTATGTCATTAATCCCTACATGAAAAACCAGATTGGTGAAGTAGACAAGATACAGGCGCTGAACGAGTGGGAGCATCTGCGCGACGGATTTGAAGAACTTGGATTTAAGGTTGATGTGCTGGATGGCGAACCCGGATTACCGGATATGGTTTTTTGTGCCAATCAAAGTCTGCCATTTATCGGCAGAGACGGTGAGAAACAAGTGCTGATGTCTGTCATGAAAGCGGATGAGCGCCAGGGAGAAGTTCCCTTTATTGAATCGTACTATCGCAAAGAGAACTATACGGTCAACCATATCAAAGGAGATACGGTAAAGTCGTTTGAAGGAATGGGCGATGCACTCTGGCATTTCAAACGGGGCTTAATCTGGGGCGCCTACGGTTTCCGAAGCTCATTGGAAGTGTACGATCAGATTTCAGATCTTTTCGATGTTCCTGTGATTGCATTGGAACTGCAGCAGGAAGAATTTTATCATCTCGATACCTGTATGTGCGTGCTCAATGAAGATTCAGTACTCGTATATAGCGACGCCTTTTCTGCTGAAGGGATGAAGCTTATCCGAAGCATGTTTGATAATGTCATAGAAGCATCGGCATATGAAGCGGAAAAACTATTTGCCGTGAATGCAGTGTCACCCGATGGAAAAAATGTACTAATCCAGCAGGGATGTACGGATGTGAATCAAAAATTGCGGGATGCAGGATTTTATGTCCACGAATATAGTACTTATGAATTTCTGAAGAGCGGCGGCAGCGTATTCTGCATGAAGATGATGCTTTGGTGACTCGTTAATTGGAAATTAGAAAATTAGGGAATTCGTACTTCCAAGGAAGATATTCTGATTCTGAAACCCACTAATAAACCATTCAACTAATTTCCGAATAACCAATTACTGATTACTAATCCTGTACCGAATAATATCCTCCAGGGGGACATCCTCTACTTGTTCGGCCTGAAGTTCTTCAATAAGTGATGTGGTAACGCCAATATTCTGCATTCGTATGAGTTGATCTTTGGTGACATCTCTATATCCCAGGTCATGAACATTGCTTGTATAAAAAGCAGTGACACCAGCATCTCTGAGCTGTACAAGGTCTTCAACTGTTAAATCGTAGCCAAGCTCAATCATCATGGCTGTAAAAGCAGATGATACGTCAGCCCTGGCAAGTCGTCTTGCATCATCCAGAGTCAAACCATCATAACCCAGCGACCGAATATTTGAAATATAGGTTGCAGTAACGCCGTCTTCCCGAAGAGAACGAAGATCATCGTCAGTAAGATCAACGTAGCCCATTTCAATCATTCTGGCATTCATTCGATCTAACAGATCCTGGCTGGGTGCGGTAGTGACGCTGGTAACAGATTCTACGAAATCAACCGGGCCGGAGCTTGAGAAAAAGCCGGTACCCGTTACAAATGAAAAGCCGAGAAAGAGAATAATGACTGCAATGATGATTCGACCGACCTGATTTCTGGATTCGTTATCCTCAGATGAAGAAGACCGCGATCTATCGACCATTTTCTCAATATAGGAATCCAGCGGATCTTGTCCGGAATTTTCTGATTGCCTTGGGTGGCGCTGAGTTTTTCTATTCATAAAAGTAAAATTTACAGATGGACTGACTTTTAATGGTACGAAGAATTTTATGAATTGTTTTCACTATTGTAAAATGGAATGATTAGCATTATCACTATCTTCTCCTGTCTGGCAATATTCATCATCTTTTTAGTACATATTATGAGCATGACCTCTAAGAAAACTCAATTTATTTTACTGTTTGCTTTATTATTTGTCGCAGCCTGTGGCCATCAGACAGATCCCAATAGTTCTGAAACAAGGTCTTTTGAAAGTCAGCTGATAAAAGACGTGAAATATTTGTCATCTGATCAGCTGGGTGGAAGAGAGACCGGGTCACCTGGAAATGACATGGCCCAGCGTTACATTGAACAGCGATTTGATTCTCTCGGAATAGAGATGTTTGGCAACAGCTATCGGCAGCCATTCGATCAGGTAATTACAGCCGTAGAAGGTACAGCTGATACTGTGGAGGCGATAAACGTAATTGGATACGTTAAGGGAGAACGTTACCCTGATGACTATATCGCGATAACAGCACACTATGATCATCTTGGGCAGGATGGAGACACCATTTATAATGGAGCTGATGATAACGCATCGGGAACAGGTGGTCTGATGGCGGCAGCTGAATATTTTTCAGAAAACAGGCCCGATCACAGTATAATTTTTATTGGCTTCGACGCGGAAGAAAAAGGGCTTGCAGGCGCACGGTATTTTGTGAATAATCCCGTTGTGTCAAAGGATCAGATTTTGATAAATATCAATATGGATATGATCAGCACTAATTTTGAGAATGAACTTTATGCGGTAGGAACCTATCACTATCCGTTTCTGAAACCTTACATTCAGGATTACACATCTGACGCCCCGGTGAATGTTCTTTTTGGATACGATTCAAATGACTGGGATCAAGACTGGACGCTGTCATCAGATCATGGCCCGTTTCATCAGGAAGGTATTCCATTTATTTATTTCGGCGTTGAAGACCATCCTCACTATCATGCACCAACCGATGTGTTTGAGAATATCAATCCTGAGTTTTACGTAAAAGCGGTTGAGACAATTATAGATGTGATCGCACAACTAGACCGTGATTTAGATGAGATAGAGGAGATCTCGGGTCAGGAAAGATGAATCTTATCGGTCAGCGCAAATATTATGAATCAGTTTACTTTCGCAGATCTACTTAATAGGCAGTGAAACCGTAAAATGTGCACCGCCACCTTTAACGTTTTCAGCAGTGATAGTACCATTATGCTGCTCTATAATATCCCTGGAAATAGAGAGGCCGATACCAAGCCCAAATTTCACATCAGATGTTTTCGTTGAAAAATTGGACTCGAATATTTTTGGTAAATGCTTTTCTTTGATACCGGGCCCTGTATCTTCAAACGTGACAATGATCTGATCATCTTCCTGAAAGCAGTGTATAGACAGAGAGCCGTTTTTGCCCATTGCATCTGCTGCATTCAAAATTATGTTGGTCCACACTTGGTTTAGCGCAGCAGCGTTTGCCTGAATTAAAGGAATATCTTCCAGCTCGATGTTGATATCATAGTACTTGATTCGATTACTTGTAAGCTGCAGCGTATCATGGATACCCTCCCGGATATCAATCATCTCCCACTCCTGATCAGAATCACTTCTGCTATAGCTCTTCAGGCTTTGTACCATTCCTGAGATGCGATTGCCTGCCGACTCAATATTCTGAACCATCTTTCCCATTTCGAAATAGTTCAGGTAATAAATGAGGTCGTCGCTGTCATTTATATTTCTTTCTTTAAGTATTTTAATCAGAGATTCAGGAAACTGAGCCATCAACCGGATATGAGGCTTTCTAACATCAGGAAAGATTTTTTGCAATTCAGATGATCGATTTCGGATCGATTTAGTGTCAGGATAGCCAGCTCGTTTTCCCGACTCATAGAATACCTGGGCATCATTAAGGTTTTTGCCGGTCACGTCAGATTTTTTAATCAGCCCGGATATTTTCTTTTCCAGTGTTTCTGTGGATCGAAGAAGCGAAGCGGCAGGATTATTAACCTCGTGAGCGAACCCCGCCACAAGCTGCCCCAGTGTTGCCATTTTCTCCTGGTAAATCAGTTGTTCCTGAATTTTTTGAAGATCGTCATAGGCTCTCTTTAGTTCATTCCTTTCTTTTTGAAGTCGCTGATTAACCGTGTCCAGTTCTATTTGAAGGCTTATGGTTTCCCGAAAACGGTCAAGCAAATTGGCCAGCAAAAGCTCGTCAAAATAGTCTTGCAGCCTTGGCAAGCTGGCAATGAGTTCATTGAGTTCAGTTTCAGGTATCTGCAGAATAGTACAAGGGGTAACCGTAATGGCCGTAGTAAGAGAGGGCTTACCGGTTGTATATGCCGTAATGCCGATTATAGAGCCGGGCTGCAGGTTTAGTACCGGGAAATTTATATCCGAGTCCGGTTTCTTTTTGTAGAGTTCTGCCTCTCCCTCAAGCAGTATATAAATATCTTCCAGCTCATCACCTTCATGGAAAAGCTCCTCATCCTTTTCCGTTTTGACCAAAAAACGTTCAGAGCTACCAATCTTATCCAATATTCCCTGAATGAGTTTAGTGACCAGTGTTCGGTCTTCCAGCCATTGTGTTCCGAATTTGAATTTCATGGATTAGTTGTCTGTGATGCTTTTACCCTTTCGTATGAAGTCAGCAATCCGCTCGCCGTCGAGCACGCTCATAAACTCCATAGGGTTCTCTGTCTGTTCAAGCACGTAATCAGTGAGAAGCTTTCGTGCTGTACCTACAAGTTCAGCTTTTTCCCATGGTTTGGCAATGTAGTGGCTTAGATTTGCTTCGTTTACAGCCCTTACCGTTTCATCTAGACCGGCCTGACCCGTAATCAAAACTTTACGTGTGCGTTCAGTTGAAGGATCATGCTGCATTTCAACCAGAAGCTCTACTCCATTTTCTCCCGGCAGCACGTGATCACACAAGATAAGACCAATCTCATGGCCATCATCTGTTATGGCCGAAATCAGCTCACGGGCTTCTTCAGCAGAGTCTGCCATTTCGATGAAAAAGCTATCCTCAAACTCTTCCAAATCTCTTACAATGGCATCCAGGACTTCAGGTTCGTCCTCAACTACAAATATGTAAATACGATGTTTCATAGTCTTGTTGGTTTAAATGATGTTTGGCCAATAAAAAACAGATAGCAGCAAAACGAGTACGAGTCCAATGATTCCGATGATTGTACCTGAAAGCAACATGTGTTTTGTTTTGAGCACGCCCGTACTTTCGGCGATGGCGTTCGGCGGCGTTGAAATAGGGAGAATCATTGCAAAACTGGCGGAAAGTGCTATCACTAATCCCACTAATAACATCCCAAACGTACCCTCGAGTGCTCCTGAGGTTACAAGCGTAAGCGCCAGCGGAATGAGGAGGGAAGCTGTAACTGTATTCGATAAAAAGTTCGACATGATTAGCGTAACGGCTCCGAAAACAACCAGGACCATTATTGATGACAGGTCGCCCCAGGCAATTCCGCCTACAAGCCAGCTTGCCAGCCCGGTGTTCTCCATGGAAATACCCAGCGCGATACCGCCTGCAATCAGCCACAATACTTCCCATGGCAGCTTTCTTATGTCTTGTTTGCTGAAGGCTGATGAGAGCGTGAGTACCACAACAGGGAAAAGTGCAACTATACTGCTTTTTATGCCGTGAATTCCCTCGGTAACCCAAAGCAGAACCGTGGTGCCAAACGTAAAATAGAGAAGTATGGCGTGGCCGGACGTCTGCAGTTTGGTATCAAGGTCGAGTGACACCTGGTTGGTGGCGGGCGGATGAAGTCGGAGGAGTACCTGCCAGGCAACAAGCAGCATAATGACAGCTAATGGAAGTGCGTACATCATCCAGCTTCCAAAAGCGACCGTTAGGCCCTGCTGGTTTAGTGCAGCAATAACAACGGCATTTGGAGGGGTTCCGATTGGCGTAGCTATACCACCAATGTTTGCCGCAAATGGTATGCAAAGCGCAATGCCAATACGTGCCGGGTCACCCGATTCCATTTTGGCGATGATCGGGATGATTACTGTGATCATCATAGCAGTAGTGGCCGTATTGCTCATAAAGGCCGAAAGAACCGCTGTAACAGCCATCAAGCCAAGCATAATAGTTGAGGTGCGATTACCAAAGGGTGCCAACAAGATTCGCGTCAGGTTTTTATCAAAATCATACTTGACGGAAGCATCAGCCAGTACAAAACCTCCTAAGAAAAGAATAATGATAGGGTTGGCAAGTGTACCAATGAACTGAGTGTAGGATTGAGGCTCGTACCCTGCTAAACCTGAGTAATCTATAATACCCTCTGTACTCAGAAGCAGAATTTGTGAAAAAATCACCAGTATAGATGTAGAGTAGATGGGAATGGTTTCAAACATCCAGAATACCGCTGCAAGAAGAAAAATACTCATTGCAAAATGCCCGGCCAGCGATAGCCCCTGGAAATCAAGCAGAATTGGGATGATAAATCCGATGACACCTAATATTAAGCCAACACGTTGTGTTTTTGTCATTTTGAATTACTCTTTTCCAAAATCATCACTCTCTGTAGTAAAATAAGTACCAATTCTAATTGTCTTGAAAATGTATGATGGAATGATGAAGAACAAGGTTTTAATGAAAAAGATGTAAGGATTAGCTTGTTTGGGATAATCACGGGATGTTTTATTAAAAAGATGAAGATATTTTGCCGTGAGAATTTATTTTGACCGAATGAATTGCACAGATAAATATTGTTTAGGCTATTCGTTACTTTGCACTTCATAAAAATTAAAACACGAATTTCGGTAACTACTTTGACTGAGATAATCCAGCATCCACCCATAGCCGCTATTGCAACCCCAGTAGGAGAGGGAGGTATAGCGGTCATTCGAGTGTCAGGCCAGGATGCTATAAAAAAGGTAAATGACTGCTTTGATGGAAAGAATCTGACAGAGGTTGCATCTCATACCGTCCATTTTGGAAAAATTGTTAGGAAAAATGGCAGCGTGGTTGATGAAGTGCTGGCCACCGTCTTTAAATCTCCTAAATCGTATACCGGCGAAGACACAGTCGAAATCTCATGCCATGGTGGCGTACTCGTCACACAGGCCGTTCTTGAAACGGTTTTATCACAGGGAATTCGAGGAGCCGAGCCGGGCGAATTTACGCAGCGGGCATTTCTGAACGGAAAACTGGATCTGGACCAGGCAGAAGCAGTCGCGGATCTTATTCACGCTAAAAGCATCAAGGCGGTTGATGCGGCGCATCAGCAGCTGGAGGGGCGGTTGGGGGAACACATCAAAACATTTCGGCAGCAGATTATAGACGCCACCGCAATGGTGGAGCTGGAACTCGATTTTATTGAGGAAGATGTGGAGTTTGCCAACAAGGAGCAGCTCATGAAATTGCTGTCAGACCTGGACGAGGAGATTGGCCGTTTGCTGGATACTTACGAAACCGGCCGCCTGGTAAAAGACGGGGTGAAAACGGTGTTCATTGGCCGGCCGAATGCCGGTAAGTCGACGCTGCTGAATACGCTGGTGGGCAGTGAGCGTGCCATTGTCACGGAGATTGCCGGAACCACGCGTGATACCATTGATGCGGACTGGAGTTATGACGGGCTGCTGTTTAAGTTAATTGATACGGCAGGGCTTCGCGAAACCGAAGATGTGATAGAGGCCGAGGGTGTAAGACGATCGCAAAAAGCATTTGAGCAAGCGGATTTGGTGGTCTATCTGAAAGATTTGTCACTGCCACTTGAAGCGGCTGAACGGGAAGAGATTGCGGAGTTTCAAAAACGGGCATCTCAAACCCCGTTTTTATTGGTAGGTACAAAGCTTGATCTCGCCGACACCAAAAAAGAGGAGCGGTTGCATTTCGATCTTAAAATATCTGCAATTGAAGAACAGAATATTGGTGAGCTGAAAAAACTAATGAAGCAACGGGCGCTCGAAAATAAAGATTACGATACATCCAGCCTGCTGGTGACCTCATCGCGCCACCGCGACAGCCTTCAAAAAGCCCGCGAGAATGTCCGACGGGCCATCACCGCACTCAATCAGGGCATGACCGGTGATTTTCTCTCAATTGACCTCCGCGCTGCACTTAAAGACCTCGGAACCATCACGGGAGATATTACGAATGAGGATATCCTTGATTCTATCTTTTCGCGGTTCTGCATCGGGAAATAACCGTACAGCGGGTCGCTGACCCGCTTCCCCTTCATCATCCATATGAGGATTCGTTTGGAACCTAAATACCTCACACCTGAAGCATGAAAAGTGGTTCTTTTAGCAGAACATTGATTTAATTAAGTTATCCTACCAAATTAAAACTGAATCGATCCTCCAATAACTATGAAAATACGGTACATTATTTCAATTGCTTTTCTACTCAGCGGTATGTTAGTCCATACAGCGCTGGCACAGCTCCAAAGCCCGGCTGAATATCTCGGGTATGAACTTGGCGACCGGTACACGCCGCATCACAAAGTGATGGACTACGCCCGGCATGTAGCCGATCACTCGGACCGGGCGATTCTTGAATCATATGGTGAAACATATGAAAACAGGGAGCTGGTTCATCTGGTTGTTACATCACCCGGAAACCAACAGAACCTTGAAGAGATTCGTACCAACAATTTAAAGTTAACCGGTTTAATCGATGGTGAAGCAACCAACCTGCGAAAAGCGATTGTCTGGCTCAGCTACAATATCCATGGAAATGAAACATCAAGCAGTGAAGCGGCAATGAATACGCTTTATCAGCTCACCGATCCCGGTAACAGTGAAGCGGCAGAATGGCTCGATAACACCGTGGTGGTTATCGACCCGATGATTAATCCGGACGGCCGGGAGCGTTATGTGAATTGGTTTAGGGGAATCACGGGCAGTGAGTACGATCCCAAGGTAGAATCCCGTGAGCACGATGAACCATGGCCGGGCGGACGTTCGAATCACTACTATTTTGATTTGAATCGAGACTGGGCCTGGCAAACACAGCAGGAATCTCAGGCACGGGCTGTGATATATAAACAGTGGATGCCACATGTTCATGTCGATTTTCACGAGCAGGGATACAACTCCCCCTACTATTTTGCACCGGCAGCAGAACCTTTTCACGAGGCAATTACTGACTGGCAGCGAGAATTTCAGACAACCATTGGTGAAAATCACACCACTTATTTTGATGAAGAAGGCTGGTTGTATTTTACGAAACAACGGTTTGATCTTTTTTACCCTAGTTACGGCGATACCTGGCCCACGTTTAATGGCGCTATTGGAATGACGTATGAGCAAGCCGGTCACAGTCAGGGCGGTGCAGCCGTTATTACCGCTGATGGTGATACACTAACCCTTAAAGACCGCCTGACACACCACACGGTTACAGGAATTTCCACGGTTGAAGTAACTTCGCAAAATGCGGATCGCGTGATCAGTGAGTTTGAGAATCACTTTGATAATGCTGTCGAGAATCCTGCAGGGCGATACAAGTCGTACGTGGTGGCAGCAGACAATGACCCCGATAAGATCTACAATCTATTGTCATTTCTTGATAATCAGCAGATCCAGTATGGACGCGCAGGGTCCTCGGGCCGGTCGGAAGGCTACAATTATATGACGGGCCAAACAGAGCGTTTTAGCTACGAAGATGATGATATTGTTATCAGCGCCTATCAGCCGAATTCACAGCTTGCAAGAGTCTTTTTTGAACCCGATCCGGCTCTGTCAGATTCTCTGACTTACGATATTACGGCATGGGAGGCACA
>Ga0209931_1001312_pt1 | contig 13687 bp, 14 predicted proteins | sample SalPonR1_B_D1_MG_FD_185697 | JGI IMG/M metagenome (GOLD analysis project Ga0209931, IMG submission 185697) | Salt pond soil microbial communities from South San Francisco under conditions of wetland restoration - Salt Pond MetaG R1_B_D1_MG... ...
AGGCGTTCGCGGCCCAGTTCATCGCAAAAGCGATTCACGCAATGAACCGCCAGCGGCACGATGTCCGGCTTGCGTTCTCGCAGCGGCGGGACGGTTACCGGGAATACGCTCAGCCGGTAATACAAGTCCTCCCTGAACCGGCCCGCTTCGACCTCGGCGCGGAGGTCGCGGTTGGTGGCGGCAACAACGCGGACGTCGACCGAGACGGTCCGATCGTCGCCTACCGGTTCGAACTCGTTTTCCTGCAGCACCCTCAACAGCTTGCTTTGAAGCGAAAGTGGAATCTCGCCGACCTCGTCCAGGAACAGCGTGCCGCCGTCGGCGAGTTGCATGCGTCCTACGCGGTCGCGGTGCGCGCCGGTGAACGCGCCCTTGACGTGACCGAAGAACTCACTCTCGAACAGGTCCTTGGGCACCGAGGCGCAATTGACCCGGATCAGGGGGCAATCGCTGCGATCGCTGGCGGCATGGATGGCCCGGGCGATCATTTCCTTGCCCACGCCCGACTCGCCCAATATCAGCACGCTCACCGGCGTTGCAGCGACCGCCTCGACCTGCGCCAGGGTGTGCTTGAGCGCCGGGCTCTCGCCGATGATTTCGCCGAAATTGACCGTTAGATCGACCTCCTCGCGCAGGTAGTCGCGCTCGAGCTCGAGTTGCCGGTTGAGTTCGCGGATCCTGTCGAAGGCCTCGTCGCGCTCTTTCTCCACGCGCTTGCGCGCCGAAATGTCGCGAAAAACCACAACCGCGCCGTCGGGCTCGCCGCGCTCCGAGAGGATCGGGGTGCTGGTGTACTCGACCTGCCGCGTGTCGCCGTCGCGGGTCCAGAACACCTCATCGTCGACACGATGCACCTTGCCGTCCTTGATCGCCGCGTACACCGGGCAATCGTCGCGCGGGTACGGCGAGCCGTCGGCGTGCGAGTGATGATGCATTTCGTGCACGCCCCGACCGACAACATCGTCAAGGCGCCAGCCCAGGAGATCGATCGCAGCGCGGTTGGCGAAAGTGCCGTTGCCGTCGCGATCCAGACCGTAGACGCCCTCGCCGGCCGCTTCGAGGATCAGTTCAAGCCGCTGCTTGACCGCTTCGACTTCGGCATGCGCCTTCTCTCTTGCCTGCTCGGCTTCGAGTCGTCGTCTGATGTCGCGGAATACGATGACCGCGCCGGTGATTTCTCCATCCCGGACGATGGGCGTGCTGGTGTATTCCACCGGAATTGCTTGCCCGTCGTCGGTCCAGAACACATCCCTGTCGACCCGATGCACTTCTCCATCCCGGACCGCCGCATAAATCGGACAGTCCTCGGCCGGGTATGGGCTGCCGTCCGGGTAGGAATGATGGTGCACGTCGTGCAAGCGCTTGCCCAATATGTCCTCGGGCTTCCAGCCAAGCAATTCGACGGCCGCCCGATTGGCGAATGTCGCGCATCCAGAGGCATCGATTCCGTAAATGCCGTCGCCGGCGGCTTCGAGGATGGACTGATTTCGGTCGTGCAGCTCGTGGAAGCGGCTCTCGAGCGGGTCGCTTGCTTCAGCTTCCTTGATCTGAACCGCAACCAGGGCACTCTCGTCCGGCATGGTCAGCGACCAGGCGTAGAAGAGCCCGGCCGACCAGTCTCCCGGCCGGCCATACTCGATCGCAAGTGCCGTCACTGCCTCGCCTGTGGCAAGCACCGAATCGACCGCTGCGACGACATCCACGATCGAGACTGGCGCCAGGCAATAGGATAACCCGAGCCGTTCGCGATTCGGGCTCTCGGCAGCCAGCAAAGCCAGCAGCTCGGAACTTGCGACACGACAGCACCGGTCTGAATCCACCACTGCCAACAGCCCTGGCGCTCCCTCGACGAACCCCTCGAACGACAGCGACATGATCCATTTTCCTCTCAGGTTTTTGTGATTGTAATCGCAGGAATCTGCAATTCGCAAATTTCTGAAAAATATTTTTTCTCCTAACCTATTGTTTTTATTAGTGCTAATCAATTGGCACGCCGCTTGCTTAAAGGATGGCGCCAATTGGGCACTTCAATTTTCGCAACCGCAACCTGGGAGATCGACATGAATGCTGGAAACGAACTCAATGCAACGCGTCGCCAAGGAATCGTCGAGCCGGCGTTTTTCCCCGGGACCGAGTCCGCGGCGATTCCGACACTCGAACCGGACGACTTGCTCGAGGGCGGCCGGGGTTTCGACGAGAGCCTGCTCGCCGAAGTCCCTTACGCGCTCGAAGCCTACATGAGCCGTCAGTGCTTCGGCCTTTGCTGAGGGAACCCGCGATGCAGAGACCGCCGATACCACCCTTCAGTCGTCAAACCGCCCTGGAAAAAGTCCAGGCGGCGGAAGACGCCTGGAACAGCTGTAATCCGGACCGCGTGGCCATGGCCTATTCCGAAGACACCATCTGGCGCAATCGCGAAGAGTTCTTCGAGGGCCGTGACGCGGTCCGCGCATTCCTCCGCCGCAAGTGGGCCACCGAACTCCACTACCGCCTGATGAAGGAACTCTGGTGCTGGACCGATAAGCGCATTTCCGTGCGCTTCGAATACGAGTGGCAGCACGCCCGGACCGGCCAGTGGTACCGGACGCACGGCAACGAGCACTGGCAGTTCAATGCCGATGGCTTCATGTCGCGGCGCGACATGAGCGCAAACGACATACCGATCGCCGCATCGGAAAGAAGAATCACCTGAAAGCGGCCAAGCACCCAATAACCCGAAACAAGAGCATTTACCAAGGAGCACTTCCGATGAACTTCGTACGTCAAGACCTGCTCGGCAGGATGCAACTCACCACCACCGTCGCAGTCGTTTCGCTCGGACTGATCGCCGGCGTCGCGCTCGCCGACGGCCTGCCCGATCCCGGCATGCAGATCGTCCCCGGAAGCACCGCGCTTGTAGTGACCGACCCGCAGAACGACTTTCTCAGCCCCGACGGCGTGACCTGGGGCGTGGTCGGCAAGAACGTCGACGAAAACAACACCGTCGAAAACATAGACACGCTTTTCGCCACCGCCAAGTCCGTGGGCATGCCGGTGTTCGTCTCGCCCCATTACTACTACCCGCACGACCATCGCTGGGAAGCCGAGGGCGCACTGGAGACCCTGATGCACTCGATCGGCATGTTCAACCGCAAGGATCCCCTGTCACTGGAGGGCTTCGAGGGCTCCGGCGCCGACTGGCTGGCGCCCTACAAGCGCTACATCCAGGACGGCAAGACCGTCGTCACCAGCCCGCACAAGGTCTACGGACCGGAAACCAACGACCTGGTGCTGCAGCTGCGCAAGGCCGGTATCAGCAAGGTCGTGCTGGCCGGCATGTCGGCCAACCTGTGCACCGAATCGCACATGCGCGAGCTCATCGAACAGGGTTTCGAAGTCCAGGTCGTCACCGACGCCACCGCCGCGGCGCAACTGCCCGACTGGGACGGCTACGCCGCGGCTCTCACCAACTTCCGCATGATCGCGAACGACATCGCGCCCACTGCAGAAGCCGTCAGCGCAATCAAGGCAGCGTATCGCTGAACCGCCGAGATTGCCGATCCACTACCCACACACCCAAAAAGGAAACCGACATCATGAACCGTTTCAAGATCGCACTGCTCGTTCCGCTGGCCACGCTGTTGATGCATGAGCCGACCTTCGCCGCCGACGAATACAACATGTCGACCGGCATTACCGGCGCAGGTGCCCCGCTCGGCCTGCACGGCTTCGATCCGGTGGCGCTGAGCCGCTTCAACGCCGTGGCCGAAGGCGAGGCCGAGTACACGGTAGTCCACGACGACGTGGCCTACTACTTTGCCTCCAAGGACTCCGCCGACACGTTCTCTGCCGACCCGGCAGGTCACCTGCCCCAGTTCGGTGGCTTCTGCGCCTATGCGGTGGCCCTGGGCCGGAAGTTCGACGGCGATCCGCAGTTCGCCGACATCGTCGACGGCAAGCTCTACGTGTTCGTCAATGACGCCGTCTTCGCCGAGTACAAGAAGAATCCCATGAAGTGGATCAAGGACGCGCACGCCAAGTGGCCCGAGATCAGGAACACGGCGGTCGAGGACCTGTAAGACCCGCAATCGTCGCAACCACTGCAACTTTCGCGGCCGGGGTCCTGGTTCCCCGGCCGCGTTCTTTTTTGGGGTACGTCGGGCTCGGTGACTACGCCATCGCCAAGCGCACGTTCCGACCAGCTCAAGCAATCCTTTCTCGACCCAACGAGCGCACTCGGACGATCCCGGCCTCCGCCTTGACGTCGTGCCCGATCATGCCGACACCGAACCACCCGGGCTACACGGATTTCCGCCTCCGGTTACTGAAAGTCAGTGACGGCGGCGAATCGGAGTGGACAGCATTGCTGCGTCGTCACTTTGAAGGCTGCCGCTGATGGCGCAAGAGTGGTGAAGGGTCACAACCCGGATTCATTACGGCGCGGCATCGACCGTTGCCTGCAAAGCTCTTCCGCATTGCGACCCTTTTAAGTCAGCCCAAAGTCAGCCGCGCCCTCGTGCCGTCGGGCGACGAACTCAGATCGAAGCGCCAGCGATAACGCCGACACAACCGTTCGACGATCGACAGGCCAAGCCCGAGGCCCGGGCTGGCGCCGCCCTTTATCGACGGCTTGGTGACCTCGGGTCGAAGCGACTCGTCGATGCCGACGCCGCTGTCGATGACCACCAGGTCGTCGCCGTCGCGTTCAATGCGAATCTCCCCCTCGTCGGTATAGCGAAACGCGTTCGATACGAGATTGGCAATGAGAACTTGCAGCGCCGCGGCGTCTCCGGCGATCTTCCATTCCGGATCAACCGAAACCGACAGTGCCACGGGCTTGCCGTCGAGCAAGGAAGAATAGTTGATGATTGTGCGCTCGATGATCGGCAGGACTGCGATTCGCCGGCCGATGCATTCCGGATCGTCCTCGCGAGCGAGCGCCAGAAGCGCATCGACCGACAGGTGCATAGCCATCGCGGCCGACCGGATGCGGGCAACCAGCGTGTCCGCCTGCGCAGGGTCCGGCCCTTTCGCCAACAGCGCGGCGCAGCTCTCGACCACGGCCAGCGGGGTTCGCAGCTCATGGCTAGCATCCTGTGTGAACCGCTGTTCACGGTCGATGAATTGATGTATGCGGCCAAACGCGTCGCCCAACGTGTCGGCCAGGGCGCCAACTTCGTCCGGTGGGTAACGGCCGGCCCAATCCGTCGGCAGATCGTCCGGCTCTAGAGCCGTGACTTCGGCTGCCAGGGATCTGAGCGGGCCGGTGACGCGATGCGCAAGATAAAGGCTCGTCACCGCGGCGACCAGAATGATGGCGAGGATGGCTAGCGCCAAAAACACGGTGATTTTGGTGAGTACCGGCCGAACGACCAGATAATCCTCGACTTGCAGGACGATCCAGACCGACGCTGCGAACGCCGCGGACTCGACACGGCGCAGGTGATAGTGGCTGCCGCCGGGACCGAACACCTCGCTGCGGCCCGGTTCTTGCTCGATCGCCTCGCGCAGGAAAGCAGGCAGTTCGGCCTCGCGGTAGTAGGCGGCGAACGGAAGCTCGGGTTCCGGAAGCGCCTTGCCCGGACTGCCGGCCTGCTGGAGCTGGGTAACCTCGACGGCGAGCAGACGGTCGAAGATGTGGTCTTCGGTCGTGTACGCGAACAATACTGCAAGAACGCCGCCGAAGACCCCGGCAAAAACGGCCACGCCGAGGAAAGCCACGGCAATACGTCGACGCATGCTTCGCCGCTTCACCCGGGCACCTCGAGACGCAGGCCGACGCCGTGCAGCGTCTTGAGCATCGGTGCTGCGAAGGGGCGGTCCAGCGCCTGTCGCAGGACGTAGATATGAGTCGCCAACGCATCGCTGGGGGGCGGCTCATCGCCCCAGATCCGGTCGGTAAGCTCGGAGCGGGTCATGACGGCCGGGTGGGCCTCGGCAAGCGCCACCAGGATATCGAACGGCGTGTTGTGAAGATCGAGGGTCCGACCTGCCCGAGCGGCCGTTCGCTGGCGTCGGTCGATGGTCAGCTCGCCGATGGTGAGCAGATGAGCGTCGTGGATCCTGTTCCGCCGGCCCAGCGCGTTGCAGCGCAGCAGCAATTCCTCGAGCGCAAAAGGCTTGGTCAGGTAATCGTCGGCACCGGCATCGAACCCGGCAATCTTGTCGCCCAACGTGTCTCGCGCAGTCAGCATGAGAACCGGCAGGTGGCGCTCGGCCGTGCCGCGCAGCTGCCGACACACCTCCAGCCCGTCCAGCCGGGGCAACCGCAGATCCAGCAGCACGACGTCGTAGGCGCCGGCGAGCGCCAGGTTCAACCCCCGGCGCCCGTCGGCCGCGTAATCGAGCCGGTGCCCCTCGCCTTCGAGAAAGTCGATGATCGACGCGGCGAGCTCCGCCTGGTCCTCGACCAGCAGAATCCGAAGGCTCGCCGGGCCTTTCATCTCACTCCGCCAGCGCCGCAAGACGTTCGCGGGCCGCCTCGGACTCGGGAGAGCGCTTCAGCAGGCCGTCGAGTACCCGCCGCGCGGCATCGATGTCGCCGAGACGTTCGTGGGCCGACGCCATGGCCAGGTCCACGCTGTCGTGCTGAAAATAGGGATGGCTCAGCGTCATCAGCGTCAGCGCATCACGAACCGAGTCCTCATCGGTTGCGGCCGCAAACTGGTAATAGCCGAGCATCGCCAGAAACATGGGTTCGTGGCCCTCGGGGTTGTCTGCGAGGCGAGCCGCAGCGGGTTCCAGCCCTTTATCCACGGCAAGCTTTGCGAGCTCCATGGTCGTTTCGCTCCGGTAGGGAGAGCGGGCAACCGGTTCGCCGCCCATGGCCCGAATGGTGGCTTCAGCCGTCAACGCGGTCGAGAAGGGGTTCTGCCCGGTCACCAGGCGGTCGTCTTCGACGACATGAATCTGCATGATACCGGCGCTGTCGAAACGGGCGCCTTCGGCGACAATCGCGCTCTCGAGCGACTCTCCGTCGCCGTCCTTCTCGCCGAACAGCGCCTCTTCGGCGTCGGTGAACGCGGTAACGTTGCGACCGGCGAGAAACGACTGACCATCGACCGTGACGTTGACCAGCGCAGCGGGTCCGTGGCAGACCGCGCCGATCACGCCGTCTTTTTCATGGATGTCTGCAATCAGCGCCTGGAGGTGGGTATTGGTCGGAAGATCGACCGCCGCGCCGCTGCCGCCGATGACGAAGACGGCGTCGAAGTCGTCCGCCGAGACTTCAGCCAGCGGAATTGTGTCCGCCGCAGCGGCCATTGCAGTTTCGTCCTCGAGAAAGCGGCTGTTGAACGCCCACATCGGATTACGTTCTTCCGACTGGGGCTCGCCGCCGGCCGGGCTGGCAATCTCGACGTCGTATCCGTTGTCGACGAACGTCCACCAGGCCTGTGCAAGTTCGTCGAATTCGTAGCCCGACTCAGGATCATCGGCCGTGCCGGCACTGGACACTACAAGCAGTACGCGCTCGGCGGCACCTGCGGTCATGCAGAAGAACAAAACGATAGCAACAAGAGTTCGCTTGATCATGAAACATACTCCTTGGGTTGAGTATGGGCCAGCTTGCCGACGAGTACCTCAAATAAATCTCAGATACTTTCAACGTAGACGCAGTATCCTCTCAAGACGTTCAATCAAAGGCAGGCCGGCCATGGCCACCGACGCAAGCTTTGCAGAATCCGTACCCGACCTCGCCCGCCTGGGCAGCCGTCTTGTCTGCCGCAGGATGTTCGGCGAGTACGGCTACCACCTCGACGGCGTGTTCATCGCGCTGGCATGCGACAACAGCCTGTTCATCAAGCAGACCCCGGCCATCGAAGCGCTCGGTCTCGACTTCCCATTGCGCCCCCCGTACCCGGGCGCCAAACCCTACCCCGTCATCGACGAACTGCTCGACGACCCCGAAACCCTGAACGCCCTGCTACTCGAAACGCTGAAGCACTTGCCGCCGCCCAAGGCGAAGAAGACGCGCAGGAAACGATGAGCCGAGACAGCGGCTGTGCCGCTGGCCAAGCGTTATCCACCGCCCGTCCGCCGCGACGGATCGGAAGGCCGAGTGCCCGCGACCGCTCGGGGTCCTGAGTCGCGGTCGTTGCTGGCCGTGTGCTTTGCCAGCCGGTTGCGCCGCCTGCGATCCAGGTAGCGACCCAGTACTTCGACCAGCGTGCTGCCCTCGTTGCTGAATTTTCGTAAATCTGGAAAACGACTCATGCTCGTAACCTCGATGCGATGAACTCGATGTCCAGCTTACGGATCTACGCCAGTATTTCATCTAAAATGCCCATATATTGCCGCTTTGCCAAGTGACTCCGCCAATGCCTAACAATCCTTCCCGGTACCTGGCCCTGAATGTGGTCGCGTTGCGCGGCACCCGCGGCGCGAGCCAGCAGCAACTGGCCGACATGGCCGGAATTCCCCGGTCGACCATCACCAACATCGAGTCCGGCGCCGCCAATCCGTCGCTGGATAATCTCGTGCGGTTATCGGCGGCCCTCGGTGTCGGGATCGAGGAACTGATCGCCGAGCCCCGCGACGAATGCGTCTTGATTCCGCAAGACCGGATTCCCGTGCGCAAATACGGCCGAGGCAAGGTACGCGTGCACGAGCTGCTCCCGGAACGGATCAAGGGGCTGCATATCGAACGCATGGAGCTGGAGGCCGGCAGCAGCATGCGGGGAACACCGCACGTCACCGGCACAAAAGAGTACCTGCACGTGACCGCGGGCACGGTCACGGTGGTGGTCAGCGGCAGGATGTTTGCAGTGCCGACCGGGTCGGTGCTGGCCTTCCCGGGCGCCCAACCGCATTCCTACGTGAATCGCGGTTCGATGCACGCCACCGCGCTCAGCGCGGTGGTGCCGGGATCTGTCTTAAGAAACCCTGAGTAACCCTGCAACGGCGCGAAGGCTCGGTCGTTGCCGATCAACCCGTCTGGTTTCAACCCACCTTATTCACCACCTGCGCGTAGCCAGGCGCTGACAGGGCCCGTAACTGAGGCGTTTTGCGACTGAGCGCACCGGAGGCGTACTCACCTGTACGGTGAGGATGCGTGACCGAGCTAAACGCCCCAGGTGCAGGGCCTGGCGGCGCCGCAGTAGGGCGGGTGGTGAATAAGGTGGGTTCAATGATTCAGGGCAAAACTCAGCAGCCAGCGAGTGCCGTGTTCGATCCTCGAGACCTCGTGCCGGTACAGGTCCGGCCGGAACAGGATCAATCGCCCGAACAGGTTGAAGATGGTTTTCTCGCAGATGAATTCACCGCCCGCTCGGGGCTTGACCAGCACGCAGTTGAACTTGGTCAGCTTGCCCGCCGACACCATGTCCACGTGCGGAACGATCCTGTGGCCCGCCGAATAGCGCACCAGGTAAACACTAAAGCGTCTCGACTGGAAGAGAACCCGGTTTTTGACCTTGTCCCGCATCGCGCTCCTGTTCGGCGGTCGGTTCGTCGTTCCTGCTTTGTCCGAGGGCAGAGCCGTCGGATGCCAACGCCCCATGACCCCCATATTGTGGCAACAAATATCGCTATCCGCATTGAACCGGGAAAAACGTCTCCAGCGGGCACATTCGAAGCGCTGAAAGTGACAGGGTTCATGAATATTTTGGCAGTGCGTTTCTGCTGCTGGAAGCCGCGAGCCAGGGCGCTTATACTGCCACGCGCGCGGCTTTCTTCGCGCCTTGCCCGGCGACAGTCGGGCAGGTTCTTCTGCTCGCCGTCGTCAAGGGAATCGATCATGATCAAACAGCTGGCTTTCGTCGCTGCCGCGGCCTTCATGGGTGTTGTCGCTGCACAGGAAAATGCGCCGGAGACGCTGGACTCTGAGTCGACAGCCCCGACGGAAGAAAACGTATCGGTCATGCCCGACTGGCCGGTGCCCGAGCCGGTCGACTTCGTCTGTCCGTTCAAGGGTGACTTCGACTACGAGCCCGGCGAGATCAGCTGCGGGTTCATCGCGGTTCCGGAAAACCGCGAGGACCCGGACAGCCGCGCGATACGCCTGCACTTCGTCAAGATCGCCGCGACCGGGGAGGAATCCGAGTACCGCGCCGATCCGGTGATCTACCTCACCGGCGGCCCGGGCGTGGGCGTGAACATGTACGCCGAGCGCCTGCGCGAGCACGCCATCCTGGCCCAGCGCGATCTCTATATCCTCGAGCAGCGCGGCATCGGCGCCAGCGGCAACCTGTGTCCGCACTACGGCCTGACCGAGCGCGCCCTGGTGCATTCCGGCGACGTTGAGGAAGCCCAACGCAACGCCACCGAAGTCACCCGCAACTGTTTCCAGGCCGCGCGGGCCGCCGGCATCGACCTGACCGGATACAACACGGTGGAAAATGCCCGCGACGTCCAGGCGCTTCGCCAGGCGCTGGGGTTCGAGCAGTGGAACGTGTGGGGCATTTCCTACGGCTCTCATCTGGGCCAGATGCTGGCGCTGCAGGATCCGGAGGGGATTCGCGCGCTGGTGATCGACGCCATCGTACCCAACGACCTGACCGACCTCATGCGCATCGGGCGCTGGGCGAATCGGGTCCTGGACAACATCTTTTCGACCTGCACCGACCTGGCCGCCTGCGACGGGCTCGAGGCACGACTCGACGCCGCGCTCGAAAGCGTGCGCGGCAATCCGGTCACCGTGACGATGGACGACACCGAGCTCTACCCCGAAGGCGAGCTGCAGGTCAACGGGTTGGTGCTGGCGTTCGCGCCGTTCATGATGGCCTACGAACAGGACGAGCATCCCGCGATTCCCGCCGTAATGAATGCGGTCGTCGGCTATTTCGAGACCCGTGATCCGGCGTTCTTCCGGCTGGCGGCCGCCATGGGCAACGGTCTGGGAGACTATTCGGTGAGCGAGGGCATGAGCGCGGCGATCCGGTGCAACGACGGTTACGTCCACGCCACCGAAGAGGTGGCCGCCGAGGACCTGGCCGAAAATCCGCGCTTCGAAGGCCTTTCGACGCCCGCCGGCGCCGCCTACGCCGCGCGCATGTGCGAGGAAGAGGGGCTGGCGCCGCGCGACCGGTCGGATTATCGATATGTCGAGAGCACCATCCCCACCCTGGTCGTCAACGGCGGCTGGGACCCGGTCACGCCGCCGCCGCTGGCCCGATACATCGCGCCGGGCTTTTCCAACGGACGCTATATCGAGGTGCCTTTCGCCGGCCACGGGCCGACGCGCTCGATGTCCGACTGCGCCGGACCGGTGCTCAACGCCTTCTTCGACAATCCCGATCCGACCGCCCTGGACGCCAGTTGCCTGGAGGCCGGTGTAGACGCACCGGAATACCTGGCCTTCGCGCCCACGCGCGCACCGGTCATTTTCGGCTCAGAAGCCGATGACGACCCGAAGAATCTCATCGCACCGGGCGTGTGGGCAGGCGTGCCCGCGCTGATGCTCCTGATCGCTCTGATCATGATCCCGGCGGGCCTGATCGGTCGGCGCATCGACGGCCCGCCAGCAGACAAGCTGAATACCGGTCTCACCGCCCCGCGCTGGCTCGGCTTCATGACCGCGCTCTCAGGCGTCGGCTTCGCCGCGCTGGCCGGCTACGGACTCTACGCGGCAAGCCAGGTATCCGAGATCGCCGTCATCGCCGGCCTGCACCCGGCCGCATCGGCCGCGCCCTGGCTCTCGCTTGCCTGCAGCCTGCTCGGCCTGGTTCTGCTCATCGCCGTGGTTCGCCGCCGCATGTCGGGCCCGGTCGGTATCGGCGCGCTCACCGGCCTGTTCCTGGTCGGCGCCAGCGGACTGGCCCTGGGCGCCTTCGCGTTTGCCTACGACCTGTCGGTTTTCTAAACTGGCCGCAGGCAACGGATGGGGAGCCGGGATGAATGAAAACACCTTAAAGCCGGCGCGAGGGCGGCTGAAGCAACTCGACGTGCTTCGGAGCTTCGCGCTGCTGGTGGGGGATACCGCGTGGGGGATACCGAACACCCACGGATCAGTCGTTTGATCAGAGGACGAACAAACTGGGGACCACTCGTCGACTGGTTGGTCAGCCGGCGCGCCGCAGGACTGTCAACCTCCCCAACTTAGAGACGCTGTGCATCGCTGTGCATGGGTGTCCGGCATCTCTCTTATGTCTTCACGCATAATCAGTCTGTGACTTTTTCAATTAACGCCTCAGCATCAAATAGGGCCACCTGCCGATCGACTAGCTCGCCTTCACTGTTGAAAAATAACAGGTCGGCTGAGCGAGTCTGATACTGCTCTTTGAAATCATCCCTCGTAGGGTCTCCCGCTCTGACGACCAGAAAATTAGCTTGTTCGCCAATGATCTCTCGCGCTCTCTTCATTTCGACGGCTTGTTGATTGCTGACTACCAGGTTGGGGTCATAAATAAAAACCACCGATCTCTGGCCATTACCGATTTTCTCCAGGTTCGTCTCAATCGGTTCAGGCAAGAACGCAGCAGCGGCGATAATCAACGCGATGATCGTAAATGCGGTCCACAAATATTTGTTTTTCATGATATCCATCTGGCTGTTTGATCCCCTCTATCCAATCAGAAACGTTGCAGAACGATGTAGCTGTGCGGCGCAAACGAAGCGCAGCGTAGTTTGCGTCCGAACGAGCGCTTGTTAGCCGGTTTCATATGACCGTGCTTTAGTTGACCTTGATCCCCACCATAGTCGGACAGAAGCGCATAAAAGAATAACAAAGAATAAGCTTGTCAGCCCGCTTTTAACCATAGTAAAGGCACTAGACAAAATAACGTGTGCCTTAGTTATATCTGGATAATTCAGAATCATCAAGACAATTTGGATGTTTTCCAGATAATCAAATATGCCTGCAACAACAGGCACAAAACATAAATAGAATATTCTTGAGCCTTTGTCATTCCTCTTTAAGAAAAGCCAGGCCAACATAAGAAATGAAGAAATAGAAAAGAGCGCAGGATAAATGAAGTCCAGCGGGAGCTGCCTGATTAGATATTCTTTTCTTCCGTCATTTCCCAAAACAGATAGCAACTCAACAGCATAGTCATATGAGTATCCACTTGGCGATAAATCAAATAATTTCATCTCAGGCGCATATGACTCGACTCCTGGAATTGTATGAAACAGCATAAATGAATACACCGCTAGTGATGGAATAAGAAATATCAAGACATTCCTGCCACTAGCGACATCTACCATTTTATCAATGAATCTGCGCATTATTAAGTCTGTCTTAGTTTCTTCGTTCTGACGGCTAACGGCGCGCTTAAAAGGCGCGTTCTTTTTTGCGCGTAATTTTTGAAGCGCTTGTTAGGTGATGTTTATTAAAAGACTATGCGCGAATAATTATTTTTTACGTTTTGAGGCGACTATAGCAATTATTACAACAATAATGACCACTACTACACCACCAATTACTGAATTACTCATAATTATCTCCTTCGACAGAACATGTTAAAACTTTGATTAAGATGACTTCATATGATTAAGAATCATCTAACTTCAAATTATGATTTTTCTGGCTCACAATCTTCGACTTCCCAATAGTCGAAAGTGAACTTCCTTACCTCTCCAATTGGAATAGTCTTGAATTGATGCATCTCAACGTTCGCGCGCACTATCTCATCAAAAAACACCGGGAGGAAAAGATTCCAGAATCTCAAAATCCCGGATATCTCGATCTTTATCGAGCTGGGATCTAAAACGCACATAACCACCAATACATTGCTTAGCTGCATGTTCGGGATAAACCGGGAAACCAGAG
>Ga0209931_1001319_pt1 | contig 13640 bp, 6 predicted proteins | sample SalPonR1_B_D1_MG_FD_185697 | JGI IMG/M metagenome (GOLD analysis project Ga0209931, IMG submission 185697) | Salt pond soil microbial communities from South San Francisco under conditions of wetland restoration - Salt Pond MetaG R1_B_D1_MG... ...
ATCTCTCTGTATCGTGATGGATCTTTTGTGTTAACAAGAACTACACCATTTTCCTTAATCCCACTCAGGACATTTGGCCCCATAAGGGTCTCATCAAGAACAACAACATAATCACATTGATCCACCATACTCCTGTCAGTAATAGGGTCTTCACTTATCCTGGTGAATCCCAGTACAGGAGCTCCCCTTCTCTCAGGTCCGAAAGAAGGAAATGCCAGAGAATGCTTCCCTTCGAATACGGATGCAGCCATTCCAAGAAGACGGGCTACTGTGAACCCTCCCTGGCCTCCCCTTCCGTGCCACCTTACTTCATACATCTGTTTACCTCCCCTTATATTTATTCATTCTCTCCAAAAAAATACTGTGCAAGCTTGGTAAGGAATGCCGCCGTGTGCTGCTCTGCATCAACTCTTGCCCTTGCAGTATCCCTGTCACGTATCGCTCTTGCAATTGCAGAGATCGAATCCTGGTACCACTGATAATCCCGCTCTACATACTGAATGTACTGAAGAAAACGAACTGTAATAACACTGAGATCGTTAAGAGAATTGATAAGTAACGGGTTTCTGGAAGCTATCCGGGTAAGATAATGGAACTTTCTGTCATTCTCTATACATTCTTTGTACTGCATAAAGTTATCAAGTCTGGAGAAAGTTCCTGCCAGCTCCATCAGCTCTTCAATCTCTTCTTCTGTAGCACGCTGGGCAGCCAGCTCTGCTGCAAGTCCTTCAAGAGTTTTTTTCATCTCATAGGCATGCCTGGCTGAACGCAGATCCACCTGTGTCACATAGGTACCAACTCTCGGCATGATCTGTACGAGACCATCCTTTTCCAGTTTAAGAAGGGATTCTCTCACTGGTGTACGACTTGTTCCAAACTCATCAATAAGCTGTCTCTCACTGAGTACTGCTCCGGGCCTCAGATCCAGACTGATTATTCTCTTTCGCAGTTCCATGTAAATATTATCCTGTTGAATTGGCAAGGGCACGACACCTCTGGTATGTATCTGATATTACACTGGTATATCACACAATAATGTTCATTATAATTCATAAAGTTGTATTTTTAAGTACTGATAATAAGTCTTAATATTCAGAATATGGCGAGTCGGGATAAAACGCTGACTACAATGTACCCGGAATGGACAAACCAGAGTCGTTCCACCAAGGAGGTAGATCTGAGAAATTCTTTGATAAAACAAAAACTAAGTCAAAAGCTGACCGCGGAGGGAATCTCTTTTTTCTTCTATGTCCAGGGTTTCAAGTACGGTGAACAATCCTTAAATCGTTGTGCAAAAAACCATCATTGGTCTTTTTTGTTCATTTCCTTGTTGTTTCGCAAAATATACTTCGTATTTTTTAAATATGTTCCGGGGGTAGATCCTTAACTGTAGTATGGGCTGACCTCCCATCGTTCTTCCTGATTTGTATGTAACAAGGAAGAAAAAATATAAAATAGGCGGAATTACCGTCAGTTTTTGCTTGTCAATACATGATTGAACTTTCGCAGTATCTTGAAAATCAAAAACTCCAGCAATGACTGCATAAATAAATATAAGAGATTCGAAAATCAAGGTAAGATAGTTTGGTAGGATTGGCGGATTTTTCATCAGAAGGTGGTTAACAGAATCAAAACCATTGATCTGATGGGCTGAAGCTCCATCCTACGAAACCCTACGAGATCTTCGTTATCAACGCGATATGTCATCGGGCCAGAGGTTTTGATTCTGAATATTAATTTTGATGGATTGAAGCCCATCCTGCATTGCTGGATCATAGGATTATCTATTAATGTAAAGGATGGGGCTGGGACATCAGCAATCTGGATCTTTTGCTCATCCTGTAATATTTAACCCATGCCAGGCTTTTACAATCTTGTCTCTGGATTAGAATATTTGAAAAATAAACCTCATTTTTCAAATATTCTGGGTTTCTCAATAATTGTAGGGTGCGCTTTAGCGCACCGTCCCTTCTTCAACGTTCGTAGGGGCAGGCCCCTGTGTCTGCCCTGGTGAGTGATCTTTTCTGTTCGTCTACTTTTCACTATCAAACCTGCTAAGCCAGTTTCGATGCAATATAGCGACTCATGCAAAATTACCTGAAAGCTCAGCTTCTACCTCATATATTGAAAAAGCCTCTTGATCATTCAATGTTCCCCGGTTCTTTTCTGCGGGTTCCCACGCCCTCATAATAGAACCCCATTTTCTCAACTTCTTCTGGAGTGTAGATATTCCTGAGGTCGAAAAACCAGTCTCCTTTCATTATTTCGCGTATCTTTGAAAGATCCATACTGCGGAACTGGTTCCAGTCTGTCACTATAAGCACTGCATCTGCATCTTTGCAGGTCTCGTACTCATCTTCACAGTAAGTGATCCTGGATTCAAAGTTCTGCAATGCCAGCTTAGTCTGAGGAATCCCTTTAGGATCATATGCTTTTATTAATGCTCCGCATTTCAAAAGTTCTGGAATAATTACCAGCGATGGGGATTCTCTTACGTCGTCTGTTTCCGGTTTAAAGCTCAGTCCCAGAACAGCTATCTTTCTGCTTTCGAGACCCTCGGGAAAAGCCCGTTTTACCTTTTCCACCATTCTCATCTTCTGACGTTCATTTGACTTAATAACAGAGGAAATGACAAGTGATTCAGAGCCATTATTTCTGGCTATATCAGCGAGTGCCCTTGTATCCTTGGGGAAACAGCTTCCTCCATATCCAGGTCCAGGGTGAAGGAATTTGTCGCTGATCCTTCCATCCATTCCCATGGCCTTTGACACCTTTTTAACATCTCCTCCTACAGTTTCACAAAGTGTCGCCATTTCATTTATGAAAGCGATCTTTGTCGCAAGAAAAGCGTTTGAAGCATATTTGATTATCTCAGCAGTCTCCGGAGTAGTGAAAACGAATGGAACTTCGTTAAGTTTCAGGGGACTGAATACCTTTTTCATTATCTCCGTGGCCTTCTGGCTATCCGAACCAATTATTACCCTGTCAGGATGGGTAAAATCATGAAGAGCCTTTCCTTCCCGAAGGAATTCCGGATTGGATACCACATCGAAGTCAATTTTCATACCCCTGGCTTCAAGTTCTTTCTGGATTTTTTCCCTGACCTTTCGGGCAGTTCCCACCGGTACTGTTGATTTATCTACAACAACTTTGTAACTATCTATATATTTGCCAATATCCCGGGCCACTTCCCATACATATTTAAGATCTGCACTGCCATCCTTTTTTGGAGGAGTTCCCACGCAGATGAAGATAACATGACTTTCCTTTACGAGAGTTTCTATATCGCAGGTGAATCTGATCCTCTCAAGTCCAAGAACCCGTTCAAAGACTTCTCCCAGCCCGGGCTCATAGATAGGAAGTCTTCCCTCCGAAAGACCGTTTATCTTGCATCCATCCACGTCACCACAGGTTACATTGAAGCCGAAATCTGCAAGTCCAAGCCCGTTCATAAGTCCTACATAACCGGTTCCGATAATTCCAATTCTTATGCTGTTCAAATTAAACTCCCCCAATGATATAAACCCTTCTGTTGTTAATTCTGATTCCCGATTTCAGATCGAGGATCTTCAGTTTATCGAGTCAGATTTTATATATTCCCAAAAACAAACCGTAACATTATATTACGAAAAATGTTACAGCAGAATCACAATTCTTTTTCCCGCGACCTTAAATGTATTACAATGAACCCTGATTCTTGTTTTCAGGGAGGAAAATATGAAAATACTTGTTACCGGTGCTGCCGGTTTTATAGGATACCATGTATCAGAAAAATTGCTTCAGGATGGTTATGAAGTTACTGGTATTGACGATCTCAATGATTATTACGATATTAAACTCAAGGAAGACCGAAGGGGGCTCCTTGAAAACTACCCGGGGTTCAAGTTTTATAAAACTGATATTTCCGAAACTGAAGAATTAATGGAACTTTTCTCCAGGGTCCAGCCTCAACGGGTCATTTCCCTTGCAGCCCAGGCTGGGGTAAGGTATTCAATAACCAACCCCCATGCTTATGGAGCAAGTAATCTCCAGGGTTTTCTCAATATTCTGGAAGGATGTCGTCAAAATGGTGTTGAGCATCTTGTGTATGCTTCATCCAGTTCAGTTTATGGTGCCAATACCTCAAAACCTTTCAAAGTATCGGACAATGTGGATCATCCAGTCAGCCTGTACGCTGCCACCAAAAAAGCTAATGAACTCATGGCCCATTCCTACAGTCACCTTTACGGACTTCCATGTACCGGGCTCAGGTTTTTCACAGTTTACGGTCCCTGGGGCAGACCCGATATGGCATATTTCCTTTTCACAAAAGCCATCTTTGAAGGTCTTCCCATAAAGGTTTTCAACAACGGCCAGATGAAAAGGGATTTCACCTGGATCGGTGATATTGTGGAGGGAATTGTAGCTTCTATGAACAGGATACCTTCACCTGATCCGGAGTGGAACGGAAAATCTCCAGATCCTGGAACAAGCTATGTTCCATGGAGAGTCTATAACATCGGTAACAACAAACCAGTGAAACTAATGGATTTCATTCACACTCTTGAAAAGCTCATCGGAAAACAGGCGGAAAAAGAATATCTTCCCATGCAACCCGGGGATGTCCCCGAGACCTTTGCTGATATTGATGACCTGATCATGGAATTGGGTTACCGCCCGGATACACCCCTTGAGGAAGGGCTCCGGCAGTTCGTAGCCTGGTATCGCGACTATTACAAGGTTTAAGAAAAGTGTTCCCGGCAAAGCAGAAGCCAGCCATCGTTCTATTTTGGATTTTGGATTGCCGATTTTGGATTAACCCTCCCGTTATATATCAGTATTGCAGGATGCGCTTCAGTGTGCCAGTCGTACCCATTCTAGTTTTTCGGTGCGCTAAAGCGCACCCTACGATTATGGAAAAAACATGGGACATGCAGGAAAAAAGACTTTCTTTTTCGGAGTGATAAGTAGACGAACAGAAAATATCATCGAGTTTTCCTGAAAGATTATTATTGCCTGAATGAGCAAAAGTCTTTAACTTTTGATAGTATGTCACAGTGCAGTTTGATGGGCTAAAGCCCATCCTACGACTGCGGTTAATAATAGTTTAAGGCTATGAATTCCATGTTGCGTGAAAAATAGACCCGCATTTTTCTCGTGTTCCTGGGCTTCCTCATATGCACTATTCAGGTCTTCCTCCGTGTCCTCTGTGGTGAAGCGATTTTGGATTTCCGACCGAACTTTTTCTTTATATTATTTCAGGAGTAGAAACAACGGAATTAACAGTAATATTGAAAACTCGGACAAAAACCCCAGGGAACAGCTGTATCCATCGTGATATGATCTGTCAGAAACTTCATTGACCGGTTTTTTAACGATCACCAGGGGATCCTTGAAATGTCCATCCCTTTCCCCGTCTAAAAGAAAGAAATACCTGTCATCACTTGTAACCCTTGCTTGTACAGTCATATCTCTGTTTGTAGACGCCTCATCCGCCACAAGGAGATGTACCCCGGCGTAATAACTCACCTGATCCTCACTTACTGTAAAGAAAGATTTTGCAACATCCTCAGGATATTTCTCCCATGCTTCCTCAAGAAGATCAAATACATCCGGACTTAAAACTTTTATGATGCCCACATAGTCAAGAAATGATGATGCAAGTCCTTTATCAGATGAACTCTCTTCAATGAGACTGCAATATCTAACACCAAGAGCATTTTTTGATATTTCCATCTCGATTTCCAGGGGCATAAGACCAATCCCAGTATTTTCTGAGTTAAAAACAATGTCAAAGGACACTCCATGAATGAAATTTTCTTCTGCTACTCTATTCTGAAGAACAGGCTTTACGTCTGAAGAATTGAGCCCTTTCATTGCTACAGCCTGGATATTACTTTCCGGGATCATGTCAAAGCTTTCTGATGTTATACCTGCTGGAAGATCAAGGCTCTCAACTGTATTCTTCAAAATATGATCATGTGAAATTACTGTAAATTCACTGATCCCGGCTCTCTCCTTCATATTCTGGTCCATTTTGAATGAGACAGAGATATTATGTCCCTCTTTGACATTCTTCAATTCAATAGTCTTACTCAAAAGGACAGATGATCCATCCAACCTGATACTATCGATCTCATAACCAATATCAGGATCGATAGTCAATAGAACATCCTCGCCCCAGTTTACCCGTTCTGGACCAATGATATTACCATGATCTCCGTAGTTCAGATCAAGAGGAAAGCTCTTTACCTGGAAAACCGCATTTATCTCCACAGGTTTATCCATGATCATGTCAACTTTTTCTGTTATTCCTTCCAGGTCACCCAGCCAGCAGCAGAAATCGGTGCTGGCCTTTTCAATGGCTTCCAGTTGAATCCTGCTCCCATGAGGATAACATCCAAGATCTGGAGAGATTTCAACAACTCCATCACCTGTTACCGAGATGTTAATACTGTGCTCATCCAGCACAAAACCTGCACTTATACAGTGATCATCACTGACATGGTCCAAAACAACAGTATTTTGATCTCTGTCAAAGGACGCAGGTTGACCATCAATGAAGAAACTTTCCTGGTGATAGTTCGGTTCCGGGATAATTTCAAAAAGGGCATTTTCTCCCCAGGTAACATCCATGGAGCAGGGATCTATAATACCGTGACCAATTCCAAGAGCCGTAATTGTAAAGTGGTCTATATCGAAACCAGCCTGAAGGAAATGATCATAACTTACATTATCAAGATTGAAGATATGCTCCCTCTCCCCTGCTGCTTCAGTAATTACTTCATTATCCAGAGAAATAACTGATATATGGTGGTTTTCATCCGACCTTATATCAAGTGAAAGTGCGCTCCCGAATGGAAGGACCATATCCCTGCTGCATATTTCACGGTCTCCTGAAAATATCCTTCCATGTTCTCCAACGTCAAGGTTGATCACATATTCAAGAGGTCTGTTCAAGGTTGCAAGTTTTGCTATGAAGTGACCATCCTTCTGACCATCCAGGATGAAAAACCAGTTACGTTCCTTTGCTTTTACAGTCTGAACTGCAAATTCAGGATCTTCATATCCGCTGTCTGCCAGGATCAGGTTCATTTTTACATAATAATTCTGATCATCCGAGGAAATTTCAAAAAATCTTTCAGCTTCTGCTGGACTGTTTTGATCCAGTGCCTCCCCGAAAAGATCAAATAAGTCTGGTTCCTGAAAAAAGATCAGGGAAATATAGCGGTGGAAGACATGTCCCAGCAGATCTTCAACGCAATCTCTTGCAATGACTGCTTCATGATCTGCTCCCGCAAGATCTTTGGAAACCTCCATGGTAAGTACTATTGGAAGAACTGCTGTATATTGATCCATGGAAAAGGCAATGTCCAGAGAAACACCCTGAAAATAGTCGCCTTTTCCTTCAAGATTTTGCAAAATCATTTCGACATCCCCTTGATCAAGACGATCCATTGCTATAACACCCAGACCCGTGGAATCTATATTGAAAATATCTTCCCAGGCCATTCCGGATGGAAGATCAACACTTTCCGAATAATTGGGGATCTCATCCTCAGAAATCACCTGAAATTCTTCAAGACCAGCATTATCCTGCATATTAGAGTTGATCCTGAAATATGCTGATAAAACGTGTGACCCTGTAACATTTCCCAGGGTAAGATCTTTTAATGCTCCCTGAGATATGCCGTCAAGTTTTACATCTTCTACCTCATAGCCACTGTTGGGAACTATAGTAAAGATATTATCAGATCCCCAGTCTACAGTTGTATCTCCTGTAATTGTTCCGTGTCCATCCGGGAGAAGGCTTATATCAAAAGTTTTTAGATGGTATATGGCAGTGATTTTTTTGGGCCCATCCATATTCAGATTAACGGGATTCACTGTTCCAGAAAGATCCCCATCCCATGAATAAAAATCCATACTTTCTGCAGCAACAGCCTGTAATTTCACCTCTGTACCATGGGAATATAATTCCCGGTCTGGTGATACCTGTATCTCTCCATCGCCGATCATTGAAATATCAAGGCTGTATTCATCAATGGCAAAGTCAGCTTCAATGGTATGATCTGCGGAAACATTACTGAAAAGGTAACTTCTATTATCCTCTTCCCAGTTAATGGACTCACCATCCACAGAGACCTTTTCCACGTGGTAATGTTCCTGGGGATCCAGAGAAAATTGGACCGATCCTCCCCATTTAACATCCGATGACTCAGGAAAGACATTGCCATTCTCATTGCTATATGCATTGATAGTGAAATGGTCTATCTGAAAATCTGCCTGAAGGGTATGACCATTTTCCTTAACTTCCCGGAAGACCACATCCATGGAGGTGGTCTCTTCAGGTGTAGTAATTTCCGCACCATTCTTTATGATATTACCCAGATGGTAATGTGGGTCGCCCTGAATATGTAAAACCGCATCCTGTCCATAGGGAATATCCTGGATTATTCCAGTGATATTGCCATTAGGTGCTGCAGAAACTTCAATATCAAAGGTTTTAAGGTCAAAACCAGCACTTACAGAATGAGGACCGTCCATTACTATATCAGTAGAGAGGGCAACTCCGGATGCATCACCTCCCCAACCGATAAAATCACAGCTCATTACAGGATCTGCAATGAGAGTCACAAGAGTATCAGAATTAAAGGAATCTCCATCAGGGTCAGTGACCACAATACCTTTACCATTGCCCGTATAATTCAGCTCAAGGCTGCAGTCATTGTCCTGGATGGTAAAAGTTTTTGAGCTTGAGCTGGACACTGAAGCATTACAGGGATTTGAGAGTTTTAGTGAAAAAGTCTCATTATTTTCCACGTTCCGGTCGTTGACTATCTGCAGGATAATGGTCTTTTCTGTTTCTCCCGGATCCCAGGTCAACTTTCCTGAAGATGTAACATAATCCTCAACCGGGAGTGCACTTCCCGATGCAGTAGCATAATCTACAGAAACGGTCCTGGAAGAGCCATTATCCAAAAAAAGTTTTATATTAAAATTCCCCTGATCTTCTGTTACAAGGTTATCTGCGGAAATGGAGATCTCAGGTATAAGTTCAAATTCTGCAATAACTGACTTGTCAGAATTCATGGAGATCATGGTGGAAGAGGAATTACCCGCAGCATCTCCTCCCCAGCCTGAAAAGAACGAGTCAGTAGCTGGACAGGCATGAATTTCAACTTCCGATCCATAGGGATAACTGCCACCGGTTGGATCCACTGAACCATTACCTGTTCCCAGAATCGAAATGATAAGATCATGTTGATCCAGTGCAAAATCCACGCTGATGGAGTGTTCTGATATGACATCTGAAAAGGTGTAGCTTAAAGAAGAAATATCCCCCTCAAGGTCTACGGGAGCTGAATCTACAAGTACCTGATCAATATGATAATGTTCCTCTGCTGTAATGGTAAAAGTCTGATCTTCACCATGGAGCACTTCCGCTTCTCCATTGGGAGAAATGGTCCCGCCAGCATCTGAACCTGAGGTAATGTTATGTTTTACTACTTCATAGGCACCTATATCAAAACTCCCTCCCAGGGGCCATGGACGGGGATATCCTCTCTGGTCAGTGGAAAGGTTTTCCAGAGAGACACCTGCATCTATTGCTATGCTCTCTTCTCCAAGGGCACATGTGGGAGTGGGACCACCATTGTCCTGAAGGGGACCGAGGTGAAGGTCCTGTGAAGTAATATCATCAATGTAAAGCCCAGACACTTCATCTCCAAGAATACTATTACTCCGTATGATACAGTTGTTTAAAGAGGATGTACTATTCGAGTTATAGATTTCTTTTCCGCATTCATCCCAGAAAAGACAATTGGTTATTTCGGTGTTCGAGCTGGAAAGATTGTAAAAACTGCTTCCATCTATTGAAGCGGTATTGTTGAAATACGTACAATTGAGGTAGCTCCCGCTGGAGGTAACATTCTTGACAGCACCTCCGTATTTGGCTGAATTAGAGGTAAAAGTACAATTCTGTATGCAGGGACTGGAATTCCAGCTGTTAAAAAGTGCTCCACCGTGGGTTGCCTGGTTTGACTGAAAAGAACACCCCTCAATAGCAAGGTCTGACTGCTCATTATGGATGGCACCACCAGAACCACTTGAGCTACAATTATTCATCTGAAAAAAACAGTTCTTAATCAATGCCTGGGCTTTGTAGTTATAGATCCCCCCTCCACTTGAGGCCAGGTTGGATATGATTTTACAGTTTGTAATTCTGAAATTATCAGAAGAGTTATAAACAGCTCCCCCCTTATCATTATGGTAGCCATTTATCAGGGAAATACCGGAAATATCTACAGATGAAAGACCCGTGATCTTAAAGATCCTTGAGTTGTTATTGCCACTAACCATCAGCAGATCCGCTCCCGGGCCTTTTATCTGAATGTTGTTGGAAATTAGGATCTCTCCACTTGTAAGAACTATGGTGCCATTGACGTCACATTCGATCACGTCACCCGGGGATGCAGAGAGAACGCTCCGGCGAAGGGATCCTGCTCCTGAATCATTAAGATTTGTTACACTTAAGGTTTTACAACTTGAAAGGGAAGGGTATAAAAGGAAGATCATAAAAAGGGCAAAGGACATGACAAGAACTTTGCTAAAACGTTGATGCAGCATTTAAGGTTCATCTCCTCAATGACGTAAGTATGAAAATGATATAAAAATAGAATTTAATTTTTTTAATATTGTTTTATCATACCACTAATCGAGAATTACAACTTAAAAGAACGTTACCAAAACAGAACAAAACCGGGAAGTTCTCCCGGTTTTGTTCTGTTTTGCTATTTTACATTGTTCAGTGCTGATTCGACCTTGTCTCCAATGTCACTATCCATCCAGGACCTCCATTGATCTACATTATTTTTCATAAACCACATGGCTGTTTCTTCTACACCGGCATCATTTTTTTTCATATATGCCAGAAATTCGTTATTCTGTTCCATGGTGGTCTCATATCTTTTCAGAACCTCGACCAGTTCGGGATGATCTGCTGCCCATTCAGCATTTGCGCCTATTCGGATCTTTCTTGGAGGCCATCCGCATCCATAATCCTTACCTTCCCCCCACCTTGAAGGATCGTGTTCAGGTTCTTCAAGAAGTACCATATTTAATGAACCCATAAGCCAGGTAGGTTCCCAGTAATACGCCAATATTGGTTTGCCCTTTTTATAAGCTGAAAGAATGGCTGTAGAAAGAGCCGTATCCGAACCAGGAGAAAATATTTCATAAGTATCATCCAAACCATATGTTTTCAGCTTGGTTATATTTATTGAACTGCTGGACCAACCTGTTGGTCCATTGTAAAGTCTGCCTTTTTTGGGATTTTCCCTGTCAATGAAGATTTCCCAGTACCTGGGTAGATCAAGGACAGACCTGAGATCTGGTGCAAGAGGCTCTATTCCCCTCTCTTCATCACCTTGTATGACATAAGCAGGAACATACCATCCACCGAAAGCTTTGGGGAAATTATCCCCAAGATCGAGAACCTTTCCTTCTGATATGGCTTTTTCCCACCATTCTTTATATGACATGATCCACAACTCCATAGCCACATCAATGTCACCCCTCTCAAGGCCAAGAGTTCCAGGTGCAGACTGGGCAAAGATAAAATCCGTATCATAACCAAATCCATGTTTGAAGATAAATGCAGCGATACGGTTATGGATCTGGACACTGTCCCAGCTGAAATCTACCATGGTGATCTTTTCCGCCGATAGTCCTACACTGGAGCTCAACATTATGCAACATAGAACTGCTATTACAATTACTGTCCTTCTTATTCTCATTATCCTTTTCATATGTCGTCCTCCTTAACAGATTTTCTATTGCTCTCTATACAAATGATCTTTCAGTATCCGCATCTCCATGAGATAGAATGAGCCCTGGACAATGGGCTGAGACTCCATACTTTACCTGCTTTGATTTGCTCATTGCAGAATAAGGGAAACGGGTTCCGGCAGATCTTTGTACCTGGATTCAGGGCTTGTCCTGCTACTGAATGATATGTAGTCGGGATGTCCTCCTGTTGCTGATATCCCGTAGCCGGGAAGGAGAACGGATCTATTTTACCATATGGGGATAAGATATGATCTTACCCGAAAAATGAAGGATAAACTGCCTGAAGAGATGAGCCTCAGATATACCGGAACGAACATTGAAACCCATTATCCAGGTGTCAGAAGCAAGACAGGAACATTTAACCGTAACAGGAAAGCAATGGAAAAAATAAGGCCTAAGAAAGATGGTTAACATACCAGTTCAGGGATTCTTCCAGACCTTTCTCCAGATCATGTGTAGGCTCATAGCCCAGTAATCTACCGGCTTTACCTATATCTGCAGAGGAATGTTTTATATCACCGAATCTGGCGTCATTAAAAATGGGACCACTGCCGTTTATCTCCGGATATATCTCGGCAAGTCTATTTTTTACTATCCTGTAGAGATCATTGATACTGGTTGATCTGCCTGAAGCAATATTGAAAACCTTCCCGAAAACTTCAGGATCCTGACTGCAAGCAGCAAGGATATTGGCCTGGATCACGTTCTCCACATGACAGAAATCTCTTGTCTGCTCACCATCGCCATAGATAACTGGTGTCTGACCTGAAAGAAGTGAGGATATCCATTTGGGGATCACTGCTGCATAGGCTCCTTTTGGATCCTGACGGGGACCAAACACATTAAAATACCTCAAACCTACTGTCCTGAATCCGTAAACCCTGTGTGAAAGTGCAGCATACTGCTCATTTATAAGTTTTGTAAGACCATAGGGAGATATGGGCTCACAGATCATTTCTTCGGTCTTGGGCTGCTTTGGGTCATCACCGTATACAGCACAGGAAGAAGCATAAACAAGGCTCCGAACTCTTCTGTCCCTTGCAGCAAAAAGAATATTCAGAAACCCGTTCACATTCACCTGGTTGTTAAAAACCGGTTCTTCCAGTGAAACCGGTACAGATATCTGGGCCGCAAAGTGCAAAACATGGTCGACTCTGTCACAAGCTCGTATACATTCATTGATGTCTCTAATATCTCCCTCAACAAAATCAAGGTTGCTTGCTTTTTTTATTCCTGTATTCTTGATAATTTCGTTAATGTTCCGAGCATAACCTGAAGTAAGGTTATCGAGAACTTTAACATTCTGTCCGAGCTCAATAAGCCTTTGTACAAGATTTGACCCTATAAAACCGGCAGCTCCAGTAACAAGCCAGGTTCTGGGTTCCCTGACAATAGAATCTACCGCCTGTGAATATGTCTCCAATTTAAAAACCCCCCGAAATTCCTGCATGGATCCTGGAGATCCTGCTTCAAAATAATAACAGATATTTTTATTTTTGATCATCCCCCATTATGAATATTAGATAAACTTTTTCCTCTGTCAAAAGACCAGGAAAGCCAGGATCCTCTATAGAGGATCCTGGCTTTCCTGGTCTCATAACATTTAAAATAACACGCTTAATTCAGTCTTCTCAATAACTCGAGGTTTAGGCTTCCTCTGTGCAAACTCCGCATGTACTAAGGAACCTCTAAAGTAAGCTCTGGTTATTGATCTTGACCCGTAATTTATTTAGTCGAGAAAATCTCTGAGTTTTCGGCTTCTGCTGGGATGTCGAAGTTTTCTTAGTGCTTTTGCCTCTATCTGACGGATC
>Ga0209931_1001320_pt1 | contig 13629 bp, 12 predicted proteins | sample SalPonR1_B_D1_MG_FD_185697 | JGI IMG/M metagenome (GOLD analysis project Ga0209931, IMG submission 185697) | Salt pond soil microbial communities from South San Francisco under conditions of wetland restoration - Salt Pond MetaG R1_B_D1_MG... ...
CGCGTGCCTTCCGGTACCGTGGAATATGAGATCGAGCAGGTCGAATACGTCTGATCCGATCTGCGGGTAAGAAAAAGCCGGCTCGGGTTTCCCCAGCCGGCTTTTTTGTTTCTGTTCCCGGGCGTCGGATCAGTGTTTGTGACGCAGCAGGTTGGACAGTTTGGGGTTGGGCTTCTTCGCCCGGCGAAGAATGACAGCGATTTTGCCAATGGACTGGACCAGTTCGGCACCGGACGATTCGCAGAGGGCGGTAATCGCTTCCTGCCTGGTGTCGCGGTCCTGGCTCGCTACCTTGATCTTGATCAGTTCGTGATCGTTCAGCGCGCGCTCCAGTTCTTCCTGGAGTCCCTCAGACAGGCCTTTGTCGCCGACAATGATAACGGGCTTAAGGTTGTGGGCGATGGCCCGGTACTCCCGGCGCTGTTCCGGTGAAAGACTCATGATGTAATCTCTTTATCGGTGCAATTAACAAAAGGTCAGCGGCGGACAGGCTGACTTGAACGTATAATCGACGAATTGTAACAGATCGGCCTGCTGTAAAAATCGCCGTTAACACGTATCAAGCGGTTGTCCGCCGACTGCGGGAACAATTTGCAGGGCGTCGGGTCAAAAACAGGCTGGGATTGGGGCGGTGGTTTGGTGTCGCTGTTGTAATTTCAGATTTGGCGCCCAATATGTGTTGTATGGCCGCCTTCGATAGGGAGATCAGTATGCCTGTGGCCGATACGGATGGGCCGTTTCTGGTGGATGGGCGTACAATTGGTGTAAGGTGTCGAAAAAGGGTGCTTTGCGAAAGGGTAACCCTTCAATTCACAGGTGATGATCCTTGAACGATATGGCAAAAAATCTGGTTCTCTGGCTAATTATAGCCGCCGTGCTGCTGATGGTGTTTCAGAATTTCTCTCCCACCACCACCGGCCAACAAGTCAACTATTCCCAGTTTGTGGAGATGGTCCAGGAAGGGCAGGTCCGTCAGGTCACAATTGATGGATTGCAGGTTCAGGGTACCCGTGGTGACGGCTCCCAGTTCCAGACAGTCCGTCCACAGGTGTCTGACAACAAGCTGATGGACGATCTTCTCGCGAACAACGTTGAGGTTATCGGTAAAGAGCCTGAGCGCCAGAGCCTGTGGACGCAGCTCCTGGTGGCCGCGTTCCCGATATTGATCATCATCGCCTTGTTCGTGTTCTTTATGCGCCAGATGCAGGGCGGCGGTGGCGGCAAAGGCCCCATGTCGTTCGGCAAGAGTAAAGCGCGCCTGATGAGTGAGGATCAGATCAAGACCACCTTTGGCGATGTGGCTGGCGTTGATGAAGCCAAGGAAGACGTGAAAGAGCTGGTGGATTTCCTGCGGGATCCCAGCAAGTTCCAGCGTCTTGGCGGCAGCATTCCCAAGGGTGTTCTGATGGTGGGCCAGCCGGGTACCGGTAAAACACTGCTCGCGAAGGCGATTGCCGGCGAAGCCAAGGTCCCGTTCTTCTCGATCTCCGGTTCAGACTTCGTTGAAATGTTCGTGGGTGTGGGTGCTTCCCGCGTTCGCGACATGTTCGAGCAAGCCAAGAAGCAGAGCCCGTGCATCATCTTTATCGACGAAATTGACGCGGTCGGTCGCCATCGTGGTGCCGGCATGGGCGGTGGCCACGACGAGCGTGAGCAGACCCTGAACCAGTTGCTGGTTGAGATGGACGGTTTTGAAGGCAACGAAGGCGTTATCGTTATCGCCGCGACCAACCGTCCGGACGTTCTCGACCCGGCACTGTTGCGTCCGGGCCGTTTCGACCGTCAGGTCGTGGTTGGTCTGCCGGATATCATCGGCCGTGAGCAGATCCTCAAGGTGCACATGAAGAAAGTGCCCCTGGCCGACGGTGTTGAGCCGGTTCTGATTGCTCGCGGCACGCCCGGGTTCTCGGGTGCGGACCTTGCCAACCTGGTGAACGAGGCAGCTCTGTTCGCGGCCCGTCGCAACCAGCGCCTGGTGTCCATGGAAGAGTTCGAGCTTGCCAAAGATAAGATCATGATGGGCGCCGAGCGCAAGTCCATGGTGATGAGCGAGAAGGAAAAGCGGAACACTGCTTACCACGAATCTGGCCACGCGATTGTCGGTCGGCTGATGCCGGAGCACGATCCGGTGTACAAGGTCAGCATTATTCCGCGTGGCCGCGCTCTGGGTGTCACCATGTTCCTTCCCGAAGAGGACAAGTACAGCCACAGCAAGCGCTTCCTGATCAGCTCCATCTGTAGCCTGTTTGGTGGGCGCATTGCCGAAGAGCTGACCCTTGGCTTTGACGGTGTCACGACCGGCGCCTCTAACGATATCGAAAGGGCAACCAGCCTGGCACGAAATATGGTGACCCGCTGGGGTCTGTCGGAGAAGCTCGGTCCGCTGCAGTACGATACCGACAGCGAAGAGCCGTTCCTGGGCCGGTCTGCAGGTCAGGCACAAACGGTTTATTCGCCGGAGACCGCCCAGCGGATCGATGAGGAGGTCCGTAACATCATTGACAGCTGCTACGAAAAGGCCAAGCAGATTCTGGTGGATAACCGGGAGAAGCTCGACCTGATGGCTGAAGCATTGATGAAATACGAAACCATCGACCGCTACCAGATCGACGACATCATGGAGGGGCGCGAACCGCGTCCGCCCAAAGGTTGGGGCGGTAGTGGCCCGACCGGTGGCGTCAAGGCCGATGAGCCTGAAACAGCACCGGAGCCGAAGGCTTCCGATGATGGTCACCATCCCGGTGTTGGACGGCCTGCCGGGGAGCACTGATACCTTCGGTCTCTCCGCCAGAAAATAGGCCAGTTCCATGCGCCGCCCGGATTCCGGGCGGCGTTTGTTTTTGTCATTGCGAAAAAGGTTTGCCATGAAAATGAGTTTTGCCGGCCGGGAGCTGGATATGTCCCGATGCCACGTGATGGGAGTTTTGAACGTAACACCGGATTCCTTTTCCGATGGCGGCCAATTCAATCGGCCGGATGCGGCCCTCGCCCGGGCCAGGCAGATGGTTTCCGATGGCGCCACCTTCATTGACATCGGCGGCGAATCCACCAGGCCGGGCGCGACGCCAGTGTCGGTCCAGGAGGAGCTGGATCGGGTGTGCCCGGTGGTGGAAGCCGCTGCCCGGGAACTCGATGCAGTGATTTCGGTAGACACCAGCGCGCCGGAAGTCATGGCAGAGGCGGCACAACTCGGAGCCGGTCTGATTAATGATGTGCGTGCCCTGCAGCGAGATGGAGCCCCCGAAGTGGCTGCACGCGCGGGCATACCCGTATGCATCATGCACATCCAGGGTGAGCCGGACACCATGCAGGACCGCCCCGAGTATCGAAACGTGCGCCGGGAAGTCAGTGCTTTTCTGACCGAAAGAATACGGGTTGCGGAGCTTGCCGGTATTCGCCCGGAAAATATCCTCCTTGATCCCGGCTTTGGTTTCGGGAAAAGTCTCGAGCACAACCTGCAGCTGCTGGCGTCCCTCGAGCAGATGCACATCCTGGGGCATCCTCTGCTAGTCGGTGTCTCCAGGAAGTCCATGCTGGGTCATATCACCGGCCGGGATGTGAATGAAAGGTTGCCCGCAAGCCTTGCGGCCGCGACAATAGCGGCCATGAAGGGTGCAAGCATTATTCGTGTGCACGATGTCAGGGAAACAGTCGATGCCGTCCGCGTAATGGCGGCAGTGAAGGAGGCAGGTTAATGTCCGAGAGGAAATATTTTGGCACGGACGGTATTCGCGGACGGGTGGGTGAGTATCCGATTACACCCGAATTCATGCTCAAGCTGGGTTGGGCCGCCGGCCAGGCTTTCAAGCGGGACGGTCAGCGCAACAGTGTGTTGATTGGCAAGGACACCCGACTCTCCGGCTACATGTTTGAATCTGCCCTTGAGGCCGGTCTTGCTGCGGCGGGTGTGGATGTGAAGCTGCTTGGCCCGATGCCGACCCCGGCCATAGCCTACCTTACCCGGACGTTTCGGGCTTCGGCGGGTATCGTGATCAGTGCTTCCCACAACCCCCATCACGATAACGGTATCAAGTTTTTCTCGGCGGCCGGTACCAAGCTGGACGACGCCCTGGAAGCGGAGATTGAGCGCTGGCTGGACAAGCCAATCGAGGTCTGTGAGCCCACGGAACTGGGCAAGGCCTCCCGGGTGGACGATGCGCCCGGTCGCTATGTGGAATTCTGCAAGAGCACTGTGCCCAACGAGTTTACCCTCGACGGAATGAAGGTTGTGCTGGATTGCGCCCATGGGGCGACCTATCACGTGGCCCCCAAGGTATTTCGAGAGCTTGGAGCCAGAGTGTCAGTGATCGGTGGCGATCCTGATGGCCTTAACATCAATCTCAATGTTGGCTCAACTCATCTGGACGCCCTCAAAGCGGCGGTGAAGGAGAAGGGTGCAGATCTTGGCATTGCCTTCGACGGCGATGGCGATCGGGTGCTGATGGTGGATCGCGACGGCTCCGAAGTGGATGGTGACGAGCTTCTGTATGTAATCGCCTCTCAGCGCTTCGCCGAAGACCGTCTCAAGGGCGGTGTTGTCGGTACGCTGATGACCAATCTCGGGGTTGAGTTGGCGCTGAAAGAAATTGGAATCGAGTTCGAGCGAGCGAAAGTCGGCGACCGCTACGTGATGGAGCGTCTGCTGGCCAACAACTGGGTGCTGGGTGGCGAGGGTTCCGGCCATATGGTGATTCGGGACTGCACCAGTACTGGCGATGGTATCGTCTCGGCGCTCCAGGTTCTGCTTTCTGTCTGGAAATCCGGGAAAACGCTTTCCGACCTTCGTCAGGGGATGAGCAAGTTGCCTCAGAAAATGATCAATGTGCGGGTTCAGCAACGTTTTGATCCGTTCAGTCGCGACGATATCGTGGCCGCGGTACACAAAGCCGAGACGGAACTGGGGGGTGCCGGGCGGATTCTGCTCAGGGCGTCCGGAACCGAGCCGTTGATCCGGGTGATGGCAGAAGGGCAGGATGCCAACCAGATACTGAGGGTGGTCGAGGAACTGGCAAAAGTTGTCGAGAAATCCACCGCTTAATTTTGTGTTTTCAGGCGGTTGTCTGCGGGGAGGGAGTGCTGTATAGTTCGCCCTCCCTAACGTTCGGGAACTGTTATGCGTCGAAAGATCGTAGCCGGAAACTGGAAAATGAACGGGTCAAAAGACCTGGCGCAAACCCTGGTGGGTGATGTGCGATCCCAGGCGGCCTCTCTTGATAATGGCGTTGAGGTTGTTATTATTCCTCCCGCAATTTATGTCGGAGACGTAGTCGAAAATGCAGGCAATGTCCTGTCAGTCGGCGTTCAGAACGTAGGGCAGTGGGCCTCTGGAGCCTACACCGGAGAGATCTCCGCGGATATGGTGAGAGATCAGGGCTGCCAATACGCTCTGGTCGGTCACTCGGAGCGTCGTCAGATCTTCGGCGAGACCGACGAAGTGGTGGCCGAAAAAGTCGGCCGCGTTATTGCCGGCGGGCTTTATGCCGTAGTTTGTGTTGGCGAGACGCTGGAGCAGCGTGAAGCTGGCAAGGCTGAATCGGTGGTCGCGGCCCAGGTCAAAAAAGGACTGGCAGCTGTGTCGTCGGATCAGTGGCAGCAAGTGATCGTTGCCTACGAGCCTGTCTGGGCCATCGGTACTGGCAAGACTGCGACAGCGCAGGACGCTCAGGCAATGCACGCCTCGATCCGTAAAGTGCTCTCAGAGATGGGCGCGCCAGCGGATGAGATATCCCTGCTTTACGGGGGCAGTGTAAAAGCGGATAATGCAGCCGCTCTTTTTGCCGAGCCGGATATAGACGGCGGTTTGATCGGCGGAGCGTCGCTCATTGCACAGGATTTTGTAAGTATTTGCCGGAGTGTTCCGGCGGGTACCTGAATTTAAAGGTTCGCGAGAGTCGTTATGGATTGGGTAGAAACACTGGTAGTCGTTGTGCACGTGGTGATCGCGGTGGCGCTGGTGGGTCTGGTGCTGATCCAGCAGGGCAAGGGCGCTGATGCTGGTGCTGCCTTTGGTGGCGGCGCTTCCCAGACTGTATTTGGTAGTCAGGGCAGCGGCAGTTTCCTTACCCGCTTCACGACCCTGCTTGCCGTCGTATTTTTTGTAACAAGTTTCTCGCTGGCAATCTTTGCCAAGCAGCGCGCCGAAGTGGCGGGTGAAGCAGGTATTCCTGTTGTGCAGGAATCCAGCAGCCAAGCCCCTGCAAACAGTGCTGCTGAAAATGGTGAAGCGGCCTCCAGCGAAACCGAGGGCGGGGAGTCTGATCTCCCTGAACTCGAGTAAGAGTGTTGCCCGGGTGGTGAAACTGGTAGACACGCTATCTTGAGGGGGTAGTAGCGAAAGCTGTGCCGGTTCGAGTCCGGCCCCGGGCACCATATTAGAAGAAAAGCGGCTTGGAGTTTCCAGGCCGTTTTTTTTGGTCAGTCCTTGACCAGTCTGCCTGGCGTCTCTATACTCCGGCGGATATTGGGACCTGCCGCATGGTGCTGGCGGGTTTCTGGCAGGCCAGGTGTCTGTCAGCAGGAAGCGGTACACCGGTTTGTTTCCTGCGAGTTCTTGCAACAAAAGGCCCCATTGTCAGGGGCTTTTTGATTAAGGGGCCTGGCGCAAAGGGCCCTGGTGCATAAAAAGGGCTGATAAAACAGCCCTTTTTTTGTTTTTGGGGCCGGTAAATCTGATAACGGAGAAGGCATAACTTGTCAGCCAAGCTTAAGCAACTGGAAGACATTCTCCAGCCTGTAGTGGAAGGGCTGGGGTATGAGTTCTGGGGCATTGAATTCCGCTCTCAGGGCCATCATTCCCTGTTACGAGTGTTTATTGACGATGCCGAAAACGGCATCGGCATCGAGGACTGCGAAAAAGTCAGTCGTCAGATCAGCGGTGTGATGGATGTGGAAGATCCCATCCAGACCGAATACACACTGGAGGTCTCATCCCCGGGGATGGATCGCCCGCTGTTTCGTCTTGAACAATACGAAGCCTTTGTCGGTCACCAGGTTCAGATTCGTCTCCGGATGGCGTTTGAAGGCCGTCGGAAGTTTCAGGGGCTGATCAAGGGCGTGGAAGGTGATGATGTGGTTGTGGTCGTTGATGACCACGAGTATCTGCTGCCGTTTGACAGCATTGAAAAAGCCCACATCGTGCCGGTGTTTGAATGAACGATTTGAAAAAGTCCATGGACGCACAGTTGATTTTAAGGGCAGGGCAATCCAATGAGTAAAGAGATCTTGCTGGTGGTTGAATCCGTCTCGAACGAGAAAGGTGTCGAGAAGGATGTCATTTTTGAGGCGATCGAACTGGCACTGGCCACCGCTGCCAAAAAACGCTTTGATGACGAAGAAGCGGATATCCGGGTTTCGATCGACCGGAAGACCGGTGAATACGAAACCTTCCGTCGTTGGCTGGTTGTAGACAATGACGCGGTTCCTGCGTTGGGTACTGAGCTCACCCTGCAGGAAGCCGAGGAAATCGACCCGGCCCTGAAGCCTGGCGACATCCACGAGGAGAAAATCGAATCCGAGGCTTTTGGCCGGATCGGCGCCCAGGCGGCCAAGCAGATTATCTTCCAGAAAGTGCGCGAAGCGGAGCGCATGAAGATTGTTGACAGTTACCGCGACCGCGTTGGTGAGCTGGTTTCCGGTACGGTCAAGAAAGTGACGCGGGACAATGTCATCGTGGATCTGGGTGCCAATGCCGAGGCGCTGCTGCCCCGTGAATACCTGATCCCGCGGGAGACCTTCCGCATGGGTGACCGGGTACGTTCGTTGCTACTGGAGATCCGTACCGATCATCGCGGCCCGCAGCTGATCCTCAGCCGTACCTCGCCGCAGATGCTGATCGAGCTGTTCCGCATTGAGGTGCCAGAGATTGCGGAAGATCTGATTGAGATCCGTGGCGCCGCCAGGGATCCCGGCTCCCGGGCCAAGATTGCCGTCAAGACCAACGATCGCCGTATTGATCCCGTTGGTGCCTGCGTTGGTATGCGTGGTTCCAGGGTTCAGGCGGTGTCCAATGAACTGGGCGGTGAGCGTGTCGATATTGTGCTGTGGGACGACAACCCTGCGCAGTTGGTCATCAACGCGATGGCGCCTGCGGAAGTGGCCTCTATCGTGATGGACGAAGACGGGCACACCATGGAAGTGGCAGTTGCAGAAGACAACCTGGCACAGGCAATCGGCCGTAACGGCCAGAATGTTCGCCTGGCCACCGACCTGACAGGTTGGACCCTGAACGTGATGACCGAGGAAGAAGCCGGTGAGCGTCAGGAACAGGAATACAGCCGGCTTGTCGAGCATTTCATCGGCAATCTGGATGTGGATGAAGAGTTCGCTGGTGTGTTGATTGAGGAAGGCTTTACCTCCATTGAAGAGGTGGCCTACGTGCCAATGGAAGAGATGCTGGCGATCGAGGGCTTTGACGAAGAGACCGTCACCGAGCTGCGCCGCCGTGCCAAGGATGTCCTGCTGAACCAGGCCCTGGCAAGCGAGGAAGCGCTCGAGGGCGCCGAGCCGGCTGACGATCTTCTGGGAATGGCCGGCATGGACCGCAGCCTGGCCTTCAAGCTGGCCGGGATGGGTGTGCGCACCATGGAAGATCTGGCAGAGCAGTCGGTAGACGACCTGCTCGATATTGAAGGTATGGATGAAGAGCGTGCTGGTCAGCTTATCATGACTGCACGTGCCCCCTGGTTTGAAGACCAGGCTTAATTCGGGAGGAGGACCAGTATGGCTGAAGTAACGGTAAAACAACTGGCCGAAGATGTAGGCGCTCCCGTGGATCGTTTGCTGAAGCAGATTGTGGAGGCTGGCCTGAAAGCCCGCTCCGAGAATGACTCTGTCTCCAGCGATGAGAAGCAGCAGTTGCTGGCCTATTTGAGAAAGACCCACGGTGAGGCTGACGCCGAGCCGCGCAAGATCACCCTGAAGCGTAAGACCACCACCACGCTCAAGGCCGGCAAGGCAAAGACCGTCAATGTTGAGGTTCGCAAGCGCCGTACCTACATCAAGCGGGCTGAATTACAGCCTGAGGCTGAAGCGCCGAAACCGGAAGAGCCGGTAGCAGAGCAGCAGCCTGAGCAAGCGCCGGTGGAAGAAGCGCCGAAGGTGGCCGCCGAGCAGGCGCCGCAGAAAGAGGCAGAGAAGCCGGCCGAGGCAGCGACATCAGAGCAGCCGGAACCGACGGAAAAGGCCGAGCCCAAGAAAGAGCCTGAGCCCGAGCCGGTTCCCGCTCCGGAAGATATGCCGATGCCGCCGCCCGAGGGAGAGGGCAAGGATCGGAAGCCGAAGAAAAAGAAAGAGAAAGTTCGCGAGCGCGGCGACGAGGTCGAAGAAGGCAAGCCCAAGAAGAAGCAGGCTGGCCATCGTGGTCCTCGCAGTCGTCCGGTGGAAGAGCCGCTGGTCATCTCCGAGGATGAAGAAGAGACGACGTTGCGCAAGCCGCTGCGTGCGAAAAAGAAACCCAAAGAGAAGCGTCATGCTTTCGAGAGGCCGACCAAACCAATGGTCAGAGAAGTAGAGATTCCCGAAACGATTTCTGTCGGCGACCTTGCCCAGCGTATGGCGGTCAAGTCGGCTGATGTCATCAAGACCCTGATGGGCATGGGCGTCATGGCCACCATCAACCAGGCACTGGACCAGGAAACTGCGGTGCTTGTGACCGAAGAGCTGGGTCACAAAGCCAAGACCGTCAGTGAAGATGCCTTCGAGGAAGAGGTTCTCAGCGAATTCTCCTTCGAGGGTGGCAACAAGACCAAGCGCGCTCCGGTTGTGAGTGTGATGGGTCACGTTGACCACGGTAAGACATCCCTGCTGGACTACATTCGTCGTACCAAGGTGGCCTCAGGCGAATCCGGTGGTATTACCCAGCACATTGGTGCTTACCACGTAGAAACCGATCACGGCATGGTGTCCTTCCTGGATACCCCGGGCCACGCGGCCTTCACCGCCATGCGTGCCCGTGGTGCCCAGTGCACGGATATCGTTATCCTGGTCGTTGCCTCTGATGACGGCGTCATGCCGCAGACCAAGGAAGCGGTGCAGCACGCCCGTTCCGCCGGTGTGCCGATCGTTGTTGCCATCAACAAGATGGACAAGGAAGGGGCGGACCCTGATCGAATCAAGAGCGAGCTGGCTGCTCTGGAAGTTGTTCCGGAAGACTGGGGCGGGGACGTTCAGTTCGTACCCGTTTCCGCTCACACCGGTGACGGTATCGACGCGCTGCTTGAGGCTGTTTTGCTGCAGTCCGAAATCCTCGAGCTTGAGGCCTCTACGGATGCCCCGGCCAAGGGTGTTGTCGTTGAATCCAGCCTTGAGCGCGGCCGTGGTTCCGTTGCGACCGTTCTGGTTCAGAACGGCACCCTGCGCCAGGGTGATATGGTTGTTGCCGGTGCCTATTTCGGTAAGGTCCGGGCGATGACTGACGAAGCTGGCAAGCAGACCAAAGAAGCGGGCCCGTCGATTCCGGTCGAGATTCTCGGGCTGAACGGTACGCCGGACGCCGGTGACGAATTCTTCGCCGTTGCCGACGAGAAGAAGGCCAAAGAGCTGGCGGAGTTCCGTCAGACTCGCGAGCGGGAACAGCGTCTCCAGCGCCAGCAGGCGGCCAAGCTTGAGAACCTGTTCGAGAACATGGGCAAGGACGAGGTCAAAACCCTCAATGTCGTGCTCAAGACCGACGTTCGTGGTTCTCTGGAAGCGATCACCAAGGCCTTGCAGGACCTCGGTAACGAGGAAGTGCAGGTCAAGATCGTGTCTTCCGGTGTAGGTGGTATTGCCGAGACCGACGTCAGCCTGGCGATGGCAACCAACGCGGTTATTTTCGGCTTCAACGTGCGTGCCGACACAGCCTCCAAGCGTCTTGTTGAGCAGGAAGGCCTGGATCTGCGCTACTACAGCATCATCTACAATCTCATCGATGATGTGAAAGCCGCGCTGACTGGCATGCTGGCCCCGGAATTCCGCGAAGACATCGTTGGCATTGCCGATGTTCGCGACGTATTCCGCTCGCCGAAGTTCGGCCAGGTTGCTGGCTGCATGGTGATCGAGGGCAACGTATACCGTAACAAGCCTATCCGTGTTCTGCGGGACAACGTGGTTATCTTCGAAGGCGAGCTGGAATCCCTGCGTCGCTTCAAGGACGACGTGCCCGAAGTCCGTAACGGCATGGAATGCGGTATTGGCGTTAAGGGTTACGACGTGAAAGTCGGCGACCAGATCGAGGTCTTCGATCGCGTCCGGGTCGAGCGCAAGCTTGAGTCCACCGGCGCGTGATGCGCCCGATTTTGAAGGAAGCCTAATGCCAAGAGAGTTCAGTCGTATTGATCGCATCGGCGATCAGATGCAACGGGAACTGGCCCAGCTCATCCAGCGGGAAGTCAAAGACCCGCGGGTGGGCATGGTCACGGTAAACGCAGTCAAGGTCAGTCGTGACCTTGGCTACGCAGATATCTATGTGTCCCTGCTTTCCACCGAAGAACTGACGGAGGAGTCGCCGGAGGTCAAGGAATCGATCTCGGTGCTCAACAAGGCCTCTGGCTTTTTGCGTGGCCAGGTTGGGCGCGCGATGAAGCTGAGGGTTGTGCCCCAGCTGCGGTTCCACTTCGACACCTTGCAGGGCTACAGTCGCAAGATGGATAGCCTCATTCGCGAAGCGGTTGGCGACAAGCCGGCCGTGGACCGGAATGAAGACGACGATCAGGACGATCCGGAGCGTAACGCTTGAGCCGCAGACGCAAAGGCCGTGACGTTAACGGTATTCTGGTTATCGACAAGCCGGTCGGAGTTACCTCTAACGGCATACTGCAGCAGGTCAAGCGCCTGTTCGGGGCCGCCAAGGCGGGCCACACCGGCGCCCTTGACCCCCTGGCCACCGGCGTGCTGCCGCTGTGCTTTGGTGAGGCGACCAAGTTTTCCCAGATGATGCTCGACAGCGACAAGGCCTACATTGCCACCGCCCGGCTCGGAGTCCGAACCGAAACCGGTGACAGTGAGGGCGCCGTGGTTGCCGAGAAACCTGCACCCGAGGGTCTGACAGCCGATGTGCTGGAACCCGTACTGGACGGTTTCCGGGGTGAAATCCAGCAGGTTCCCTCCATGTATTCGGCGCTCAAGCACAAGGGGCGTCCGCTCTACGAATATGCTCGGGAAGGGATCGAGGTGGAACGTCCGGCAAGGCCGGTGACCATCTACGAACTGACCCTCCTGGATATTCGCGACAATGAGCTCGATATCGCGGTCAGCTGCACCAAGGGTACGTACATTCGCTCACTGGTTGAGGATATTGGTGAAGCCCTGGGTTGCGGTGCCCATGTAACAGCATTGCGCCGCACCATGGCCTCCGGGTTTACCCTGGCCAACGCCCATGCGGTGAGCGATCTTGAGGCGATGCGCGAACGGGGTGAAAGCCTCGATGGTCTGCTCGTGGCGCCGGATGCCGCGCTGTCCATGTTCCCCGAGCACCGTCTGGCGGGGCAGGCGCTGGTATCGATCTTGAACGGACAACCGGTTAGAATACCGGGTCGGGCCTATGAAGGCTTCGTGCGTCTCTATGCAAATGAGAGCGCTAACGAAAGCTTCGTGGGGCTGGCAGAAGCATTCCCGGAAGGTGAGCAGACCAATCTGGTCCCACGCCGACTGGTGAAGAGCAGCGGAAAGCGTTAGGCGCGCCGCTGTCTAGCCGGGCTGTAGAGATGCGCGGTTCGGCCGTATTCGAAAGCATCGCAAACAATGAGGTGAGTTATGGCACTTTCTGCCAACGAGAAAGCACAGATCGTTCAGGATTTTCAGCAAGGTGATGGCGATACCGGTTCCCCTGAAGTTCAGGTGGCACTGCTGAGCGCTAACATCAACAAGCTGCAGGATCACTTCAAGGCCAACAAGCAGGATCACCATTCCCGCCGCGGCCTGATCCGGATGGTTAACCAGCGTCGTAAGCTGCTGGACTACCTCAAGCGCAAGAACGCCGACCGTTACCTGGAGCTCATCCAGCGTCTGGGTCTGCGTCGCTAAATCCGGGTCTCTACGACCTGAGGGCTGTGCCGGTGTTTCCGGTGGCAGCCGTCAACCAGCAGGCCCCTAGCGGGGTCTGCTGGTTGTGTTTTTCTCCCACTGCAGTTGGGTTGTCTGTGTGTTCGAAGGATTCCCTGTCGTAATGGAAAGCCGAAATTGATAGCAGGTTGTTGAAAAGCCCGGGCCTGGCGGCCTCTGTAACCGCCGCCTCCCAGACCGGGGTTTTGCAACAGCCTGTTAGCTTTCAGACGGGTTGCTCTTCAGTCCACAGCACATCATCTGCAGACCTATGGTTTCGAGCGCAGGGGCGCCCGGAACGAATCAATCTGGAACAGATAGACCAGGAGTTTTTTGTGGATCTGAAACCTTTCAAGAAATCATTTGAGCTTGGCGGCAAGACCGTCACTCTGGAAACCGGCCGTATTGCCCGTCAGGCAACCGGTTCCGTACTGGTAACCGTGGATGATATTTCCGTTCTCGGTACCGTTGTTGGCGCCAAAGAAGCCAAGCCCGGCCAGCCGTTCTTCCCGCTGACCGTGAACTACTTCGAGAAAACCTACGCCGTGGGCAAAATCCCCGGTGGCTTCTTCAAGCGCGAAGGTCGTCCTTCCGAGAAGGAAACCCTGACCT
>Ga0209931_1001331_pt1 | contig 13581 bp, 10 predicted proteins | sample SalPonR1_B_D1_MG_FD_185697 | JGI IMG/M metagenome (GOLD analysis project Ga0209931, IMG submission 185697) | Salt pond soil microbial communities from South San Francisco under conditions of wetland restoration - Salt Pond MetaG R1_B_D1_MG... ...
CGACAGTGTCGGCAACATCATTCAGCCGGTCATCGAGCCCGAAGCGTTCCCGAACTGGCCGCTGAATGCGCCGGTCGGCCCCCCGTGGTTCTGGACCACGACCGACGGCCCGGATTTCGAGGACTCCGATGGCAATATCATCGACGGGAAAATCGCGGTCTCGTTCGGAGAAGGCAGCATCCTGAACGTGAACAAGATCAGCCCGATCCAGGTCTTGCTGGTTCGTGATTGATCACGCTGCACAGGAGGGTCAATACAATGCGTTGTGGACATTGCGGAACACCAGTTGAAAAGGGATTCCGGGTTTGCCGCGGCTGCGGCGCCCATTACCGGCGGCATAAAGAGCAAATCGGCGCTGGTCTGATGGCATTTTTGTTCACGCCGCTCTTCCCGCCGGCGGCATTGATCGGCGTCGTATTGATATTCCTGGGGATGCGCAAGAAATGGTTCCGGGCCAACGCATGAATGACGCAATCGACACACTGGAAGGCTTTGGCAGGGGACCAAGCGGGCGCGGAAATATCAATCTTGATCTTTTCTTGAACTTTTCCGACCGCCCGGCACGCTAGGGTGCGAACTGCTGGCGGGTTCGACCGGCCGGTCGTCTTGACACATACGGGGAATGGTTTGATGAGCTTCCGAGTCCTGCTGATTTTTGCGCTGAGCGCTCTTTTTCTGGTCCCGACTGCCCGGGCGGCAACACCCGTGCAGGCTGAGGCACTGTCGCTGGAGCGTCCGCCGGCGTTCGAGGAGAACCGCGGCCAATTCGGTTCGCGCGGGGATTTCGTGCTGGCCGGGGATGGTTTCGTGTTCCGGGCCGGTCCCGCGCCCGTGATCGAATTGGTTCGACGCGCCGGCCAGAGCGGCCAGGGTATCCAGGATCGGCAGGCCGCGTCTCGCGAAGTCACACGCATCCCGCTGCGCTTTCCCGGCAGCACAGCATCGGGCGAGCCGATCGGTGTGGACCCGATTACCGAGCGCCGCAACTATATTGTCGGCAACGACCGCGAGAACTGGCATGCCAACGTGCCGAGCTACCGGCGCGTGCAGTACCCGGATTTCTATCCCGGCGTGGATCTGGAATTCCGGGTCACCGAGGGCCTGCCCGAATACGTGTTTCGACTCGCGCCCGGCGCCGATTCCGACGCCATCGCGATGGCGTTCGGGGCCGGCGCGGATTTGAGCCTGAAGCCGGACGGAGCGCTTGAAGTGCAGGCCGACGGGGTTGTGTTCGAGCAGCGCGCTCCAGCGGCCTGGCAGGTCATCGACGGTGAGCGGCACCCGGTGACCGTTGGCTATCGCCTTAACGGCAGCACCGTGGCATTCGAGCTGGGTGATCACGACCCGGACGAGACACTGGTGATCGATCCGGTGCTGGAGTTTTCGAGTTATTTTGGTGGCTCGGGCGATGATCGGCCGATTGGCATCCAAACCGACTCGAACGGCAATATTTTCTTGATCGGAACATCAGCTAGTGATGGTCTTGCGACTCAAGGTGTGTTTGAAGATACCAACCCGCCGCAGCGGACTGAGCAAGTTGTCACACGCGACTGTGCCGATTGCGAAGACTCGAACCCCCTGAACCAAGTATCTCGTCAAACGACAACAGTTTCAGCATTTAGCGTATTCATAACTAAAATCGCCCCGGATGGACGTTCAATACAATGGACGACATATGTAAAGTCTCAGCAATCCGAGAACTTCTCTTTCGGATTCAATTCCCATGGTGTATCCCCCAACGGCGAGGTCGCGTTCGGGTTAGAAGGAGCACCAGCCGGGTGGCCGCTGTTCAACGAGACCCAGCCTTTTGATCCTAATCAGTCGAACGCGTATGTAGCGAAGCTTAGCGCGGATGGTACGGCTTTAGAATTTGGGACGTATCTTCAGATTGGAGGCTTTGCGCAGCGTGGCCTTGATGTCGGACCAGCCGGTGAAGTGCTTGTGGTTGGACGTGTCTTCCCGGATAACAATTTGCCCGAAGTCAATGCCCTGCCTGAACAAAGCTGTACGTTGAACGCAGCCACAAACGAGTTTACCGATGCATTCATCACTCTTTTCTCAAGGAATGGAAGCGTCACGTTCTCCTCTTGCTTTGGCGGAGATGAGTTTGGCTCGGAAATGGGTCGTGGTGCTGCGATTGGTCCGAACGGGCGGCTGTATATCCTTGGTTATAGCCGAGCTGCAGATTTTCCGCTGGTCAATCCCATTCAGAGCGCGCCCGGTTATGACGGGGCCCGACCAGCTTTCATATCAATTATTGACACCTCGACGACGCCAGCGCAGCTCGATTTCTCGACATTCTTTGGTGCTCAGCAAGCCGGTTCCGCGGCTGATCGGAGCGGTTCCTCTCAATTGTTTTTCCCGTATGATATTGCTGTCGACAGCAATGGAAACATTGTAATTACTGGACTGACGAACGAATTGCACTATCCTACCGTTAATGCGTTCCAGGAGAAATTGGCGACGCCCAGACAGTCTTATGATGTCGATCGCTCAAGTCTTCGCAGTGTGCGGGCTGAAGATATATTTCTGACCCGGATCGATCCCAGTGTTCCGGAGGTGGTATTTTCGACGTATCTTGGGGGTCGTAGCGGTGAAGATGGAATCAATACGCTGACGGTCGATAGCGCCGGCAACAGTTACGTCGCGAGCGTAACGCGCTCCCCGGATTATCCGGTAAATTCGGCCATTCAGGGTTCCCTCGCCGGCGAAACCGATCTCGGTATCAGCAAGTTCACACCGGAAGGAAGGTTGGCCTGGTCCACGTTCCTAGGGGGAAGCGACGACCAGATGGTTCAGGCTCCGGGCGGAATTGCGATCGACCCGGTTACAGGCAATGTTATTGTGGCGGCCTTTACGGCGGCGGCCGACTTCCCAGTCGTGGATCCGCTGCAGCCGTTTAATGCGGGCGGTCATGATGCCGCAATCGCAATTATCGATCAGTCGGCCGATGTCGACTCTGACGGCGACGGCGTTATCGACACCACCGACGCGTTCCCGAATGACCCGGACGAGTGGCGCGATACCGATGGCGACGGCATCGGCGACAACAGCGATCCGGACATCGACGGTGACGGCGTGCCGAACGAACAGGATGCCTTCCCTCAGGACCCGCTGTGGTCGGTCGACAGCGACGGTGACGGCATCGGCGACGCCAGTGACCTGTTCCCTGACGATCCCGGTCTGGCCTACGATTTCGATGGTGACGGCATTGGTGATTTCGCTGATGACGACATCGATGGCGATGGTGTACCGAACGCTGATGATGCATTTCCGGACGATCCGGCATTCACGACCGATTCGGATGCTGACGGCATTCCCGATGCAATCGACCCGGACAACGACAACGACGGGATTCCGGATGCCGAGGACCCTGCACCGCTGGATGCCAACGATCCGGTCATCACGTTCAACGCGTTCGACCCGTTCAATACCGATGTCTACAAGTCGCCGCTGCCTGACGGGTTTTCCACGCCCGACGGCACGGTGGCCTGGACGGCCGCAACCGGCGCGGCGTTCAGCGGGGATCGCAGCCTGGGCTCGCGCATCATCGGCGATAGCGAGACCGCCGCGGTCGAGCTGGTCGACACGTTCGAGGCCGGCACGCTGATTTTTCAGTACAAGGTCGACAGCGAGGCGAGCGGTGATGTGCTGCGCTTCCTGCTCGACGGCACCGAGCAGCTCGTCGATTCCGGCGATACCGGCTGGGTCGAGGCGCGTTTCCCGATCGACGCCGGCGAGCATACGCTCCAATGGCGCTACGAGAAGGACGCCTCGGGCAGCGCGGGCCTGGACGCGGCCTGGATCGACGATATCGTCGTGCGGCGCATCGGTGACGTTTCGGTGGACATCGAAAACGGCGTGACGACGGTGCGGGCCGGCGAGCAGACCACGTTCGATATCCCGGTGGTCAACATGAGCCTGAACGCGGCCGAGGCGATCACGCTCGATGTGCCCATACCGCCGCAGTACTCCAACCCGTCGTGGACCTGCACGACGGTGTCGGGCGGCGCCACGTGCCCGGCCGCGAGCGGCAGCACGCCGATCGACCAGACCTTCGACCTGCCGGCCGACGGCGGCCTGCTGTACCGGCTGACTGTCGATGTGCAGGAAGGCCCGGAAGAGCCGGTCGTCATCGGCGCCACGCTTTCGATCGGCTCGGACTTCATCGACGAGGCGCCGGCGAACAACACGGCCGAGGATGCCGATTTTGTCGGGATCTTCGGCACGAGTTTCGAATAGGCCGCCGGGACGACCCCCTTGCCGAAACGCGGCTAGTGGGCCATGCGGGAAGTTAGGTAACGCTCAGCCGTCGCACAAGCGTTGTGGGCGGCGTTGCACTCGCTCGAGCCAGTCCTGCGCTCGCGCGCCTTGCCCACAATGCTTGTGCGACGGCTGAGCGTTACCTAACTTCCCGCATGGCCCACTAGGGGTTGAACTGTGATTTCAACGCGACACTATTCATTCGGCAATGGAATATTTGTGTTATCGATTGCTCGCGATCTGCTGCGAGATTTCGCGCAGCCGACCCTGCACCCAGCCGAAGCCGATGCGTTCCTGTTCCAGACGGATGCGTTCGCCGAGGCGGTCGTCGCGAAGCGTTTCGTAGAGTTGACTTTCGCTGTGCGTGAGCCGGTCGAGCCGGCCGCTGAAACGGCGGTCTTTGGGTTCGCGGGTCCACAGTTGCCGGTGAGCGTCGAGGGTGGCACGGTCCATCAGCAGTGATTCGGCGTGCGGCAGGTGGTGGCGCAGGCGGTTGAGAATGGCAAAGCCGTGGGTGTCGATGTCGCCCCAGTAGTGGATTCGGCGTTCGCTCAGCCAACTGACGCGGGCGAGCCGCTCCAGGCCGTAGCCGAGGCCGAATATGACGATGGCCGAGGGGTGGGGTGGAAACGCCAGTCCATTGGTTTCGTTTTCGGTGATGAAGACCGTAGCCGCATCGATATCAAGCCTGGCGAACTGTTCGGCCGGCAGCGACAGGTCGTCGATGCCGTTGATTTCAAGCGCCGGATCGAGGATACGGAATCGCACCAGCGCCGGGCGCCGGCGCAGGCCGTAGCGCCTGTCGAAGCCTTTTACGCCCGAGGACCCGGTGTCGATATGACGGCTTTCCATGACCTGGTCGAGCAACTCGCCGATCAGCTTGCGGCGCTGTTCGATGAACTTGGTGTCGACGCCCTCGATGTCGAGTTCGCGCAGGTACAGACCCGGCGCATCGTCGTCGGGTTCGATCTGGCGCAGGAAGGCATGGCCTTCGGCCTCGTCGACGATCAGTTCAAGGCCCAGCACGGTGGCGTAATCGGCCACGGCGGCCTGATGGTCGATCAGATCGCGCCAGGCGTTCTCGTGGCTGTCGCGGTAGACCACGCCCTTGAGCAGGCTGATCAACGGCAGCGAGATAGGATTTTCCGGCGGTGTTTCGGTCACGTCGGCAGTTTAACTGGATGCATTCCGGGTGACCTGCCGCGTGAAGCAGCATTCCCACGTAGGAGCCTGCTTGCAGGCGAATGGGGGCCTCCGAGGATGTTCGCCTGCAAGCAGGCTCCTACGGCGGGGAATTCCGAGTCAGCGGCATCCATAAGCAAAGATTGCTTATTCAGCGCGAAAAGATCACGCCGGGCACGCGCGCCCGGCGTTCGACGCCGTCGGTACCGGTCCAGGCGATTTCGTGGTGGCGCGCTTCGTCGATGTCGGCGTGCGGATCCTCGGCGGCGATGGCCAGGTAGCTGACCAGCTCGGCCAGGCCCATTTCCAGCGGGCTTTCGCCGATCAGGGTTTGCAGGTCGATCTGGGGACGGGTCTGCAGCGCGCGGCGGATGTGGGCGCGCAGTTGCTCCCGGTCGACGTACATCTGGTTGAACAGGGCGTCGCTGTCGATGTCGGCCTGTCCTTCGGCAAGCCTGTGTTGTTCGATGCGGGGCTTGACCGGTGGGGAATACAACGGGCGCTCCAGCGGAAGTTCGATGCCGGGTGCGGTCTGGTCCAGGCCGATATCGAGATTCCGGGGTGGGCGCTCGCGCACCTCCAGCGCGTTTTGCTCGATGTTCTGGATCAAATCCATGATGCGCCGGTTTTCCAGCCAGGCCTGGTCGTCGAGAAAGCGCCTGAGCTGCTCGGACAGTCGCGCAATGGTGCGCTGGGTCTGCTCGCCGGCGCCGAGCCAGTCATCGTGAATGCGCCGCAGCCCGCGGTCGGGTTTGAGTTCCTGGATTTGCTCGAGTGAAAGCACCTTGTCGAGCATGCGGCCGAATTCTTCCTGGCGCGCCGGCGACATCAGGAAATCCCAGAACGCGCGAAAGCTGCGGCCCTGGTCCGAATCGGCGATCGCATCCTGTTCGCCGAAGATGTCTGTCAGCACCTCGCCCTTGCTGCCTTCGAAGCGCGTGATGCGTTCGCGGACCTGGCGGTCCAGTGCGCGGAAATTGTCCTCGACCTGGCGGAAATCGCCCAGCAATCCATGCGCGGTCTCGGCCATTTGCATGAAGCGCTCGCGCAGCCGGGTATCGTCGAGCATGCCCAGACGACCCTCGCGGATATTTTTGATTTCGCTTTCAAGCTCGGCTTTTTTGTGTTGCAGTTCGGCAATCCGGGCCTCGGGGTCGGTTTCGGTGCCGGTGACGATCTGGCGCAGCAGTTCGAATACGGTCAGCAGGCGCGATTCGGCGCCGACGAAGCGTTGCTGTTCCAGGCCCCTGAGCCAGGCGATGGCCTTTTCGGTGGGCGGCGTGAGGTCGTAGTGGGGCTCATCGCTGTCTTCGGTGTAGAACCGCCGGAGCCAGCCGCGCGTGTCTGCCGACCAGTCCATCAGATAGGCGCGTGCCGACTTCGGGAATGCGTCCTCGCCCTCGATCTCGCGCAGGTGGTGCAGAAAGTCTTCGAGCTGCACGGTCAGTTCGCTTTCGGCCAGCACGCGCTGATTCGGCTCGATGAACGCCCGGCTCAGGAATGCCGTGACCATGGGGCCGTGATCGGCCGCCAGCAGTCGCCAGCCGGAATGGGATTCGCGCAGCGCTCTGAGATGGTGAAAATCCACGGCTGGTCAACAAGGCTGGTCAACAACGCTGGTCAGTCGGAAGCTGCCAGTGCGGCGTCATCCAGCGCTGCGGCCTGGCGGAACGCCTCGCGATCGGTGGCGCGCTGGACGTAATCCTCGAAGGTCTTGCGCTTCTCGACGGTACCGAACTGGAGGCCGAAGCTCAACTGCGCGCCCAGGTAGACGTCGGCGGCGCTGAAGTCGTCGCCGGTGATGAACTTGTGCTTCCCGACGGCCTGTTCCAGCGTGTCGAGTACCCGGCCCATGTCGCCGTAGCCGACGAAGCCCTTCTGCTCGGCCTCGAGTTCCACGCCAAGCGCCTGGTTGATGATTGCGCCCTCCAGAGGGCCGGCGGCAAAGAACAGCCAGCGGTAGTAGTCGGCGCGAGCATCGGGCGGCGGCGCCAGGCCGGCATCGGGGAACGTGTCTGCGAGGTACGCGCAGATGGCGGCGCATTCGGTGACGATGTTGGCGCCGTGAACGATTGCCGGCACCTTGGCCATCGGATTGATGTGCCGATATTCCTCGGCGTTCATCGATCCGTACTCGAGGTAGACGGGGTCGTAGTCGGCGCCGACTTCCTCGAGCATCCAGCGGATCATGCGGCCGCGCGAGCGGGGATTGGTGTAGAACTTGATTTCGGCCATTGCGGATACTTCCTCCTGTTGATCCGGTCACGACGGAGTGGAAACTCAGGCGCCTCAGGTTACACCGATCTGTGCAGCTTATCGACGATATACGCGGTGGCTGGTTCGTCGTATCGCGTCGGTGTTCCGATGCGGCACGGCTTGAAAACCACGACTGTGGCACGAATCTACTAAATGTGGGACGGACGAATCTCGGCCGTCGCTCGTTAATGCAGCAGCCCGTAAATGCAACAGCAAGGAGTCTCGAATGGCCAGTCAAACGCGTAATGAATTCATCGAAAAAATGAAGAACGGTCTCGATGATCTCGATAAGCAGATCGAGGATCTCAAGCAGCGGGGCGACAAGCTGGAGGGCGAAGCGAAGAAGGAATACGAAAACCGCCTGCACGATCTACGCGAAAAGCGCCGCGAGGCCAAGCGCAAGATGGACGAAGCCGAAGCCGCCGGTGAAGAAAAGTGGCAGCAGTTCAAGGACGAGGCCGAGCATGCGTGGAAGGCGCTGGGCAATTCCTTCAACTACTTCAAATCGCACTTCAAATAGGCGGGAGCACCGGGCTCCGGCTTTGTTCCGGCCTTCCAGCGGGCCTTGGGATCGTTTCCCTGGCGACCCGTTCAAGGCTCAGGGTTAAAGGCTCAGGGAAAATCGAACCCGGCTGGCTTGCATCTGCGAAGATCGGCGCGTGTGTCCGGGTCCGAGTCGTTGAAGGGGCAGGTCAAGCGAATCCCCCATTGCGATGAAACCGGGTTGCCGATGACGTTGGATGGGGCAGGTCTGCTCACTCCGGCGCAACGGTCTCCCGGATTTTCTTCGGGATCGTGTATTCGGGATATTTTTGGCGGAAGGCCTCCAGCAGGTCGCGGGCGCGCTGGATTTCCTCGTTTGCGATCAACATCTCTATCCGCGCCAGCATCAACTCAGGATTCTCTGCGATTTCCGCGACAGGTGATCGCGCAGGTTCGGCGGCATTTTCCGATTGTTCGTCACCGAGGCTGTCTTTTTCTGCAACATTGTCCTGGGACTTTTCCATAGGCGATTGCCGGGTATTGCGTTGTTCCACTGCTTGGGTTGCCCGATTCAAGGACCGGCCGCGAGCGTTAAGTGCGGATGCGGATGGCGACGGCTCGGCTTCGGCGGCTTCGGACGACGACTGCATTTTGCGAATCTCGTCGAGGACGGGCCGGGTTTCGCGCGATTCTGACTCCAGCCTTGCCTCGGCGCCGACGGACGGCGCCATGAACGCGCCGGCATCCTCGCTCGGCGGTGCAGTGATTGAAGGCACCGGACCGGCCGGCGGCGTCTGCTGCAGCACCACGGCAATCGCGACAACGGCGACCGAGGCGGTGACCAGACCGCCGAGCCACGGAAGCCGATTCGATGAGCGCCCGTTGCGGACGGCCTCGTCGGCCCGGGCGCGAATGATCCGGTCCAGCCCGGCATCGGGTTCGACGTCTCCGGCCTCCCGGTAGAGCGCCTCCAGCGCGGCATCGTGCTTGTCGTTTCGCTGTTCGGTCATTTTCCGGCCGCCTCCGGGCCCGGCTCCAGCATTCCCCTGAGTTTTCCGACCGCGTAGCGCAGCCGGCTCTTGATGGTTTCTCTGCCGACGTTTTCGCGCCTGGCAATATCGGCCAGTGAAAGACCGGCCTCCTGCTGCAGCAAGAATGCCTCGCGCTGGTCGGGCGGCAGTTGCATCAATGCGGCACGCAGGCGTTCGGCCTGCCGGCCTCTTTCCAGCGTTTCGTCGGGCCCCTGGCGGCCGTCGCCGGGCACCGTGTCCAGTGCATCGGCATCCATACCGGGCTGACGGCCCAGCGCGCGCCAGTGGTCGACCAGCCGGTTGTGGGCAATTCGAAACGCCCAGCGCTTGAAGCCGTTGCCGCGCCGGAACTTCTCGCCCGAGGCGATGATGCGCGACCAGACGTCCTGATACAGATCATCGGCCGCGGCTTTGTCGCCGACGGCGTGGTAGAGGTAGCGGTACAGCGGCTTTCGATAGCGTTCATAAAGCACCTCGAACGCATCCGGCGCGCCGCCGGCGAAAGCCAGCATCAGGTCGTCGTCGGTGCGCGGGTCGGTCATCGGGTCAGCTTACGCTTGTCGTTTGGTCGTTTGGCCGCTTCGTCGTCTCGAAGAAAGCGACTACCGCCACCCACGAAGCGACAAAGCGACCAAACGACCAGAAGACGATCAGTTCCCGGCCACCTGGAAGCCTTCGGCCAGCCGAATCAGCTGCAGGAATTCGCCGCGGTAGCCGAACGGGTCGTCGCCCTTGGCTCGGCTGGCGAGGTCGTGAATGTCTTCGATACCAAAACCTTCGAGGTACTTGCCGCCCTTAAGGTGCTGGCCGAAGGCGGCGACCGATGCGGCAAACGCCAGGTTGTTCGACGTGGCTTCATCGGCGTTGCGCGCTATGGGCTGCTCGATGAGTTTGCTGACGTTGCCGCCCGGCGCCTTGTAGCGGAGCTTCAAAAAGCCGAGTTCGCGAGTTTTCCCGTCGGCTGTGGTTGCACGCATCGTCGATGAATCATCGCCGTAACGCAACGGGTCGACGCGCTCGCCGCCGGCGCCTTTGAGCGCCACTTCGTACAGCGCGGTAACGGTGTGCCCGGCGCCGATTTCCCCGGCGTCGACCGCGTCGTTGTTGAAGTCCTCGCGCTCCAGGACCCGGTTCTCGTAGCCGATCAAACGATATTCGGCGACCACGTCCGGATTGAACTCGATCTGGATCTTGACGTCCTTGGCGATCGTCATCAGCGTCGCGTTCATCTCGTCGACCAGCACCTTGCGCGCTTCGGAAAGCGTGTCGATGTAGGCGTAGTTGCCGTTGCCGGCGTCGGCCAGCTGCTCCATCAGGTGATCGTTGTAGTTGCCGGTGCCGAAGCCCAGCGTGGTGATCGCGATGCCGGTTTCGCGCTTGCGCTCGGCCAGGTCCTCGAGCGCTTCGAAGTCGACCGTGCCGACGTTGAAGTCGCCGTCGGTGGCCAGGATGACCCGATTCACGCCGCCTTCGATGAAGCCCTGAACGGCCTGTGCATAGGCCAGCTCGATGCCGGCGGCGCCGTTGGTTCGGCCGCCGGCCGAGAGGCGGTCGAGTGCGTTAGCGATAGTTGCATGCTGGTCGCCGGGCGTGGATTCGAGCACCACGCCGGTGGCGCCGGCGTAGACCACAATGGCGATCCGGTCGTCGGCATCGAGCTGGCGCGCGAGCATCTTCAGCGAGTTCTTGACCAGCCCCAGCTTGTTTTCGCTGTTCATCGAGCCCGAGACGTCGAGCAGGAACACCAGATTGGAGGCCGGAATGGTTGCCGGATCGGTACGATAGCCCTGGATGCCGATTTGCAGCAACCGGGTGTTCGGGTTCCACGGCGTGACCGCCTGCTCGACGTTGACGTTGAACGGTGTGTCGTTATTGTCGGGCACCGGGTAGTCGTAGGAAAAATAATTGATCAGCTCCTCGACCCGCACCGCGTCCCCGGGCGGCAGCCGGCCTTCGCGCAGCATCCGGCGGACGTTGCTGTAGCTGCCGGTGTCGACGTCGATACTGAAAGTGGAGACGGGATGCTCGGCGACCAGCTTTACCGGGTTCTCGTCGAAGGGTGCGTAGTTCTCCCGGTCGATTGGGCGATCCGGCATTCGGATGCTCGCCGGCAGCGGGTTGAAGTTCTGCATCGCGCGGTCACCGACGGCGGCCTGTTCGGCGGCGATGCCGTAGGCCTTGGCGGCATCGGATTCGCGTCGAGTCGGCTCCATTTCAGCAGGTTGCCGCAGCTCGGGTATGGGCTGGGTGGTTTGTGGGCGTTTTTCGATCTCTACGGACTGCTTCTGCTCCTCGGGTTCCGGCGGAGCGCACGCGCTCAGCAGCAGTGAGAAGCCGAAGGCGGCGAGAAAAGCGTTCGTTCTGGTAAGTGGCTTGCTCATCTTGGTGCTCCGGTTGTTGTTTGCAGGCTTCCTTCATCAACGAACAACGTCGGAGGGTTTGAAAAGGGGTTAAGGAAGCTCTGCACACCCCTGCACAAGCGGGACCCTCCTGTGCGGGGGCCTGCGACCCGTTTGAACTCGCTCATTTGGAACAACCAAACCGCGCTCGCTCAAGCCACGTCGCAGACTCCCGCACAGAACCCTCTCGCTCGCACCGGGGTGAACAGAGATTCCTTTTGGTTCGTTGGTTGGTGGTTGGTGGTTTTGTGGGAGGTGCATCCTGCGCCGATTCATCGCGGCTGGGAGCCGCTCCCACAGCACCTGAACAACGGCCGGATTTTGGGCCGCCATCATCGCCGGCGAGGCCGGCTCCCACACCTGTAGACGGTTAGTTGGTTATTGGCTTTTTGGCCGATTGACGATCGGTCCGGTGAGGTGAGGTGAGGTGGTTGCGAGGCTCGCAACGGATTTGCCGGCCAACCAGGCACGATCCGGGAGTTGCCCGGCACTGTTGCGGGCCGAAACTTTCCGCGTGTGATAGATTGCTCGTTCCCGACATGATTTTGGGCTATAGTCCGCTTTTGACGCAGAATTCTGGCGTGAAGGTGGGTCGTTTTGCGTATTGATTCATTCAGGAAAGCAATGTCCAGGCACATGATTTTTGTGCCCGATTTTCAGAATCATGGAGGAAGTGATGAAAAGCGGAATCGGTTGTTTGATACTCGCAGGAACAATACAGCTGTCTATGGTCGCGAGTGGCGATGTGCTGGCCCAGACCAAGGGATCATCCGATAGCGTTCGGGGTTCGGGCGTCGTCATCAACAACGGCGTCACCGGAGACGGCGCTTGGGAAGTTGAGGTGGAGGCCGGAGGCGATACGTTTTTCGGAGAGCTCGATGCCGTCGGTTTCGCTCCGGAGAACATCGTCTTCGAATTTTACACGTACGTCGACGACAATGCCGATGGGACCTTCGAGCCACTGAGTTTGACCTCGATCAGCTCTCCCCCTGCCGTGACCGGCACCGGCGAGGTGACGTCCTCGGGCAGCTTCTCGGGACCCAACGGCACCATCAATTGGACCGCCGTGGCGACGATTCCGCAGGGCGAGACCATCTACGAGGTGGTTATCACCTTTTCCTCCACCAGTCCGTTTGGCAGTGTGGAGGTGATCAACTATTTCGACCAGGACGTATTCGGATTTTCTGACGACGTTCTCATCCTGCTGGGTACGCCCGGTAATGCTGATTTCCAGATGCTCACGCTGGATAACACTGACGACGTCGGCATCGGTCATTTCGCGGATTATTTTCCTGGCTCGGCGGCAAGCTACCTGGGATTTGCCGCGGACGAATATTTCGAGTTGCAGGACACGATCGAATCAGGTGCCGCCACCTTCAGCGTCAACGGTAATATCGACACCACAAGCCTGACCCCGACCACCGATTCGCGTTTTCCGGCTGCCGACGCATTTGGTCCAGAAGACATCACGGGCGCCTACGGCTTTGACCTCGATCCGACCGCAACCGAGGCCACGCTTGCGTTCTCGCTTGGCGGCTCGATTTCCGGCGACCCGGTGGGGCCCGGCCCCGGTGACGATGACGAGACGGTTGCGATTCCCACACTTTCAACCTTCGGAATCCTGCTGCTGGCACTGGCTTTGATGATTGCCACCGTGTTTGGCGTCAGACGCAGCCTCTGATCGCTTCGTTCTAGAAAAAAAGGCCGTCGCTTCGTGGCGACGGCCTTTTTTTTGTGAAATATCGGATCGGTGGGTCTGATGTTGTCTCGCCCGACCGCCGGCTCCGCCGGACCATGACGGTTTTACCCGGTCCGACTCGCGCCAACTCACTGGTTTCGAGTGCGCAGCGCACCCCGGCCGCCGTCGACGCCGATGACCTGGCCGGTGATCCAGCCGCTGTCCTTGTCGAGCACGGTGGCGGCCATCGCGGCGACGTCTTCCGGCTTGCCGTAGCGCCCGACCGGGT
>Ga0209931_1001332_pt1 | contig 13580 bp, 9 predicted proteins | sample SalPonR1_B_D1_MG_FD_185697 | JGI IMG/M metagenome (GOLD analysis project Ga0209931, IMG submission 185697) | Salt pond soil microbial communities from South San Francisco under conditions of wetland restoration - Salt Pond MetaG R1_B_D1_MG... ...
CAGTATAGGTATGTATTTTCCCTTCGTGGTCGATTTTATTTAAACCACTACTTGTTCCAATATAAATATTGTTATTGTTATCTACATTTAACAAGGTAATTAAATTAGATAACAAGCCATCATTCTGAGTATAATGTTTAATGATTTTCTCTCCGTCACAAACAAAAACACCTTTGGTATTGGTTCCAATCCATATATTCCCATCCTTATCTTCAGTTATACATTTAGGTGTAAATAAACCCTCCATATCAATTTTTTTAAAGGAGGTATCTTTAATTACATTTAAACCTTTACCATAATTTAAGCCGACCCATATTCTTCCTTGTGAATCGGCATAAAGGGCAGTAATATCAGATGAATTTAATCCATGCATCTGAGTGAGTAGCTGACTTTTATTCTCATCAATATCATAATATATTAACCCTTCCATGGTTCCTACCCATAGCTGATTATTTTTATCGATATCCATCGCCGTAACCTGATCAGTTCGGATATAGCGATTGATCACCGGATTATATTCAAACCGTCCGGTCTTATAGTTAAACATACTCACGCGATTATCATTGGTTCCTAACCAGATGTTTCCATTATTATCATTTTTTAAAAATCTTATTTGACTTCCTATGGAATGAGACTTATCGCTATAGTGTAAAAATTTCTTGCCCGAAACCTGAGGAGAGTAAACAGAAATTCCATTGTTGGTGCCAAACCAGTATTTCCCATCTTTATCCTGGGTAATAGCCCATACTTGCTGATCAATTAATCCATCGTCAACACCGAATGTAACAAATTTTTCACCCTTAAAAATGGCCAGTCCATGCTCATTGGTTCCGATTAATATATTACCTTCAACATCCTGAAGAATTTTCCAAATTTTATGATCATCCAGTCCATTGCTTTTATCAAAGGTTTTTAATCCATCTTCAGAGATTTTTGTAATTCCTCCTCCCCACGTTCCTACCCATATATTGCCGTTACGATCTTCAGCAATAGTACTAATCCAATTATTGGCTAATTTTTCCCTCGAATCATAAATTTTAAATTTCTGTTTTTCCTGAATATATCTATATAACCCGCCATGATAAGTACCAAACCATAAATCTCCGTTTTTATCTTCTAACATGGAAGTTATCTGAAAATAGGTGGTTAACCCTTCAGGCATGTGTCGTTCAAAAGAGTTTTGTGATGAATCATATTTTCGGATTCCTGCATCTGTAATAAAAAATATGGAATCTTTAGCAATAATTCCCGAGAAAACCTGATCGCTTAACGTTCTTCCTTTAAAATGATCAAATTTTAAGCTATCGGTTAAATTATACGGATCTTCGAGTTTTATTAACCCATCGCCAAGAGTTGAAATCCACAATATACCATCTTTATCGTATAAAAAAGAGGTGATTTCGGCATTAATAAACTCACTAACAGGATGAATCATCATTTTTTCGTCATCAAGCAAAGTAATGGCTCCGGTTTTATGGCCCATCCAAATTTTTTGATTGGAATCTTTATACAACGCTTTTATCCCCCCTTCAGCAATTCCGTCTTCGGCAGTATAATTGATAAAATTTACGCCATCAAACCGGGATATTCCACTTTCGGTGCCAATCCATAGATATCCTTGATGATCTTGTACCAAATCATATACTTTCGATTGCGCCAACCCTTCTTTTACGCTATAATAATCGAAATAATACGTTTGTGCTGACAGGGTAAAACTCCACAGCAACAATGCTGTATTAAAAAAAGTTATCCGCAAAAAAGTGCGAATAACTTTTTTATTCATTGTTTTTTTTTCAAAAATCATAGGATATTTTTTTATCTGTCTTTTGCAATAAAGAAAAATGTTCCTCCCTCATCTTCCAAACCATCAATTTTTCCAAACTGAGGCTTTTGCATTCCATCTTTAGCCACTGCAACAGTTACTTTAGATACAACATTTTCAATGGGTAAACATGCATTAGGATTATTTCTTAATGCATTAGCAAAAGTCCTGGTAAATTGAGAATGGTCAACAGCTAATTCATAGCCCGCTGAAGAAAATACCTGCGATGATTTAAATTTAGTTGCTTCCCAGTCGCCACAATCCCGTTCTTTTAATCCCGATCTCATAGCCTGGTAAAATGTAGGCCCCGACTCACAAGCATCTGTAATAACAAGCGTGTGTGTAATAAATTTTGAATACGATTGCAATGCTGCTTTTAAAGCGTTTATATTAAAATAAGTAAACTCATCATCACGTTTAGCATCTGTAGGTACCCAATAACCAACATCATTAATAAATTTTCCATGACCGGCATACCAAACCAACAAAGAATTTACATTATTACTTCTTACCAAATCACGCAATTCAATGGAGAAAAATCGTTCCATTTCTGCTTTGGGCATATCTTGTTTATGAATAATATTATGGATTTTATAATTTGCCAATGCGGCTTTCATCATACTAACATCTTTTATAGGGCCATCAAGGCTGGCAAATGTTTCATAATCCGAATTTTCAATAAATACTACCCAGGTTTTCCCCATTGGATTTTCTTGTGAAATCTCAAGCGCCTCACGATTTAATGTATATTCCTGTTCGGTAATATTTCCATAAATATCTTCAGCTTTAATTCCAAATCGATTTTTGTTAGCTATATCGATAGTGGCAAAAAACTCAGGATTAATAGCATCTACAGAATAGCTGGCAGTCATTTCATCCACAATAATACTTTTAATCTTGCTTTCGTCGTTTACTTGTCCTTCAACATAAAGTTTTCGGTTATCAACATCCAAATAAATTTCTCCCGTAGATGATGCATAAGGAGCTATTAAGCTAATCTCTGGTGGATTAATTTCTGTTCGGTTTAGTTTATATGTAGTGGCCAACACATTATTATAAACATCGGCCACAGTAACTGACATAGCATCTTTATCTTTAACATTTATTGTAACTGTGAATTCATTGTTTGCGGCCTCTTCATCAAAAGTTACATCTTGATCTTCAATTTTGGCATATTTTAAATCGCTTTCATCGGCTATAACTCCTTTTAAGGTAACTTCAGCAGCATCCTCAATTACATTAATTTTTTGACCTTCACTTTCTGCAGGATCTAAAAAGGTAATAACGGGTTTATTCTCTTCACGATTGAGTTCATATAATCTGTTTTTTACCTTTTCCAATCGTTCTTTAGTCTCTTCGCTATTATCGTCAGATAGTTCACGGTACTTTTTATAATCGCTCACAGCTTTCTGATATTGGGTAATTTCTTCATTTGATTTTGCCCGGTGAAAATAAGCTAACGCATTTTCAGGATCTAACGATATCACCTTACTAAAATCGTTTATCGCACTCTGATGTTGATTAAACTCCTGATAATATAAGCCTCTTGAAAAGAATGCTTCTTCATCATCAGGTGAAAAGATGATCATTTTTGACAAATCATTGATCGCATTGGGGTAATCAACTTTTTCTTTATAAATCTTGCTTCTGATCCACAATGCTTGTTTGCTTTTATCGTCAATTTGTAATGCTTTATTACAGTTAGCAAGAGATTCGTCTAGCTTTTTCGCCTTAAACAAAACATCGGCAAGAGCAACATAACCATCTATAACACCCGGAGCTTTTCCAATTGATTTTTTAAAATCAGTTTCGGCTTGATTATAATTAGTCAATCTCTCGTTAATAAAACCTCGGCGATAGTAGTTATTTGCTGTTTCCTGTAATTTTAACAACTCATTACTTTCTTTCAAGGCTTTATCGTACTGTTCAAGGGCAATATAAGACTCCATTTTAAGCCGGTATGCATCAACATGCTTTTTATCTAATGTGGTAACCTTTGATAGCATGGGAATGGCTTCTTCATATTGCTCTAATTCATAATACAATCGACCGACATTATAGAAAATGGATTTGTCTTTACTTTCAAAAGTAGTAGCTCTTTTATAATCGCTGGCGGCTTCAGTCTTTTTCCCAATTTTTTCGTAAGCTTCAGCCCGTGCAACATAAGCATCTGTATATTCAGGATTCTCCTCAATTAATTTTGTAAATTGAGCGATTGCATCTTCGTAATTTCCAGAAGCTGCAAATTCTTTACCCGTACTGTATAATTTCGGACTACACTGTACAAACGAAATTAATACAATAAATAGTGGAGTAAGAATGATGGTACGGTTAAATTTTCTTCTCATATTATTACGCTTTAATTAGTTTTTTGGTTAAGTTGTTAATAATTTAGTTTTATCAAATTTACAAAAGCTTTTAATAATTTTAAAATTTTATGATAACCCTTTACTAATTATTATTAAATATAGTTTTATTTTTGATTAAAAGAAGCTTACTTTTGCCCAATTTTTCTTGTTCAGTAAATTTACTACTAATTTGTGGAGCATGTACTCCTTTCACAAACTTTTTATTCCCAACAAAAACGCGGGCTTCGTCCCACAAATCATTATTAATAAAATAATTTAATACTTTAGCGCCTCCTTCAATAATTACTGATTGTATATTCTGCTCTAAAAAAAGCTCAAAGAGTTGTTTATCAAATCCCTGATTATAATCTACAAATTCGATACCAATATTTGAATAAAAAAATTTTTTTGATTTGTTTTTTATTGATTTATCAGCAATTATAATCGTTTCAGCATCTTTATTAAAAATATTTAAATAAGATGATAGCTTTAAATCTCGATCAAAAACAATACGAAAAGGATTTTTCCCCGGCCAGTTACGTGTTGTTAAAGAAGGATTATCTGCTTTTGCTGTGTTAGTTCCAATTAATATGGCTTGTTCTTCGTCCCGCCATTTATGTACAAGCATTTTCGAAAATTCATTCGTAATCCAGGTTGGCTTAATAGGATGATCTTTGGTACGTAAAACATCAATAAATCCATCCAATGTTTCAGCCCATTTTAAAATAATGTATGGACGCTTTTTTTCATGAAAAGTAAAAAAACGTTTATTTACCACCCTCGATTCTTTTTCAAGCACACCAACCGTAACTTTACATCCGGCATGTTTTAATATTTCAATTCCTTTCCCTGAAACATGTGAGGCTGTATCAGTAGTTCCAATAACAACCTCAGGAATTTTTAACCGCGCAATTAAATTAGCACAGGGTGGTGTTTTTCCGTAATGTGAACATGGTTCAAGATTAACATAAAGGGTCGATTTTTGTAATAACTCTTTGTTTTTTACTGCATTTATTGCATTTACCTCAGCATGTGCTTCTCCACATTTTCGATGATAACCTTCTCCAATAATTTTATTATCGCATACAACTAACGAGCCCACCATTGGATTAGGTGCAGTATTTCCTAAACCTAACCTTGCTAATTCTATGCACCGCTGCATATATTTTTCTTTTATTGTATTATCGATCATACAATTTTTTTAAATTTGAAAAATGAGGTCAAAATATACGATAAAGAAAATAATTTCGCTAATAAAATCAGAATTAAACGACTATTACCCATTACAGGAAATAAATAGTTTTATATATCTTATTTTACATTATTATTTCAAATACTCAAAAGTACAAATACAATTAAAACAAGATGAAGAGATAAATGATAATCTAATTACCCAAATAATAACTAATATTAAAGAATTAAAAACGTTTAAGCCCATACAATATATTCTAGGGCAAACAGAATTTTATAATCTTCTTTTTATTGTAGTTCCGGGAGTTTTAATTCCTCGTCCGGAAACAGAAGAGTTAGTAGACTGGATTCTTGCTGAAAATAAAAATCAATTTCAAAAAATAGCCGATATCGGAACGGGAAGTGGTTGCATTGCTATTTCATTGGCTAAAAACCTACCCAAATCATTTATATATGCATTTGATAATTCTGCTGATGCTCTATCAATTACCCGCCGTAACAGCAAATTAAATCGAACGGAAATTCATATCTCTTACTTCGATATTTTAAATAAAAACAATCAGCTTGAGGAAACTTTTGATATAATTGTAAGCAACCCTCCTTATATAACTGAAAAAGAAAAACAATTTATGCAACCTAACGTACTAAATTATGAACCCGAAGAAGCTCTATTTGTTTCCAACGATGATCCTCTACTTTATTACAGAGTAATCATTGATTTTGCGCTTAAACATTTAAAAAAAGGAGGAAAAGTATATTTTGAAATTAATGAAAATCTTGGGAAAGAAACCGCATTGCTCCTTGAAGAAAAAAATTTTCAAAACATACAGTTAAAAAAAGATATCAACGACAAATACAGAATGATACGAGGGATTTTAAAATAAAATGTATGGCAAAACCCAAAAAGATACCAACAAAACAGGCATTAGAAAAAGCCCAAAACCTATGTGCTCAAAAGGAAAAATGTATTAAAGATATAAAACAAAAATTCTATCAATGGGGTATTAATAAAAACGATTTTGAACCTTTAATAACAAATCTTATTGAAGATAAATTTATTGACGAAGAGCGTTTTGCAAAAGCCTTTGCTAAAGAAAAATTCCGGTTTAATAAGTGGGGAAAAGTAAAAATTGAATTTACATTAAAACAAAAAAATATTCCTGAAGATTATATTCAAAAAGGCCTGAATGAAATTCCTTTGTACGAATACCATCAAGTGCTGGAAAAAGAACTAATAAAAAAATTAAAATCATTGAAAGATACTGACGAATTCACCATAAAATCTAAGCTTGTAAGGTTTGCTGTTTCAAGAGGATTTGAAAATGGCAAGGTATTTGATATGGTAAACTCAATGGTAAATAAACGAAAAGATAAATAAAAATTTATTCATTAAACAAATGTTTAAACTGAATATTACTTATTTTTACGTATAGATAAAATCAAACAGTACATGTTAAGAGATTTAAAAATATTTTTTATTTTATTGGCTGCATTGATTGTTTCTTTTCAGTCGTGTACGGTTATTAACGCTTCACAAAAGAAACCCAAGTGGGTGTCTCAAAAACCCATTGATAATGAATATTATATTGGTGTTGGCAAATCAAATAAAACAAACAACGATTATTTACAAGCAGCAAAGAATAATGCTTTAGCCGATCTGATTTCAGAAATTTCAGTCAACATCTCTACCCACTCATTACTTCATCAGTTTGAGGATAACTCAGGGTTTAAAGAAAGTTATGAAGCCTACATTAACTTAAAAGCCAAAAATGAAATTGAGGGGTATGAATTAATCAATACCTACGAAGATAAAACTGAGTATTGGGTTTATTATCGTCTTTCAAAAGCCGAATATGCACGAAAAAAACGCGAAAAACTGGAGAAAGCAAAAAATTTATCCAAAGATTTTTTTGAAAAAGCACAAGCCTCAGAGAAAAAATACGATATCAATAACGCGATCATCTTTTATGTTAAAGCGTTTGATGCCATTAAAAAACATTTAGACGAAGATTTATCCACATTTCTTCTAGAAGAGGGAAAGGTCTACCTTGATAACGAAATTTTCCAATCGATACAAGAAATTTTTTCAAATATTGTTATAAAACCTGAAAAAGAAATCTTTGAAATAAATGCTCTATCTGCTTACAGTGAGCCGGTTTATGCCAAAGTTAAATACAAAACATCACTTGAAACACAAAACCTGGAGAATATTCCAATCGTTTTTTATTTTCCTAATTCACAAATTAATACTCAGGAAAAAGTATTATCAAAAAGCGCTGGAATAATTAAATGCTCTATTGCGAATCAAGCTCCTAAAGGAAAAAATCAACTAATCAGAGTACAATTTGATATTGATAATTATCTTGGTAAGGATGCTCCGGATAACTTTCTAAAGCAAATGTTTTCAGAAAGAGGAACAATTCCCTACGGCAATATTATGGTTGAAGTTAATGAATTATTTGCATATCTTGAATCGGAAGAATTAATTTTTGGACAAGCCAGTAAAAGAAAACCCGTTACCAATATTTTAAAATCAGAACTTTCCGAAAATTTTTTCTCTTTTACTGAAGATAGGAAAAAAGCAGATGTATTAATTAAAATAAAATCATCAGTTAATGAAGGTGAAAAATTGGATCAATATAATTTACATACCGCTTTTTTAAATTGTAGCATATCTATTAAAAATCTAAAAACCGGAATGGAAGTCTTTACGCAAAATATTACGAATGTTAAAGGGATGAAATCTGGGAGCTACAACAATGCTGCCGAAAATGCAATTGAAAAAACAAAAGAAAAAATTAGTAGCGAAATGATACCCGAAATAAGAACAATTAAACTATAAAAACAAAAATCTCAATTATTAATTTTAAAATTCAATGTTATGAAAAAGAGAATTTACAAATCATTTGGATTACTGTTGGCAGGAGCTGTTATTTTTGGCAGCACCTTTACCAGCTGTAAATCAAAAAAAGAAGTAACCGATGTTAAGGGTGAAACTTTAATTGAAGTCTACTGCTCAGGGCCAGATTACAGAAGCGATAAAAATAATTTTAGAGCGAATGCTACTGGCGAAAGTACAGATATGGAAATTGCCCGTAAAAAAGCAACCAGCAACAGTAAAGCTGCTCTGGCAGGTCAGATCCAAACTATAATTAAAGGAACAACTGACAACTATGTTAACTCACGTGAATTTAACAATGTTGAAGAAGTAGAAGAAAGATTCGAGTCTCTTTCAAGAGAAGTAATCAATCAACAACTAAACAACGTAAAAACTATTTGCGAAAAAATTACGCAAACCAAAGCCGGAACATATAAATGCTACATGGCTATTGAAATGTCAGTTGATGCTTTAGAAGAAGCACTTAACAACAGGCTTTCAAGAGATCAGCGTTTAAAAGTTGATTATGATTACGAAAAATACAAAGAAACTTTCGACAAAGAAATGGAAAAATTGGAACAAAGTGGTGGTTATTAATACCATTTAAACAACAATTTAAAGGGAGCTCTTCGCTCCCTTTTTTATTGGTTCAACAGTTAAATTACTTAAGATTTGTTACTTTTGTAAAAATTTGTATAACATTAAATAATTATGATTAGTAACGAACAGTTAAAAGAACTTGAAAAACGTACGGATGCGTTGAGGAGGCATCTTTGACATAGATGGAAAAACCATTCGAATAGAAGAAGAGGAAGAAAAAACACAGGCTCCCGATTTCTGGGACGATCCTCAACAAGCAGAAAAGCAACTAAAACAAATCTCGGGATTAAAAGCATGGACAAATGCTTTTAACGAAATAAGAACCCAGGTTGATGAGCTTCAGCTTGCGCTCGATTTTTATAAAGAAGGTGAAATGGAGGAAGCAGAAGTTGATCACCAATATGAAAAAACCCTCAAGCTCATTGAAGATCTGGAGCTAAAAAATATGCTTCGTAACGAAGAAGATGCCTTAGGTGCTTATTTACAAATAAATCCGGGAGCTGGAGGAACTGAAAGCCACGACTGGGCTGAAATGCTGATGAGAATGTACATTCGCTGGGGCGAACGAAACAATTATAAAGTTAAAGAAGTAAATTATCAACCTGGCGATGAAGCTGGAATAAATACAGTTACCCTGGAATTTATCGGCGAATATGCATATGGATATCTAAAAAGTGAGAATGGCGTTCACCGCTTAGTGCGCCTCTCGCCATTTGATTCCAACAACCGAAGACATACATCGTTTGCATCTGTTTATGTTTCACCCGTTGTGGATGATAACATTGAAATCAATATTAACCCTGCAGATATAACATGGGAAACATACAGATCCAGTGGTGCAGGAGGCCAACATGTTAATAAAGTAGAAACCGCCGTACGCTTACGTCATGCACCAACTGGTATTGTTATTGAAAATCAGGAAACCCGCTCACAGTTAAAAAATAAAGAAAATGCTATGCGGATGCTGAAATCCCAACTTTACGAAATAGAATTACGCAAAAAATCCGAAGAAAGAGCCAAAATTGAAGGCGAAAAGAAAAAAATTGAATGGGGTTCTCAAATACGAAATTATGTTCTTCACCCCTATAAATTAATTAAGGATGTACGCACAAATCTCGAAACAGGAAATGTACAGGATGTACTGGATGGAAATCTTAACGACTTTATAAAAGCTTATTTAATGGAGTTCAGCGGGAAATAAAAAATGTAGAGATAAAAAATTTTGGTCTCTACATTTTCCCTAATATTTACAAATTTACCTTTTTATCTTTCGGATACTTAACAGCAAATTTTATTTGTAGAGTTTTCGATTCTAATGCTTTTATTTTAAAATCCCAGGTTAATTTACCATTTGTAGTATTTACTTTTGCCCCCGATTTTTCCACATGTTCTACTTCAATATCCTCGTGCGTTGAAACCGGAAACAGATCTTCGACGATTATAGCTATATCTGATCTTTTGGTGTTTTTAATCTTTATTTCCCATCCATACGTTTCTTTTTTATTTAATCCCAAAAAACTTCTGCTTTCCAAATCTTTTATTTTTGTTCTAGTAACCACAACAGATTCATCTCTTCCCAGGGATAAATCAAGGGTATCTCCAGAAACCGCAGGATTTATTGTTGATGTTCCCACAAAAGCACCTTCGAAAAATATATTGGCTTGTCCTGGCAATAAATTATACCCTTCCCATCCTGTTATTTTTGCCAACAAATAAGCTGTTTCATCAATTTTGGGTACGGTAAAATAAGTATAATCGGCATTCAGCGTAAAAGAATTTACTTGTACCGAATATTTTTGTCCATCGGATGGTATGGAGTAAGGAATATCAATCATAAATGAAACGTTGGTTTGATTTTCAAAAGTTTCAAAACTGACATCATATGCAACATTCATTTCTTTATCATAACTATATACTTCCATCGACTGATTTGTTTTTGCTTCAGCTTGTGGTCGGGAACGTGAAAGAGAATACTTGGGAGTAAAAAAACTTAGATACCAAGGATTAATTTGGGGTTTTTCATTATTTAATTGAGGATTTCCTGTTGATACCGTTAGTTTTATATTATTCCAATCCTCTCCACTTGATTGAAAAACTTTTGCTTTATAACTCATCTCAACAGGTTGGGTAATATCAATTGCTCTTAAATCGTACTCAGGAATCCATCCTGCATTAAAAGTAAGATACTTTAAATTAAAAATAGCTTTACCCGCTTTAGCGGCTTGCACCTGAGCAACCACTTCTGAAGTTGGTTCATTTTTTTCAGCTCGCTTACTATTCAACTGATTCTGAATCCTTTGAATTTGTTCGTTTGCAAATTTTATATCCTTCGTAATTTTTAGTTCATTTTCTTTTATCCGGCTTAATTCGGTATGAAAATATTTCATAGCAGCTTTCAACGCATCCACATTTAATCCATTTTGTTGTCCTCCAATAGACTTATTCGCTAATAAAATTTCATGCTCCGCATTGTAAATATCCAGCTTGTTTTCTAAGTCAGTTTTCTTATATTGCCAATAAGTTAGGCTATCTTCAAGCATCTGAACCTCTTTGGTTTTCTCTTGACTTTTAAGATAATTAAGTTGGTAATTCACGGAAAGAATAGTAAAATCTCCAAACCCGGATAATTGAATACTCTGTTGATTAATAGTCCGTGGAAGATTAGTAAAAACGATAGAAGTAATTCCCGAAGGTAAAGTAATTGAACCTTCTCTTTCAACCTGAGCTCCCTGTCTGTATACAGTAACTTCCTTAATTTGGGAAGATAAACTTAATGTGTTTTGATTCGCAAAAATGGGCGTAAACACTACGATCAACAAACATGTTAAAAATAAGTTTCTCATCATCAGTACGTTTTAATTAAATAATAAAAATAAGAATAAAATAGTGGGAATTTCGTTTTTCATGATTAAATAATTAATTTCGATAGATCAAATTATTAAAATCATTACTACTAAATAACATTATTATGGGTTTTAAATCTTTATTATTCACCATCCCCGTTTTTCTGCTACTAACATCATGCCAATCCGGTTATCAAAAAGCAGAATCTACCATCAACGGAACAGACATGAAGCGAATTGTAACCGAGTTTGCTTCGGATGAATTTTTAGGAAGAAAACCATTTACACGGGGAGAAAAAAAAGCGGTTGATTTTCTTATTAATGAATATAAACGGATTGGACTTGAACCGGCAATGAATGGAAGTTATATTCAGGAAGTTCCGATGGTTGAAGTAAAAAACACGCCTGATAAAACAATGAAATTTAATCTACGTAACTCCTCCCTTGAACTTAACTATAAAGATGATTTTGTTGCTTTTTCCAAGCAACTGGTTGTTGAAATCAATCTAAAAAATTCGGAAGTTGTATTTGCAGGATATGGTATTGTTGCTCCTGAATATAACTGGAACGATTATGAAGGGATCGATGTAAAAAACAAAATTGTAATTGTATTAGTCAACGATCCGGGGTTCGGAACAGCTAACAAAGATTTCTTTAACGGCAATGCCATGACCTATTATGGCCGTTGGACTTATAAATATGAAGAAGCTGCTCGACAGGGAGCTAAAGGAATACTTATTATTCATGAAACAGAACCTGCAGGTTACCCATGGGGTGTTGTATTAAATGGAGCGATCATCCCGAAACTCTATCTAAAGCCCAACGACAATTACTTGTCTAAGTGTGCTATGGAAGGATGGATTACCAACAACGCTGCACATGAGCTTTTTTCAATGGCCGGATACGACCTTGATGATATAAAAGAACAAGCGCAACAACCCGGATTTACACCAGTAAATCTAAAAGCACGATTAAATCTGTCCATTAAAAGCAGTCATAAATTCGCCACATCAAAAAATGTAATTGGGATTCTTCCTGGTACAGACCGTGCTGATGAGGTAATAATATATTCGTCACATTGGGATCATTTAGGCGTAGGTGAGCCCATGAATGGAGATTCTATTTATAACGGAGCAGTAGATAACGGAACAACTACAGCATGGATGCTGGAAATTGCCGAGGCTTTTGCCAGTTTAAGAAAACGTCCATCAAGAACCATCATGATTTTATCGCCAACAGCTGAAGAACAGGGTTTGCTGGGGGCTAAATATTATGTTGAAAATCCAATATTTCCATTACATAAAACGGTAGCAAATATTAACAATGATTTGTTGTTACCCTTTGGCCCATATAAAGATGTGATGATTACCGGTTATGGAAAATCTGAGTTGGATGATTATATTGAACGTTTTGCGAAAGAATATGATCGCTATGTTTTACCCGATCCAAATCCACATACCGGAATGTATTACCGTGCCGACCATTTTAGTTTTGCACAGGCAGGTGTTCCTGCAATGTTTGCTCGCGGAAATTGCGACAGCAGAGAATTTGGTAAAGAATGGGCAGCACAAATGGAAAAAGAATGGCTAAATTACTATTATCATAAACCTACCGACGAGTATGACCCTAAAACATGGAGCTTTGAAGGTATTGTTGATGATGCAAAATTAATGTTTCGCATAGGCTATGAACTAGCCAACAGCGACTATTTCCCAAAATGGAAGGAAGGGTCTGAGTTTAAAAAAATAAGAGAGAGTTATATGAAATAATCATTATTGTCCGAAAAAAAACAAATAAAATCAAGGCTTCATATCCAGTGGTGTATTATGATTTCAATATTCCGCGGCATGTTTGTTATCTGCAAAGGATGGCCTGCGGTGCTTGCCGCAGGTTTGGTG
>Ga0209931_1001335_pt1 | contig 13559 bp, 12 predicted proteins | sample SalPonR1_B_D1_MG_FD_185697 | JGI IMG/M metagenome (GOLD analysis project Ga0209931, IMG submission 185697) | Salt pond soil microbial communities from South San Francisco under conditions of wetland restoration - Salt Pond MetaG R1_B_D1_MG... ...
AATGCCGCGACCCCGGCGCCGAGTTGCCCGACGAGATGCTGATTGATGCGGTCGCGGCATTGTTGCCCGACGGACTGCTGGACCGCGTGGCGGCCAGGACAAGGGCGCGCGGCGCGCTCTCGGGCGGCGGGGCAGGGGCGCGGCGGCGCGGCAACCGGCATGGCCGCCCCCTGCCCGCGCGGCCCGGTCATCCTGATGGCCGGGCCCGGATCGACGTGATCGCCACCCTCCGCGCCGCCGCCCCCTGGCAGGGACTGCGTGCCGGACGCGGGGGCACCCGGATCACGATCCACCCCGCCGACATCCGCCTGCGCCGCTACGAGGACCGCTCGGACCGACTGGTGATCTTCATAGTCGACGCCTCGGGCTCGGCCGCCATGGCACGGCTGGCCGAGGCCAAGGGCGCGGTCGAACTGCTGCTGGGGCAGGCCTATTCCCGGCGCGACCATGTTGCACTGGTTGCATTTCGCGGCACTGGCGCGGAAACGCTCTTGCCGCCGACCCGGTCGCTGGTGCAAGCCAAGCGGCGCCTCGCCGCCCTGCCGGGCGGTGGCGGCACACCGCTGGCCGCCGGGCTGCAAGAAGCCGCGGCGCTGTGCGAACAGGCGCGCCGCCGGGGCCTGACCCCGGCCTTCGCCCTGCTGACCGATGGCCGGGCGAATGTCGCGCTTGATGGCAGCAGCGGCCGTGACACCGCCCGCCGGGACGCCGAACGCACCGCAGCCCTGCTGGGTGGGCAGGCCCGCCAGGGCTGCGTCATCGACACCGCACCGCGGCCCGGGCGAGAGGCCGCCGCGCTCGCCGGGCACCTGGCGGTCGATTGCATCACACTGCCGAGAGCCGACGCGCAGCGCCTTTCAGGGGCGATCGATACCGCATTGGGGGGTGCCTGATCCATGGATTGGGCGCGCGATCTGCCGGACTGGCCCAAAAGCGCACTGTCGCGCCGCATCGCCACGCGGCCGCACCGGTGGCATGTGCAGGAGTCCGGCACGGGGGACACCCTTCTGCTGTTGCATGGCGCGGGAGCATCGACCCATAGCTGGCGTGACCTGCTGCCAATCCTGGCCGGGCGCTTTCATGTCGTCGCACTGGACCTGCCCGGTCAGGGCTTCACCCGCGCCGGCACGCTGCGCCGCTGCGGGCTTGACGCCATGGCCGAGGATATCGCGGCACTTTGCACGGCCAATTCCTGGGCGCCAAGGGCCTTGATCGGCCACTCGGCAGGCGCGGCCATCGCCCTGAGGCTGAGCGAGATCCAGGTCAACGCGGGGCGCTCGCCGTCCCGTGTCATCGGCCTGAATCCGGCACTTGGGCATTTCGAGGGCACCGCCGGCTGGCTTTTCCCGGCCCTGGCGAAACTGCTTGCGCTGAACCCCCTCACCGCGAGCCTGTTTTCCTTTGGACGGCCGAGGCCGTCCCGCGCGCGTCGGCTGATCGAAAGCACCGGATCACGGCTCGATCAGGAAGGGCTCGATCTTTATGCGCGGCTGATTGCGGATCGCGACCATGTCGATGCAACCTTGCAGATGATGGCCCAATGGCAAATCGATCCCTTGCTGGGCCGCCTCGACCGGATCAGGGCGCAGTGCATGTTCATCACGGGCGCGCAGGACAAGGCGGTGCCGCCGCGTGTGGCCGATCAAGCCGCGGCCCGCATCCCGGATTGCCGGGTCAGGACAGTGCCCGGCGTCGGCCATCTGGCCCACGAGGAATCCCCTCAAGAAATCGCGAACCTGGTAGTGGACTGGCTCGACTGACCCCGGAGCGGGTCGCCCCGTCACGACAGTGCCCTTTATCCCGCCCTTCGGACGCAAAAAGCGGTGACGCCGGGAGGAGGAGGGCGCCACCGCTTCTTCGTCTCGCGCCCGGCCTAGGGAGGAGGAGGGCCGACCGCGTCGATCTTGGGCGAAGCTGCGGCGATGCCAGGGAGGAGGAGAGGCATCGCCGCGTCTTCTGGTCGGTGTCCCGCTCAGGGAGGAGGAGAGAGCGGTTCACCTGTGTCAGGGTCTCAGGGAGGAGGAGAGAGACCCCGATTACGGAATTCTTCAGACCTCGTCGGCCGCCTGCATGGCGACGCCGGGGATCATGGACCGGTGCAGCCCCATGTCGGCAAGGTCGCGGTCGCTGACGCGGGACAGTTCGTCGTACGTCTTGCGGTAGGCCTTGCGCCGGGCGGCACGGTGGGCCAATGCGTCACGCAGGTTGGCGAACCGCTCCGAAATGGAGGGGCCCTGAACGCGAATGTCGGTTGTATGTGCCATGGTGGCCTCTTTCGTTTCATGTTTCGTTTCGGCGCGTTCCGCGTCGCTCGCCACGTTATCTAAGCGGATGCTGCGCCCGCACAATCCGCCAAATGGTCAAAGCCGCCATGCAGCATACGCATGGGGTTGGTCGGCTGCATTGGCCCCGTGCGCCCACGATCCGGCGCCATGCAGGGCAACCCGACGGACATTCTTTGTCGAGTAGCGCCGAGAGGCCCCGGGCCCGGCTGTCGCTCGGCGATATCTTCGCTGCCTTTCGTGGCTGCTCGGGCAGGTGTCGGATCGCGGCCAGGTCGACCCGCAGGCGACCGCGCGCAGAACGGCACGGTGCAGACAACACCAAGACCTCTTCATAGACGACGGCAGCATGAGCCGACCGCGCGCATCGGCGAGATCAACCCGCTTGTGACCCAGCACCCGCGATGCGGACGGGCCGCGGCAGCGCCACGCCGAAGACGTTCATCGACCGGCAAAGAGCCACCGCCGCCAGGGCGGACAAGCCGCAGCACGGCAGGCCCTCGCCGTGCCTATGCGGGAAGGTCCGACGCCCGCTGCCGCAAGACATATTTCTGAATCTTGCCGGTCGAGGTTCGGGGGATCGTGTCGAACACGATCCGGCCCGGCACCTTGAAGGGGGCCAGGGCGTCCCGGCACCAGGACCGCAGCGCGGCCTCATCCACCGACTGACCTGCGTTCAGTTCGACAAAGGCGCAGGGGGTTTCGCCCCATTTCTGGTGCGGCATGGCGACCACCGCCGCCACCGCGACCGCCGCGTGGCGATAGAGCGCCTCCTCGACCTCGATGGACGAGATGTTTTCCCCGCCCGAGATGATGATGTCCTTGGAGCGGTCCTTGAGCTGGACATAGCCGTCGGGGTGCACAACGCCCAGGTCGCCCGAATGGAACCACCCCCCGGCCAGCGCCTTTTGCGTGGCCTCCGGGTTACGGAAATACCCCTTCATTACAACGTTTCCGCGGAACATGACCTCGCCCATGGTCTGCCCGTCGCGCGGGACGGGCCGCATCGTGTCGGGGTCCAGCACGTCGAGCTGCTCCAGCGGCAGATAGCGCACGCCTTGCCGCGCCTTTAGCCGGGCCTGTTCAGCGGCGGACAGATCGGACCAGGCGGCGTGCCATTCGTTTACCACTGCCGGGCCATAAGTCTCTGTCAGGCCATAGAGGTGGGTGACGTCGAACCCGGCGGCATCCATGCTGGCCAGCAGGCTTTCGGGCGGAGGCGCGGCGGCGGTGAAGAATTGAACACGGCGGTCCAGCGGGCGCTTCTCCGCCTCCGGGGCCCCCTCGATCAGCGACATGACGAAAGGGGCGCCGCACAGATGCGTCACGCCTTCCCGGGAAAGGGCGCGCCAGATTGGTTCGGACCGGACCTGCCGCAGGCAGACATGGGTGCCGGCGATCGCTGAAAGGGTCCAGGGAAAACACCAGCCGTTGCAGTGAAACATCGGCAGCGTCCAGAGGTAGACGCTGTGCCGGGCCATCGAGGTGGTCAGCGCATTGCCCTGGGCCAGAAGGTAAGCCCCACGGTGATGCGAGACCACGCCCTTGGGATCGCCCGTGGTGCCGGACGTGTAGTTGATCGAGATCGCGTCCCATTCATCCTCGGGCATGAGCCACGCGAATTCGGGATCGCCCAGGGCAAGGAACGCCTCGTAATCCTCGGCACCCTCCATGCCACCGGCGCCGGTATGTTCGGGGTCGTCGTACTGGATCACCTGCGGCGTCACCCTGGCCAGCGCCAGGGCCTCGGTCATCAGCGGGGCGAATTCACGGTCGACGATCACGATTTTCGCCATGGCATGATCCAGCTGGAAGGCGATGATCGCGGCATCCAGCCGGGTGTTGATCGAATGCAGGACGGCCCGGCACATCGGCACGCCGTAGTGGCATTCCAGCATGGCCGGCGTGTTGGCCAGCATCACCGAAACCGTGTCTCCATGGCCAAGGCCCCGCCCCGCCAGACCCGAGGCCAGCCGGCGCGAGCGCGCGTAGAAATCGGCATAGCTGCGCCGCAAGGCCCCGTGCACGATGGCCGTATGATCGGGGAACACGCTGGCCGCGCGTTCGAGAAACCCCAGCGGTGTCAGCGGCTGATGGTTCGCCGGGGTCCGGTCAAGGCCGGTGTCATATGCAGTTCCGCCCATGGTCAACGATCCTGCCAGCACGGCGTGCGCTTGTCGATGAAGGCGCCGATGCCCTCCTCTGCGTCAGGGGCCAGCATGTTTTCAACCATGACCTGGCTGGCATGGTCATAGGCCTCGGCAAGGGGCATATCGCGCTGCGCATAGAAGGCGCGCTTGCCGGTGGCCAGGGTCATGCTGGATTTCGAGGCGATCTTGCGGGCCATTTCCATGGTCGTCTCCTGCAAGGTTTCCCCGGCCACCGCGTCGTTGACCAGGCCGATCTCGGCCGCGCGACGCGCCGGTATCATATCACCGGTCAACAACATTTCCATCGCGTGCTTGTTGGCCGTGTTGCGTGACAGGGCCACCATCGGCGTGGAACAGAACAACCCGATATGCACCCCCGGGGTGCTGAACTGCGCCGTGTCCGCCGCCACGGCCAGGTCGCAGCTTGCCACCAATTGGCACCCCGCTGCCGTGGCGATCCCGGTCACCTCGGCGATGACGGGCTTCGGGCAATTCACGATCCCCTGCATGACGCTGGAACACTGCGACATGACCCTTGTGAAATAGGCGCGGCCGCGGTCGGGGGCGGCACGCCCGGCGGTCACTTCCTTGAGGTCGTGACCGGCGCAGAAGGCCGGCCCGTTGGCAGCCAGCACGACAACCCGCACCGCCGGATCCGCGCCCGCTTCGGCGATTGCACCGCCCAGTTCCGTCATCATCGCCTCGGACAGGGCATTGCGCCGGGACACGTCGTTCAGGGTCAGCCGCAGGATCCCGTCATCCGACAGGTCGCGCAGCAGGATGATGCTGTCCTGTTTCATGGCAGAGGTCCTTTCGCAGGGGTCAGTTGACGTTGATGTCCACGCTGTCGGCCAGCGTGTTGGCGATGAAGCAATAGCGGTGCGCGCGGTGCTGCATCTCGTCCAGCTTCGCTGCGTCCACGTCGAACCCGGTGTCGAAGCGCACCACCGGGTTGAGGTCGATGCGCGTCACCGACATCTGCCCCTTGGCATTCTTGCCAAGATGCGCCTCGGCGTGGTCGTGATAGCTGGCCACGGGCCAACCCGCCTTGGCACAGAGAGCGAGGAAAGTCATCATGTGGCAACTGGACAGGGCCGCGGCCAGGGCCTGTTCGGGGTTGGTGTGGCGGGGATCGCCGCCCCAATCGGGGGCGGCGTCCACCGGGAGTTCCTGCGCGGAATTGTATTGCACGGCATGGGCATTGGAATATCGACCGGTCTGCAAGTCCGGTTCGGCGCGCTGCCAATGCAGCTCGATGGCGAGGTCGGACATGGGGTGATCCTCATGCGTTGATCTGGACGGATCCGGGCGCGGTTTCGGCGGCCAGTCTCTTGCGCGGGTCGAAGAAGGGCCGTTCGACAACGGTCGCGGTGGTTTCCCCCGAATGTGCTCGAACCAGCAGTTCGGTGCCCAGCTCGGCGGCCTCGACCGCCACCATGGCCAAGGCGATGTTCTTGTCCAGACGCGGCGAGTAGACAGCCGAGGTCACCTTGCCCAGGATTTCACCGTCATGGGTGACGGCCCAGAAGCCGGTGTTCGGCCCCGCCAGCGGTTCACCGTCAAGGACCAGACCCACCTGCTTGCGGGTGACGCCATTGTCGCGGATGCGTTGCAGGGCGAACTTGCCGATGAAGTCGGCCTCCATATCGAGGTTCACCAACCGGCCGAGGCCCAGCTCGAAGGGGTTGGTGTGGATATCGGCATCGGCGTGGTAGGACAGCATACCGCCCTCGATCCGGCGGATGGTCGAGGTATGGCCGGGCTTTAGGCCCATGGGCATGCCGACGGCCATGATCCGCTCCCACAGGGCATCGCCATAGGCGGCGTCGCGCAGGTAGATTTCATAGCCCAGTTCGCTGGACCAGCCGGTGCGCGAGACGATCAGCGGGATCCCGTCCAGCTCGGTCTCGATGAACCAGTAATAGCGCAGGTCCATGATCTCGGGGCCGAAGAGCGCCTGCATGATCTCGCCCGATTTCGGCCCCTGCAATTGCAGCGGCGACACGTCCGGTTCCGCGATCGAGACATCGAGGCCCGAATGCACGGCCACGCCCTGCGCCCAGAGAAGGACATCGCTGTCGGCAAGCGACAGCCAGAAGTGATCCTCGGCCAGCTTGAGCAGAATCGGGTCGTTCAGGATGCCGCCCTCGGCATTGGTAATGAGCACATACTTGCACTGGCCCGCCGCCATGTTGGACAAATCGCGCGGGGTCAGCATCTGGGTGAATTTCGCGGCATCCGGACCGGTGATCTCGACCTGGCGTTCCACGGCGACGTCGCACAGGATCGCGTCGTTCACCAGGTTCCAGAAATTCTGTTCCGGGTCTCCGAAGTCGCGCGGGATATACATGTGGTTGTAGACCGAAAAGCCCTGCGCGCCCCAGCGCACGGTGGCGTCGAAGTATGGCGATTTGCGGATCTGGGTGCCAAAGCCGAAGTCCTCAGACTGCATCATGTCGTCCTCCCTGATTTGCGCGCCGGGCCGGGCCCTGGGCTGCACTGTCTCCTGCGCCGGATGTAGTCTGTTCGGCCTGTCGCTGCGGCCTGAATTTCGGCCGTTCGGCAGACTGTTCAGGCTCCGTTTCAGGGACTTGCAGACCGATTGGACCGAGTTGTCAGATTGCGACACGGGCATGTCGCAAACCTCATGGGCGGCCCTGGGCCACCAGCTTGGCAAGGTTGGGCTGTTCGGCCTTGATCAGGCGGGTTGCGAAGTAGGTCATGTAGCGATCAATCGCCAGATCCGACGACAGCAAATCGTCCATGAGGATCTGAAAGGCCGAAAGGCCGGGCGTCACGACTGTCATGACGTAGTCGATCCCGCCGCCGGTCGCGACACAGTTTATGATCTCGTCGAGCGACCCGACGTAGGTTTCGAAGCGGTCGAAATCAGCCCTGCGATGGTGCGTCAGCGAAACCATCACCACCACCCGCGTCGCATCGACGACCCGTTCCAGCGCGATGTCGGCATGATAACCGCGGATGTAGCCCGCCGCGCGCAGACGGTTCAGGCGCGCCCAGCAGGGCGTTGCCGACAGGTTCACGATTTCAGCCAGCTTGGTCTTGCTCAGCTGTCCATGTTTCTGAACGGCGCTGAGGATGCGGATATCCGTCGGATCGAGCCCTTGTCGTTCTCGCATCTCCTGCCGCCCTGTCGATTGACCGATACGCGGCGGCCGTGCGGACGGCCCCCCTCGTGCATTGCAGACCATAGGCGCCCTGGCGGTTCCGGAAAGGCGGATTTGCGACCAGTTGTGCGGTAGCAGCGTCAACCGCCGGCCCGTGCCGACACGGTTGGCCGCCGGGGGGCACAAGGCTCGCCCGGGCCACAGGCCACATCTGTCACGGTGTTCGGAATGGAAACCCGATGCCATGTGCCGGGCGCGGTGGTGGCCGGTCAGCGGTGACCGACGCGCTCCAGCATGCCGCGCAGCCACTTGGCGGCGTCACGCCCCTTCAGGCTTCGTTTCCATAACTGCTCGGTAATCGCCTCATGTTGTGCGACGGCTTCGGGAGCCGACGTAATCGTGGCAACCCCCAGCCGAACATTGGCCGATGCACCTAGCCGGAACGGGCTGATCGCGAGTTCGGCGCGGTCGGCGCGGCGGAATATCTGGAAACTCGCGCCCGGCATGGAGTCGACGAGCACGCCCAGCTGCACGCCCATGGGCTCGGACTCGAGCATATCTATGATATGGTCAAGCTCCGCACGCGCCACCCTGCGGCGTTCGCCGTCGCCGGCCAGGTCCTGCGATCCGACGAAACCGCTGGTGCAGAATACCTCCAGTTCCGCCGCCGAAAGCAGGCCGACCAGGTTCGGGCGCCGCGCCCGATAGGCCTTCTTGCGTGCAAGCAGGACCTCGACGACCCGATCCACCTCGGCCAGTGCCTCCGCGCGGTCAGGCACATCGCGCGGCACGCTTTCCCGCAGGACAACAGGAAGCAGGTCATCGTATCGGTCCGTCGTCAAAAGATAGGAGATCGGGCCGAACATGACACTGATCCGGTCCGCCCTCTCTTCGATCTGGCGCATACGCTCGAAGAAAGCCAGCGACGACGCGACGTATTCCACCTCGACGCCGAGCAGGGTGGCAATGGAGACGCCAAGTTGGTCCGCGATCCGCCCCAGGGTGTCGACACGGATCGGGTGGCCGGCCTCGTAGCGGTAGATCGCCGCGCGCGACACGCCGGAAACCTCGGCGAGTTGGACCGGGGTCAACCGCGCACCGAGACGGGCCGCGCGCAGCCGCTCGCCAAGAGCGGCGATTGTTTCACTTTGAGCGGGTCCGGCTGAGGCCATGGCGATCCTCCTTCCTGGATTGCCCATCGACTATGCAAGCGGCATCCCAAAAGAGCAACAAACATCCCTTTCGTCTCAAATGTGAGAAATGTCTTGACTTAGAGCAGGGCGATACGGACGATCGGAACTTGTAATTCAACAGGAGGCCTTCAATGCTACACACGTTCACACCTGCTTTCCGCGTTGCCGGATTGGCCGGCGCCCTGGCGCTTGCCGGCATGACAACAACCGCATCGGCGCAAGACTACACGGCCAAGATCGGGCATCTCGAGTCGCCGCAACAGTCCCGACACGTGTTCCTGGAGCGCGTCGCGGACCTCGTGTCCGAGCGCACGGATGGCGCGGTGGCGTTCGAGATCTTTCCGTCGGGGCAACTGGGAACGCAGCGCGAAATGACAGAGAGCGTCCAGCTCGGCACGCTTGAGGCAACCGTTTCTCCGGCGGCATTCCTCGGCGGGTTCAATCCGGCCGTCTCGATCCTCGACATCCCCTTCCTGCTTCCGGCCGATGACGGCACGGCGCAGGAGCTTCGGGGAGGTGCCTTTGGCGAGACCCTGCTCGAGACCTTCTCGGACCGGGGCGTCGTCGGTGTCGAACTCTGGCCAAACGGCCGGAAAAACCTGACTTCGAACAAGCCGCTCGACGATCTGACATCACTTGCAGAGCACAAGTTCCGCACCATGGATTCCAAGATCCTGATCGAGCAGTTCGAGGCCCTTGGGGCCGCCGCCGTCGCCCTGCCCTTCGGCGAGCTTTACACGTCGCTGCAGACAGGCGTGGTAGACGGCCAGGAGAACCCGCTCGACACCATCCAGCGCATGAAGTTCTACGAGGTGCAGGATTACCTCGTGCTGACCGAGCACGGCGCCATGGAGGATGTCGTCCTGTTCAACCCCGCATGGTGGAACGGCCTGCCGGAAGAGTATCGCGACGTGATCACGGGTGCCTTCGAGGAAGTCATCCCGGAGCTTCGGGAGCACAAGGCAGAAGCGGTTGCGGCCGCGCTGGACACCATCGACGAGTCCAGCGACATCAATATCCGCGAAGCGTCCGACGAAGAGCGATCGGCTATGCGTGAAGCGACCTACGATGCGGCCGTGGCGGCCTACCTGGACCGCGCCGGCGACGAGGGTGCGGCGCTGATCGAGGTCTACGAGAGCGAGTACGCGGACGTCACGTCCGACTGAATCGCGACCCGAAAGCTTGGCTCGGCCCCTTGCGGGCCGGGCCTTTACCTTTTTTCTCATAGAGTGGTGATATGGGCTTTCTGACCCTGCTCCGGCGCGCGGAGCGCGTTTTCCTGGTCTCTGTCTTTCTGGGCATGGTGGCACTCTTCGCGCTGAATGTCGTGGGCCGAGAAATCGGCGGCGAGTTTGCGAGCCGCCTGACCTGGATCGAGGAGGCCGTGCGTCTGCTCAACATCTTCCTGGTGTTCGGCGCCCTTGGCCTTGCCCTCGAACGGGGCCGTCACGTCGGCATAGACACCCTGCGGCGCGCGCTGCCCGGCCGCGCACAACGCCGAATTGAAAAAACGATTGACGCTGTCGGATTGCTGGCCTCGCTGTACCTGGCCTGGCTTGCCTTCGGCTTGACGCAGTTCGTCCTGCAGACCGGGCAACGCAGCCCGACGCTCGACGTTCCCATGGGCTGGATCTACGCGGCGCCGATCATGGGCTTCTCGCTGCTGGCGCTGCGCTATGCCCTTAGTCTTTTCGGCGTCATAGACCGCTTCTCGCAGTCGCCCGGCATGGGCGGTTCCGGCCAGGGGGCACAGAAATGATCTGGCTCATCGCACTTTTCGCCATCGTTCTGCTGCTCGCCGGCTTCGAGATGTTCCTCGTGCTTGCCCTGCCGACACTGGTGGCAAAGGAAGCATTCTACGGGACCTTGCCCGATGCGGTGCTGGTTCAGAAGGTCATCGGCGGGATCAATCACAGCACGCTGCTGGCGATCCCGTTCTTCATTTTCGCCGCCCATCTCATGGGGGCCGGGCGGATCGCCGGGCAGCTGACGCAACTCATGCGGGTCTTTCTCGGTCATACCAGGGGCGGCATGGGACACACCACGATCGGTGCCGCCATGGCCTTCGGTTCGGTGTCGGGGTCGGCCCCTGCAACAGTGGCGGCAATGGGTCGCATCGTGTACCCGGAAATGCGGAAGACGGGAATCTCCGAACGCTTCGGCCTGGGGCTGGTCGTCGCGAGTGCCGAGACGGCGCTGCTGATCCCCCCCTCGATCACCCTGATCATCTATGGCTGGATCACCGGCACATCCATCGCGCAGCTTTTTGCCGGTGGCCTCGCGGTCGGCCTGTTCCTGGGCCTCGCCTTTTCGGTGATGGTCACGATCGAGGCGCGCCGCCGTGGCCTGAAGGGCGAAGATCGCCGCCCCCTCGCGGATCGCCTGACGGCCCTGTGGGAGGCGAAATGGGCGCTCGGGATGCCGTTGATCATTCTTGGCGGGATTTACAGCGGCCTGTTCACCCCGACCGAGGCGGCAGCGGTCAGCGTCATGTATGCGATCTTCGTCGAGATGATCGTCTTCCGCGATCTGAACTGGTCGAAACTCGTCGAAGTCACCGAAGACAGCGCGGTCGCGACCTCCATCATCTTCGTTCTCCTGGCCGTGGGTGGCCTGCTGTCCTATTTCGTGACGCTCGCGCAGATCCCGAACGATATCACCGCCTTCCTGGAAACGGCAAACGCCGGGCCGATCGCCTTTCTGATGGTGGTGAACATCTGTTTCCTGATCGCCGGGATGGTGATCGACCCGAACTCGGCGCTGCTCATCCTGGTGCCGCCGCTCTATCCCGTCGCGATGGCCTACGGGGTGGACCCCGTCCATTTCGGGATGATCGTGACGCTCAACATCTGCATCGGGATGATCACGCCGCCCTTCGGGCTCGACATCTTCGTCGCGTCCTCGACCCTGGACCGGCCGGTGCTGTCGATCATTGCGGGCGTCTGGCCCTTCGTGGCGGTCAACATCATCGTGCTTCTGATCGTCACCTACGTGCCGGACATCTCGCTGTTCATTCCAAATCTCATCTTCCGATAATGAAAGGGCCCGCTCGTGATCCTGCTTTCACCAGCCCAGCTCGAACACCCTGAGGATCGCGTGATCCACGAGGTGGTCGCCACCGTCGTGGCACACCATGATGCCGCCAGCGGCTACAAGCTCCTGGAACTGGACGTCCCGCGGAAGGCGCTCGATTGCCGGCCGGGACAGTTCTTCCACATCCTGTGCCCCGTGGACGCGCAGAACCAGCCGTTCCTGCGTCGGCCAATGTCGATCTACGGATACGACCGTGACGCGGGGCGGCTCTCGTTTCTCTACAAGGTCACGGGTATCGGAACCGCGGCGCTGTCGGGACTTGCCGAGGGCGACCGGCTCAACGTCGTGGGGCCGCTTGGAAACGGGTTCACCATTCCGCCGGACGCGCGCCACCTAGTCCTGGTGGCCCGTGGTGTCGGATTGGCCACCCTTGCCCCGCTTGCCCAGGAGGCGCAACGCCTTGGGCGCGGACTGACGGCCATTTGCTCGGCCCGATCGCCAGATCACCTGATGTCGATCGATCACTTCCGACGCCTCGGGGCCGAGGTGATTCCGGTTACCGATGCAGAGGGCACCTCGGACCCCGCACATCTGCGCAGGATCCTGGGCGGGCTCGTCGAAAAGGGCGAGATGGACATGATCTATACCTGCGGATCGAACCGCCTGCTCAAGCTTTGTCAGCAGATCGGACAAGAGGCCGGCATTCCGGGCGAAATCGCGCTGGAGCAGCAAATGGCCTGCGCCATCGGTATGTGCCAGTGCTGCGTTCGCCCGTTCCGCCGCGACGGCGCCGTCGTCCAGGAACGTGTCTGCCGCGAAGGCCCTGTCTTCGACATCCAGGAGGCCATGGAATGGTAGACCTGACGACGAAAATCGGCTCGCTCACCCTGCAGAACCCGATCATGCCCGCCTCCGGCACGTTTTCCAGGGACATGGCCGAGGTCTTCGAACTGGATATGCTGGGGGCGCTTGTCACCAAGACCATCACGGCCGAAATCCGGGGCGGAAACCCGACGCCGAGGGTCTGCGAGGTCGATGGCGGCATGCTCAATTCCATCGGCATTCCGTCCAAGGGACTGGCGGCATTCCTGGCCAATGAGCTGCCAGGCTACGCGCGTTACAGCGCACCGCTTGTCGTCAGTGTATCCGCACCCACCGTAGATGGCTTTGCCGCGCTCGTCAGACAGCTGAACGTTCCGGGAATAGCAGCCATCGAGGCCAACATCTCCTGCCCGAACATCGAGGAGGACGGCAAGGCATTCGCCATGCGCCCGGACACGACCGCCCGGGTCGTGGAGGCTCTGCGCCGCGAAACCGATCTTCCGCTATGGGCCAAGCTGACGCCGAATACCGGCGAAACCGTCGAGGTCGCGCAGGCCGCGGAATCCGCCGGGGCCGATGCACTGGTCGTCGCCAATACCATTCTTTCCATGGCCATCGACGCGCGTACCCGCAAGCCCAAGCTTGGCAATCTCATGGGCGGCCTCTCGGGGCCGGCCTTCAAGCCGATCGCGCTTCGCATGGCCTACCAGAGCGTCCGGTCCGTGGATATTCCAGTCATCGGCTGCGGCGGAATATCAACTGTCGAGGACGTTGCCGAATTCCTCGTGGTGGGGGCATGTGCCGTTCAGGTGGGCACGGCCAGTTTCGTCAATCCAACGGCCATGCCCAGGCTCAGGGATGATTTGCAGGTGTTCCTGGCCGAACAGGGCTATGCCTCGGTTTCGGACTTCGCCGGTTCGATCCGCGATGGCGCGCCCGGGGATGCCGTGC
>Ga0209931_1001350_pt1 | contig 13511 bp, 10 predicted proteins | sample SalPonR1_B_D1_MG_FD_185697 | JGI IMG/M metagenome (GOLD analysis project Ga0209931, IMG submission 185697) | Salt pond soil microbial communities from South San Francisco under conditions of wetland restoration - Salt Pond MetaG R1_B_D1_MG... ...
CTACGGCATGGCCTGAAAGTTTTAAATACAGACGTGCACTGGTTAAGAGAAGATCTAAAGCTTAAAATTGGCGATAAACAAAGCTATAACGCCAGAATTAGGTATCGACAAGCCTTAGAAAATGCCACCCTCTATCAAAGAAAAGACGGACTTTATATTGTATTTGACAATCCTCAAACCGCCATTGCTGAAGGCCAGTTTGTAGCCTGGTATCAAGACGATGAACTTATAGGCTCTGGGGTTATTAATTAATCTGCTAATGTGAAAATTAGATAATTTATCAATGATAAGAATGCAACAATTTATCCATAGAAACAACATCAACAGTAGAAACAATAATAACAACAGAAACAATTGTATTAATTTGAAGATTTCAAACTCATAAACTCAAACCACATAAACTCATAACCTTATAACCTCCTAACTTCAAAAAAAATGTTCAAAAACAACAGTATAACAAAACTCTTCAACATACAATATCCGCTTATTCAGGCTGGAATGGTTTGGGCAAGTGGCTGGAAGCTAGCTTCAACAGTTAGTAATGCCGGTGGACTAGGTATTATCGGTGCCGGATCAATGTATCCAGAAATTCTTGAAGAACACATCACTAAATGTCAACAGGCAACTGATAAAGCATTTGCTGTCAATGTACCCCTGCTCTACCCTGATATTGATAAAATCATGGATATTATTGTAAGAAAAAAAGTGAAAATCGTATTTACTTCTGCAGGTAACCCAAAGACATATACCTCTTTTTTAAAATCAAATGGTATCAAAGTCGTTCATGTGGTAAGCAGTGTAAAGTTTGCTTTAAAAGCTCAACAAGCTGGTGTTGATGCTGTGGTTGCTGAAGGTTTTGAAGCTGGCGGACACAATGGGCGTGAAGAAACAACCACGTTTACTCTTATCCCAATGGTCAAAAAAAGGTTGAACATTCCACTTATTGCTGCGGGCGGGGTTGGCAATGGTCAAGCCATGTTAGCAGCCATGGTACTGGGTGCTGATGCCGTTCAAGTGGGTACGCGATTTGTTGCCAGCGAGGAAGCTTCATCGCATCTTAAATTTAAGCAGAAAGTTGTGGATATTTCTGAAGGAGAAACACAGCTCACCTTAAAGGAATTAGCTCCTGTAAGATTAATTAAAAATAAATTTTTTAACGATATACAGGCGCTTTATCAAAAAGCTCCGAGTAAACATGAATTGCAGCAATTACTAGGCCGCGCTAGAGCAAAAAAAGGCATGTTTGACGGTGATTTAGACGAAGGCGAATTAGAAATAGGTCAAATTTCAGGACTTATTGATAAAATTTTACCTGCAGAAACTATTGTAAACAATATGATTGAAGAATACAAAGCAGCTCTTAACAAACTTTGTCAATAAACTTAGGCATGAAGATTTCTCAGTTTGCAATTTATTCCGACGCCTTTATTTTTTAACTTACGCGTTTAACTAATACATTTATATACTGATAATCAATTACATAAAAATCTAATGTTTCTTTGTCAGACCCTGTGCTTGCCGGTGATCATTGAGCCCAGCCGAAATGTAGGCAAGCCAAAATGTAGACAGGTCTGTAGTAAAGCTAATCTATACCCAAAAACATAGGTTAACACGTTGATAATTAGTATGTTGTTTGATATAAGTATTATTTTCTAAAATATTTTTTTTGTATTAAGTGCCTAAGTCAATTATAGAATTATCAAAGAATTGCTCATTAGGCTAAAGCAGAATTCAGCTTAAAATTTAGAACGCCTTTAATTAAATGATTTGCTTAGAGACTACTCGGTATCAGAATCTACAATCTCCACTTCAAAGCCCGGTGTATACTTAATGATGTATAAGCCTTTATTTTCATAAGTATCCTTCATGAATTCTTTAAAATATAGAAAACGATTTTCATTGTATTCAGTCATAGGATTTAAGGCTTCTTCGCTGTCTAATGTGCCTTCATAAGCTAATCTCAAAAGTAAATCATAAGTCATGTCATATGCTCTAAGAATGAACCTGTTAGGCACAGATTCATTTTGTATTATGTAGTTTTCAATCATTTTATTCGATTCAAGAACATCGTATTTTGAAACGCTAACGTAGGTAAAAAACAATTCAGATAGAGCTTTGTTATCCAGAACTTCTCCAAAAGCGCGATTTCTATCTGATGTAAATAATCTGACATTAAATTGAATCTCCTCTTCATCTTCTTTTGTCTCTTCGTCATCTTCACTTCCTTCTGTATAACCTTTTTGAAATTTGTATAAACTCGTAACTACATTTTCTGAAACACCAATCTGATTTGTCTCTAATATTACCCAATTCTGCTTATCTTTTTCATGTAGAGTTTTTAATTGTTCTAATTCTACTGAATAGCCTTTTATAGTAAGATATTTTGCATCAGGAAAAGTATATTTATATTTTTTATAAGCTTTTGTGGTTGTACTATCTGTAACCACTATTAAATTTACATCATCTGTTAATGTACTATCTATATGAGTGATAAGAGTTTCTGTTTTTGAAGCTTGAGAAGGTAAGGTATTGAAAACGTAAGGTGAAGGGTTCTCCATATTAGTAAATGGCAGAAATACTGGTGTTTGTTGTGCCGAAACTTCACTCACAAGGGCATTGATATTTTCTGGGAAAAGCGGGCCAATGATGGCATCTCTATCACTAATTGTGTTTTCTGAAAATATAGAGTCTATAACTCGAGGGTTTCTTTTGGTATCATAAACTTTAAGATCAGTGTAAATTCCTTTAGTCCTAGCTTCTTTTACTGCAAGTTTAATACCCTCGTAGATGTCCAGTGAAATATTTAGAAAATTGTCTTTTAATATAATTTGCTTTTTATCTACACTGTCTCTTTCAAATGCATCTAAACTGAATGGTAGAAAAACAGCAAGTTTTTTTTCATTAAAATTTTGAATCCTATTTTCTAAATTCACAATTTTCCTAGAGGCCGTCCTAGATTCTAATCTTTCGGGGAGCTTAATAATAGTTCCTGCTTTTAAGCCTTCTCTTCTAACAATAGGATTGAGTTTAAAAATAATATCTTCACTAATTTTGAATTCTTTACTCAAGCTGTAAAGTGTCTGCTGTTTAGGCACCTTATAATATTGTAAGTTCATGTCCAGATTTGAGAGTTCAAAATCTTTATATTCTGATTTTTGGGGAATAATTTTAACAAATTGACCGCTTTTTACTTCTATTATGCCTTGATTAAGGCTATCAAAAGTTTTAGTCGTAATTCCATACTTCTGGGCAATATCAGGCTTTCTCTCATTGGGTAAGACAATGTGTTTAAATGCAGAGAAATTTGAATTTTTTATACTTTCATTAAAATCTACATTTTGAAATTCTTCTGGCAATTTGTAAGCCGGAATTTTAATAACTTCTCCGGCCTTGAGTTCATTTTCGTAAAGTTGAGGGTTAAACGCTTTTAATTCTGCTATACTGATATTATAATTTCTGGATATACTATATAAAGTCTCCTGAACTTTTACCCTATATCTTATAAAGCCAAAGTTTTTGTTATCAGAATGGGGTATAACAATTTTTTGAGCTGTAACCGATTTTACATTGCGTAAGTCTGGATTATAGCGGTATAATAATTCAAGAGGTATATTATTGGTTCTGGCTATGCTTTGTGGAGTCTCACTGGGTTTAACATCGTAAACTGTATAGTTTTGAGCATTGGCTATAAAACCAAAAAAAAGCCATAACACATAAACACAAAATCTATTCTTAGCCATAACTATTCCCATTCTATTGTTGAAGGTGGTTTTGAACTGATGTCATAAACCACGCGATTAACGCCTTTGACCTGATTGATAATTTTATTGGATACGTTTTGTAAAAATTTATAAGGTAAATCTACCCAATCTGCCGTCATACCATCAGTAGATTCTACGGCACGTAAAGCTACCACTTTTTCATAGGTTCTTTCGTCTCCCATAACTCCAACCGAATGCACAGGTAAAAGCATTGCACCGGCCTGCCAAACTTTATCGTATAAATCCCAATCGCGTAGGGCTTTTATAAAGATATAATCTACTTCCTGCAAAATATTTACCTTTTTTGGCGTTACATCATCTAAGATTCTTATGGCTAAACCCGGCCCGGGAAACGGATGTCTGCCCAATAGCAATGGCGAAATCCCTAACTCCTTCCCTACTCGCCTAACTTCATCTTTAAATAACATCTTTAATGGTTCAACAACTTTAAGCTTCATAAAATCGGGCAAACCACCGACATTATGATGAGACTTAATCGTTACAGATGGCCCATTAACAGACACCGATTCAATAACATCGGGATAAATCGTACCCTGAGCAAGGTAAGTCACATCTTTAATTTGATGAGCTTCGTCGTCAAATACTTCAATAAAGGCGTTACCAATACGTTTACGTTTTATCTCTGGATCTTTTACATCTTTCAGAGCAGACAGAAAACGTTCGGATGCATCTACACCTTTGACGTTAAGACCCATATCTTTATATTGCTCTAAAACATCTTCAAATTCAAATTTTCTCAACAATCCATTATTGACGAAAATACAGTATAAATTCTTACCAATAGCTTTGTGAAGCAATACTGCTGCCACACTAGAATCTACACCCCCACTTAGTCCCAAAACAACCTTTTGATGACCTATAGTTTTTTTAAGATCAGCCACAGTCATATCGACAAATTTGGCTGGTGTCCAATCTTGAGGGACTTGAGCTATTTTGACTAGGAAGTTTTCTAATAAAGCTAATCCATCAGTGGTGTGATAAACTTCAGGATGAAATTGGATGCCATAAGTCTGTTCATCATCAAACTGAAATGCAGCCATTTCAACATCTTCGGTTGAAGCAATACGATGAACATTTTCAGGTAAGGTCTTAATAGAATCACTATGAGACATCCACACCTGTGAGCCGCTATGTATACCATCAAATAGTGGATTATCTCTTTTAATGTTCTGTAAATGAGCTCGTCCAAACTCTCTGGTGTTCGAAGCCTCTACACTTCCACCATGCTTATGAATGAGATGCTGTGCGCCATAACAAACACCCAAAAGAGGCATTTTCCCTTTAATTTGATTTAAATCCGGAATAGGGGCATCTTGATGTCTTACGGAAGAAGGACTACCAGATAAGATGACCGCTTTAAAATTTGATAAATCTTCGGGGATTTTATTGTAAGGCTTTATTTCGCAATAAATGTTGAGTTCTCTGACTCGTCTGGCAATCAACTGCGTGTACTGCGAACCAAAATCTAAAATGAGTATATTTTTTTGCATGAACAAAAGTAAAAATTTGAATCTTAATTGGCTCAAAAATCATTGAAATAAATTGATTTTATCTCCCGTCAAATCAAAAATAAGATTTATATCATTTAAATTAATTTTAAAAGCCATTGTATTGATCATTTTATATTAAAAAAAGGATAAGACCCTTTAAAGCATATAGACCCCACCAATGATATTTTTATATTTACGCAAAAAATGCTCTCAGAAATTTTTAAAGACAATATCAATGAAATTAAGTTTGGCTATTTAAAACGTAAACATGCTAACAAATATTGTAGTTTGGCTAGCGTTTACCAAAACAAACCTCAGATAAGAACTGTTGTCTTAAGAGATATGACTGAAGGATATAATCTCATGTTTTTTACTGATGAAAGGTCAGACAAAGTAAAACAATATCAGGACAATCCCAATGCAGAAGTTTTGTTTTACAACCCGAAAAAACTTTTACAAATTAAAGTAGGTGGAAAAATTAAACGCCTGCAAAATCAAGAGCGCTTAAATCACTATAAACAAAAAATTCAAGGTGCTTCCCAAAAAGACTATTCGACTTTAAAAAAACCCTCAACACCAATAAAAAATCCAGACAATATTGATTATGGTGATGAGTTGAATTTTGCTGTACTTGAATTACAAACCGAATATATTGAAAGCCTTCAGCTTAAGCGACCAAATCATATAAGATGTTTGTTTGAGAGAAAAGACAATTGGAAGGGACAGTTTTTGGTGCCTTAAGCACATATAGCAAATAAATTATTTTTCCATTCAATAGATGCTTTAACGAAGCTTTGTACGGAGTTCGCCATGACGAGTATTATATAACCTTCACAGCGAGATTATTGGGACAGCCAAGAGCTAGTGGCCTACTAATCGTGGCAGTCTTGGTAAATTTAAGTTCGTAATGTTTTTTGAAAGCAAATTGAGTTCCTATTCATAAGATTGCTTCACAACGCTTTTCGCCTGGTTCACAATGACGGTGTTGTTTATCGTTCAGGAGATGGATTCACCACGCTATGGGCGGATTTCGCCATGATGGTAATTATCAAATAGCTAAATATACACTAAGGAATGCGTAAATATTTATGCGTTTGTAAAGAAATTTTCCACTTGGGGTGTTTCATTACGTAATCTACAATAAGTGGCATCATTTTTTCTCTAACACTCCATTCAGGTTGCAAGTATAAAATCGCATTGGTTTCAAGTTTTTCTGCTTGTTGCTCAGCAAACTTAAAATCGTGTTTATTAAAAATAATGACTTTTAACTCATCTGCTCGTTTATAAATTTCTGGCTGAGGCAATTTTATTTTTTTTGGCGACAAACAAATCCAATCCCAAACGCCTGTCATAGGATAAGCACCTGAAGTCTCAATATGAATTGTCAAACCTTTTTGTTTTAAGGCATTTGTGAGTGGATTCATATCCCAGGTTAAGGGTTCACCACCAGTAATGACAATTGTTTCCGAATATTGATGGGCGTCCTTTACTATCTTTTCAATAGCTGTGGGTGGATGGGTTTTGGGGTTCCAACTTTCTTTAACATCGCACCAATGGCAGCCTACATCACAGCCGCCTACTCGGATAAAGTACGCGGCAGTTCCCGTATGATGGCCTTCGCCCTGAATGGTGTAAAACGCCTCCATCAATGGTAAGTATAAACCCTGCTCAACTAACTCTTCTATCGCTTTTGTTTCCATGCGTTGCAAAGGTAAGGAAATTCAATATTCAATTAAGGCATACAAGTTATAATTCAAAAGCCATCTTGAGTTTATTTTGACTTTTTTGTTTAATCTCTTAAATTCATCTATTTTTGAAATCTCAAATACACCTATGAAAGCCTCTGTTATCATCAGCACTTATAATTCACCGGAATGGTTAGAGAAAGTGCTTTGGGGATATTCGGTACAAACATTCACAGATTTCGAAATAGTTATTGCAGATGATGGCTCGACGTCTTCAACTTCGGAGGTGCTCCAAACAATATTACAAAACACAAATCTTAAAATAAATCACATCTGGCATAGAGATGAAGGTTTTCAAAAAACAAGAATTCTCAATAAGGCGGTATTGGCAACCAAAACAGATTATATCATATTTACCGATGGAGACTGCATTCCAAGAAAAGATTTTGTCAAAGCACATATATCTCATCGCGAAGACAATACTTTTTTATCTGGTGGCCATTTTCCATTAAGTATGAAAATCTCACATTTAATTCGTAAGGATGATGTGTTAGCTCAACGTTGCTTTGATCTTAATTGGCTGAAAAAAAAAGGATTAAAATCGAGCTTTAAAAACATAAAATTGACCAAAAAACAAGCTTTGTCTGAATTTATGAATGCTATAACTCCAACCAAATCAACATGGAATGGTGGAAATGCTTCAGCATGGAAAAAAGATATTTTGGCATTAAACGGGTTTGATGAACGCATGCAATATGGCGGAGAAGACAGGGAATTTGGAGAACGACTTATCAATTTTGGTATCAAACCTAAACGTGTAAGATATTTTGCTATTATTGTTCATCTAGACCATGAAAGAGGATACGTTAATGAAGAAGCTTGGAAAAAAAATAATGCAATTAGACTGGAAACAAAATCTACACAAAAAACTAAAACAGAATTCGGACTTAATTTACATATGCCTTCAAAAAACTACTGAGTTTTTCTTTAATCAATTCAGGTTTTAGTTTATTGTAAAATTTTTCAACATTTTTCTTGATGTATTTAGCTTCATTTTTAATGTATAAGTCATTTTGATAATCGCTTAAATGCACAGAATCATTAGGGTGATTTATTTCAAAACTATTCCAGCCTTCCTTAATAATCCAGGGTGAAAAAATTGAAAAACTTGGCACATCAAGAGCTTTAGCAATATTTATGGCACCACCTTCATTTCCAACAATGGCTGAGCATTGCTGACAAATACTCATAAAATCTCGTAACCCTTTCATTTCAATATCAGTAATAATCGTATGCTGTGTTTTTGAATCGCAATAATTGATCAGTTCGTCTATTTCAGATTGTTGAGATGGCATAAAATTTAATATTAATCTTGATTGACTTATAGCTGAAATATAATCTAATAATTCAGCCATAAATTCAAGCGGATAAGTCTTGGTTTTATTACTGCCCAATGCACTAATCATGATACAATGTTCACCTTTTAAGTCATAATTATTTAATTTTGATTTAGCCCCTTCTATTTCACTATTTGTCAGGTAAATTTTAGGTTTATTCTTATGAATAATAACATCAGGCATGAGCTTCAAAAGTCGTAACCTATTTTCTATTGCTGTACCGGCTTCAGTATCTGAAGTGTTATTGATTTTAACAGTTCTGGTGTAATAAAATTTACTGTATAATTTTTTAAACCCGTAGCGATGATCGGCTTTCGAAAATCTGCTTATCAACAAACTTTCTAGCTTGGCATAGGCATCAAAAACATGAGTGTAGTTTTGCCTAGCGATCTGTTTTAAAAACTTATAAAACCTGATTTTACTTTTCTGGTATTCACTTTCAAAAATTATAATTTTATCCACACAAGGATGATTTTCAACTACCGGTAAAGTAAAACGGTTAATCAAATAATGTATCTCAGCTCCAGGAAAATTCAGTTTAAGATTTTCACAAATCAAACTGCTCGTGAGCACATCACCTATCATTTTTTGCTGAATGACGAGTATTTTTAAAGCCTCCCCAACCCCTCCGAAGGAGGGACTATGAGCCTCCCCATCCCCTCCTTGGGAGGGGCTTTTGCTTTGTATGTGTTTATCTTTTTTTTTCATACTCAATTAAATTATCATCCCTTTTTTTCCTGAAAGCTAATGGAGAAAAAGTTCAAATTCCTATCCTTTGGGGAAGTTAGGTGGACTTACACCGCTACATCATAAGTCCTCAACGCATCATTTAGAGATGTCTTTTTGTTGGTGCTTGCTTTGCGTTTTCCGATAATTAAAGCACATGGAACGTTATAATCTCCTGCAGGAAATGTTTTGGTATAACTACCAGGTATGACAACTGAACGTGCCGGAACAAGACCTTTCATTTCTTTTGGTGTTTCTCCAGTAACGTCAATAATTTTAGTTGAAGCAGTTAAAACCACATTAGCGCCTAAAACGGCTTCTTTTTCTACTCTCACACCTTCTACAACAATACTCCTTGAACCAAGAAAGGCATTATCTTCCACGATAACAGGTGCGGCTTGTAAAGGTTCTAAAACACCACCTATACCAACTCCCCCGGAAAGGTGTACATTCTCTCCAATTTGTGCACAGCTGCCTACGGTTGCCCACGTATCGACCATAGTTCCTGCATCTACATAAGCTCCAATATTAACGTAGCTCGGCATCATGATGACCCCTGATGAAATATAGGCGCCATATCGTGCAACTGCGTTTGGTACCACACGAATATCTCTTGCTTTATAATTGGTTTTTAGAGGAATTTTGTCGTGGTATTCAAATATACCAGCTTCCAGAGTTTCCATTTTTTGAATAGGAAAATACAAAACCACCGCTTTTTTAACCCATTCATTGACTTGCCAGCCTTCTGAAGTGGGTTCAGCACAACGGAGGTTGCCTTGGTCTAAAAGTTCAATCACTTCTCTTATAGCTTTTATAGTGCTTTCGTCTTTAAGCAATTCTCTATTGTCCCAAGCCTTGGATATAATATCTTGTAGTTGATTCATAAATATTTTTTTGTCAAAGATAAGGTTTTGGTTTTGGAGTTATCAAAACATGTTGTGCTATATTTGTCTTAAAAATAAAATTGAATATGCCTCAAGCTATGGCTTTAGATTTCGGAATAAAACGTACCGGCGTTGCTGTGACCGATGATTTAAAGATGATTGCTTCTGGATTGAAAACTGTCGAAACTAAAAATCTAATGCCATTTTTAAAGTCTTATTGTGCACAATTTGAAGTAGATGAATTGGTCATTGGTCAACCCAAACACATCGATGGTCAGTTGATGGCTTTAGAACGAAATATCCTTTGGTTAATTGAAGATATTAAAAAAGAATTTCCACAATTAAAAATCGTAAGGATTGACGAGAGGTATTCTTCAAAAATGGCCTCACAAGCTATCTCTCAAAGCCGCCTGAGTAAAAAGAGAAGACAAAATAAAGGGCTGATAGATGAAGTAAGCGCTACCTTGATTCTTCAGGATTATCTTAATTGAAAAGTTACTATTTAATGGTTTCTAGTTACTAGTTTTAAAGTTTAAAAGTTGAAAGTGAAAAGTCTCGGGTTTCAGGCGCTGCCCTGAGCACAGCCGAAGGGTTCCAAGCGCTGCCCTGAGCACAGCCGAAGGGTTTCAAATTAAAAATTCCAGATTCCAGATTCCAAATTCCAAGCGTTGCCCTGAGCACAGCCGAAGGGTTACAAATTCCAGATTTTAGATTTCAGATTTCAAATTTCAGATTTCAGGCGCTGCCCTGAGCACAGCCGAAGGGTTCCAGATTCTTTATATTTATAGGCAATACTAATTACGCATTACTACTTTAATAAACTTTCATATAACAAACCTATTAAAATACTAATAAACAACATGTTATATCAACTGGAATATGGTCAACGACGATTCAAGGACTACCCTCTACCAACTTTCATATAGCAAACTGCTTAAAACACAAATAAACGACATGTTATATCAACTGGAATATGGTCAGCGACGATTCAAGGACTACCCTCTATCAACTACCCTCTAATAGCTAAAGGCTAATAGCTAAAGGCTAATAACTAAAAGTTTGAGCACAACGAAAATACCGCTTATGCGGGGCTAAAGACTCAAAGAGTTCAGTCGCTGGTTGCAGGTCATTTATTCAATACTAATTACTTATTTTCCGTTAAACTCATAACCCCATAAACTTATAAACTTATTCATCAGTCGCCGTTTCAAAACTTGTTTTACTTTGTACTCATTAGATATAATTCAAAATTTATAACTTAAAATTCAAAATTTCAAAATTCAAGACGCTGCCCTGAGCACAGCCGAAGGCTTGCGAGTTCCATATTCCAGGTGCCGAAGGTTGTTCGAGCACGCACATTGAACCAACAAATTTTCAATTCTTGTTTTATGGCATTTCAGGTTCTAATATTTCAGATTCAAAAGTATCAAAATTTAGAACTATCAGCTAAAGACTAAAAGCTAAAGGCTAATAGCTAAAGACTAAAAGCTAAAGGCTAACGGCTAAAAGCTAATAGCTAACAGCTTTCATATAACAAACTGCTTAAAACACTAACAAACCACATGTTATATCAATTGGAATATGGTCTGTGACCATTAAAGGACTCATAGCTATGTAAAATGTTAATCTCCACAATTCTCACAATACGTTTTCCTTAGGTATTCATCTTCTAAGAGTTGAAAAGTTACACCACCTGATTCCACAGAATTAAACAACTTACAAAAACGCTTGGGGTTCATGTTGTATGCATTCAGTAAAATGGTTCTATAGTTTGGTTCACTGGTGAGCGCTTTGTCTATAAGTGTTAAATTGAGGTAATAAAATAAAAGGTCTTCGTCTACATTGATTTGTGCCACTTTTTGTTCAAGTAAATCTACTGCATAGTCTGTGTTGGCATAATAACTAAAAAACTGAGCAAGACTCAGGTAGTCAAAATCTGATAATTCAAATGCTTTGTAATTCTTGTTGATAAAGTTTACTGCTGCATCTTTTTTCTTGTAATTGCGGTCTTGCATGGCATTTTCTGCTTTTATAATATTGAAGTTTACCAACATTCGGGTGATAAGACTTTCTGGTATGTCATAGTCTTCTAGTGCCATTATTTCATTTTTAAGACTGTTCGGTTTAACCTTGATTGCCTTATAACGCCACAAATTAATTTTTACGGAAAGTTTGTTATATTGTACCTTTGAATTCATAGGAACTAATTTTTCTAAGGCCTTCAATTCATTATAAACAATCATAGCCTGCCTGACGTCTAACATGTATTTAAATGTTGAATTCTTATTAATTATATCTGCAAATTTTGCTTGTTGGGGAACTTCCATTTTATGAAGAAAATCCGGTGAAATCGCTTTAGCATTCATTTTGTCAAAAATAGAATTTTGAATGGCTTTGGCTTCGTTTGTGTCATCATTACTAATTGCCATTCTGTATTTTGATAATAATTGCTCAGCAGGCATATTTTTATATTTATCTATTCTTTCCAACTCTAAATGAAGCACGGCTTTCCTGTGGTGCTTTAGAAAAGGCTCTAATTCAGAGGAAAGACCATTAGCCAATTCAGTTTTGATTTGCTTTTTACTAAGTGAAGTCAAATTAGCGTAAGATGTATTTTTAATGTCGTTTAAAAATTCAACCCAATTTTCTGAAGAAGAGACATTTGTCGTTATGGTTGGCTTTTGAAAACTTTGCAATGCTCTTACAATGCTGTTTGCTCGTTGCTCCTGAAGTTCAATATTGCGCTCAAGGCTTCCTTCTACAGAACTATAAGCTTTAATGTTTATGGTTTTAATATTAAAGTCAGTCAATTTCAAAGAGTCATAAATGGGTTTAATATCTTCATGTGTGTATTCAGATTTGTTTTTTTCGAAAGGTATTATAAAATTCAAAGTCTTGTTTTTTATCAAATAACCATCTCTAGCATCCGTTTTAATTTCTTTTCTGTTATAGGCAAGAGAATCTAAATACATGCCCATATCCAAAATATCCCAGGGGTAGGCTTCTAGGTTGTAAATCGTTTGATAACGGCACAACTGGTTTTGAAACAAAAATAAAATATTATACTCCAAAGACTGATTCAAAGCTGCCGAACTGAGCTGCCCAACGAGTGTGCGATAGGATTTTTTACCATAGGGACTTAGCCCTTTTATGAGGTCTTTTTTGTAGACAGGTTGTAGCAACTGCCCTTTTATTTGAGTGTTTTCTATTGATGCTTTGTCACAGTCGTATCTTAATTTATTGACGACATCAATGGCTATACCATCGGTTTTATTTTGAAATAAACGCGTAAACCACTTTTTATTATTGGTTGTAAAATAAAGCATTACACCCTCACGCTGAATAGAAAATTTCACTTCATTTGGTTTATTTTTAAACCGTTGCGAAAACGTTTGGCATACTTCACCTCTCTTATTATTGGGAAATACAATATCGTAGTATTCCTGAGCTGATATTGAAAACGAGTGTAGTCCTAAAAATCGCAAACAATGTTAATAAATAGCCTAACAACTCTTTAAATCAAAGAGTTATTAGGCTTTTGGGATTC
>Ga0209931_1001353_pt1 | contig 13485 bp, 8 predicted proteins | sample SalPonR1_B_D1_MG_FD_185697 | JGI IMG/M metagenome (GOLD analysis project Ga0209931, IMG submission 185697) | Salt pond soil microbial communities from South San Francisco under conditions of wetland restoration - Salt Pond MetaG R1_B_D1_MG... ...
GTCATCCAGGGCGCCGTTGCCGTTAACATCATTTAGGTACACAATCCTGCCGCTGTTTCGCCCCCTTCTACTGGTAATGCCGTCATTGTAGTTAAAGGTAGCTCCAACTACCAATTTAGGGGTGAGTTCTCTTACGACATCGGCTTGACGAAATTGACCATAATTGGTAAATAAACCAAATGGTAAAAAATCTATCCGAGTCCCATATTTTAAACCACCTCTGTCATTGGCAAATACATTTGCACCATCGCCATTGGTGATGGTGAGATAGGGTTTTAGATAGGTTCCTCGTCCGGTTCTAAACGTTCCTTTGGCAAATAGTCCAAATTCGCGAATACTGGCAAAGGCAGAAGTTAAACGGCTACGTTCCGGTAATTGAAGTGTATTGGAGTTCATGAACAACTCGCGGTTATCGGTATAGGTAGCCCGCTGTCCAAAAATTAATTCTACCCTTCTGGCGACTTTGTAAGCGACATATGCATCCAAAAGGTAATTTCTGGCATCTGTGATGTCGCCGTCTATCTGCGCTTCATCCTGTCCAGCCAAATCCACCTGAAGTCTATAACTAAAACGCTCGTTTGCCGACTGTCCGGAAAGTCTTAAACGCAAACGTCTCATCCTGTAACGGACTGAATTAGGTTCATCTGAGTTTTGGTAAGTTTCTACATCCATCCAGGGCTGCATATAACCTTGCAACTTTACTGTACTGCCATTGGCGTTTGTAAAGTTATAGCCTTCACCAAAGGTGTAGGAACTCAGTTTTGTGTTTTGTGCAAACTGCTGCGAAAAACTCAGCAAGGTTATTACACAAACAATAATTTTAAAACCGTTCATAGTTAGTTGTTTAATACTATAGTTCAAAATTTCCTTTCACTATAATGTTTTTATCTTTCATCATGTGTTGTCCTTTGGCAAAAACGTCTAGGAGATTTAAGTCTTCATCAAAACAACAAAAATCAGCATCACAGCCTACTGCTATTCTTCCCTTATGCCTTATACCTAAATTTTCTGCGGGATTGGTAGTGTTGAGCTTAATGGCTTGTTCTATTGGTAGCCCACCTTGTTTGATTAAGGCCTGAATTTGTTCCAAATTGGCATCAATAGGGGCACATCTTACGCCGATGGCATTGCCATTATCATCAAACTTAGTTAACCCGGCATGACCGTCTGTACTAAAAGTCATTTTATCGATAGAAACCCCTTCATCTAAGGCATAAAGCACCGACTTATAAGGCGCTGTATATTTTGAAGCGCCGGTAGTGATGTCTATCATACCGCCCAGTTTGGCAAATTCGATCGCCTGGTCAAAAAGTGGTTTTGTTCTTCCCACGTGTGTTGGCGAAATGTGTTTGATGGGAAAATGGTAATCATTGACAAGCTCAAACAACACATCCATTTTGCTGGATAAATTTCCCAGGTGCAAATGCAGGATGCCTTTTTTACCGCCAATCATTCCGCCAACCATGATGTCTCTGAGTTTCCTGACCAAATCATCTGCAGACGGATATGAAGAACGAATGTCACTGATGGCAATTTTTACCCCAAGGACTTTATCGATAAACAGCATATCACCCTGAATACTATCGGTGATGGTTACCGTGTCCATACCATAATATCCACTAAACATGTAGGCTGAAAGGCCTTCTTGGTTCAATCCTTTGACTTTAGCGTAAAGTGTTCTGATGTTACGTGCAGTCCCATCTGTACCCAAAAGGCTATTGACTGTTGTAGAGCCGCAAGCGATGAGTTCGCTTAGTTTTACTTCGGGCGTCATCGAAGCAAATCCCTCTTTCCCACCGGCGCCAATCACATGAATATGCTGGTCAATTAGACCGGGAGTTACGATTTTTCCATCCAGATCAATAACCTTAGTATGCTTATTGTCAAACTCTGAAAGGTCATCCTCAATAGCTATGATTTTATTATTGGCTATTAAAATGTCTTTCATCCCCATTTTTTCAGGGCTGTAGAGTTTTGTATGTTTTAGTAATGTAAGCATAATTTAAATAAAGTGATAGGTTAACATGATGATTAAAGCCACTCCAAGAGGTATAAGATTTCGTTTAACGATGTCTATGGTTGAGACTTTAGCGATTTCGGCAGTGGCAATAATAACACCGGCTACCGGAGAAACGGTTCTACCCATTGAAGCAGAAAACTGCATAGGTAAAAGTATTGAAGTAGTCTCAGCACCAAGACCTTTTGAAATTTTGGGAATCAGTGGCCCAAAGGCAAAAAATGAAGCATTCCCGCTACCCATGAGCATAGAGGCTAAAAAGATCATTACTGTCATGACAATACCAATACCAATCAGACCAAAGCCTGCATTTTCAGCAATTGCTAATAAACCTTCTATAAACCCAAGACTGATCAAGCCTTTTGCAAATATGTCTGCAGTGATGATGAGCGTCACCACTGTTTTAAAAATATTGCCCATCCCATTCCAAAAGATTTTCAGCGAATCAAAAAGCTCTTTTAGGTTTCGTTTTCTGATGCCTTCAAATATCAGTGCAATAAACAAGCTGATAAACATCGCTGTGGTTGTATCTAAAGTAATCGGGCTTGGAAACAAACTGAATAATTTTGAAAACACAATCAGCAACACAATTGGTAAAACAGGTATAACCGCATAGATTAAGGGTACTCCCAGTTTTTCTGAGTTTTGTTTGTCTTTTTTAAGTTTTTCAGCATTTTTAGAGGCTTCAGGGTCTTCGATTCTTTTTTTGTCAAAGTATTTATTGACAAAATAATAGGTGATCATCATGGAAATGCTCAAGGGCCAGACCAGTGGAATTTGAAAATCTACCAAATACGCTATGGCAGGTAATTTAGCGATTGAAGCCGCACTAACACTCATGGCAGAAGCAGGTCCCATGCCAAAAGCCGTTGCTGCAGTAATCACAGAAACTGCTGATAATCTGCTTACCCCAAGATTGACTAATATAGGAAACAATGACGCCATAAGCAATAATCCCAGGCCAGCAGCCGAAGGGATAGATACAAACAGCACCTGACCAATCGGAATCACCATTGAGGCCGCGATGTAGGGTTTTTTCTTAAATAGCTGAAGTGGTTTCATGGCCACATGCACGAGGGCTTTGGACGCTCCTATCTTATCGATATACGCGACAAAACCACCAATAGCCATAATCATGAGGCCAACACCGGCGTTGGTTTTGCTAAAGGATTCTTTAATGTATCTAAAAAAATCAAAACCGATAAACCCAGTTTCATCTTTTAGTTCTGGCAAGCCATAATTCAGCAGAAAAGACACGAGCAACATCAAGAGTCCGGATACCAGTAATATGGCATGCGGGTTGTGTTTTTTAAGCAGTAATCTGGCGACCACTACTATAAAAATCAGCGATATGATGAGACCTGTATAATCCATGTTAGATTAACTTAGAATGAGCTGCCATCAACTTTTGTTCCCGGTGAGTACAAAGCGCCGTTCGCTTCCTCGATGTCCTGATCGTGTTGTACAAAATCACCGGTGAGGTCCGGGAATCGCGTGTAGGATTCATTCGGATTGTTGGATAAAGGCTCAACATCAAAGGTGAGGACAACATTACCATTAGCATCGGCTACCGTTACAAAGTCACCAGAATTGTTCATGTTTATGACACTTTCTGAACCTGTTTGAACAATAGCTCCTCCAAAATCTCCTGTTGGTGAACCTCCTCCAAATAGGACAAGCACACCGTTTACAGGTACAATAGTTCCCTGTGGAAAGATATGTCTGACTTCAGAAGCATCAGATACGGTCCAACCAGACATATCCAGTTCAGGACCTGAATTGAAGAATTCAATAAACTCATCCTCATTAGGGTCTCGGGTGCCATCATTATTGGCATCACCAGCACTTCCAGATGGTGGGTCATATAAAACTTCATTAATCAAAAAGCCCAAGAACGGGCAACCATTGTTTAATGGGTCACCGGGAGTATTTGGGCACTCATCTTCGTTGTCAAATACCCCATCTCCATCGGTATCGACATCATCGTCCTGAAGGATGATTTGAATTTCTGTGGTTGAGAATTCAGTCAGTACTTCAGAGGCATCAAGACTTACAACAATGCTTTCAGGCTCTTCAAGCATGGTATCCTGAATACTGTTTAAGGTAATATCACCGGATAATTCACCCTTAGGGATTGTAATGCTATTGCTGCTTGTGCTGTAATCTTCAGACAGGTTGGCTGATCCGGAAAAATTAAGATTAAAATTTAAGTCTTCAGAAAACGTGCCATTAAGCGTTGCAGTAATTGTTACATTGCCATCGGCCTCAGAAAGACTTTCACTGCTCGATGAAAGTGCTACAACCGGTAAAATATCATCTGTAGTACATGCAAACTGAAAGAGGCATAACAATATGATACCTATTATCCGGGTTATGTTTCTACTTTTGTTCATAAGTCAAAAAATTATTTGGTTTCAACTTTTAAAGTTGTAAATAATCATACCAGTTTATGTAAAAATTCATACCAATTACATCTGGAATATCAAAAAGGCCGTTTAATTAAAAACGGCCATATATTGATTTTAATTTATAATTAATTTTTGAGTATAACTGCTTTTAGAAACAGAGACTCTTATAAAATAAACACCACTCTCTAAGCGCGATATGTCTAACTTGTCACTTTCTAAAGTTGTGCTTAGGATATTTCTACCCATGAGGTCAAAAATTTCAAGGTTTTTAATTCCTTCAATATTAGATTCTATATTCACAAATCCATCTCTTACAGGATTGGGGTATATTTTGAATTTGTTATTGAAGTTTACATCTTCAACAGAAAGTGTAGATCCATCAACTTGCAATCCAGGAGAATAAACTAGTGCTGGATTAGCATTGGTATGAAAATCGTAACCTCCGGTAATATCTGGATTTCTAGTGATAGATTCGTTAGAGCCAAAATCAATACCCAAATCAGATTCAAGTTGCGGGCTATTTAGCTCTAAAACAAAATCGTCATTAGCAGTTGTAACAGTTACAACGTCACCACTATTTGACAAGTTTAACTGCCCATCAGAAGCCGTCTGGACTATAGCTGTTCCAAAACTGCCTGTTGGCGTTCCACCACCAAACACAACATATGCGCTGTTTGGAGACAAGACTGTATTTGCAGGTACGGTGTGTCTTGGCGTTCCTGAGCCAAGAGCATTTGAGTCATAAATTTTATAACCACTGATGTCCAAACTAGAATTTGAATTATTGAAAAATTCTAAAAATTCATCGTCCAAAGCGTCTCTCGTTCCATCATTATTGGCGTCGCCTTCAACTTCTGGCGTTGCACTATCATCACTTGGTGGGTCAAAAAGCGCTTCATTAAGTACTAATGGTACACAAGCTGGACTTTCTACATCAACTGACAAATCACAAACTCCACCATCGCCAAGATCACTTAATGTTACGGTAACATCAGTGCCTTCTGGAATATTCATGATTTGAATTATTCCTGAATCCATCATGTTTGGGTCATCACCACCAACAGTGCCAGCAGTTGTCGATACTGTAAACGTATTTCCATCATTGGCATTAGAAAAATCAATACTAGCAGTATAAGTATCATCAGTAGCACCAACAGCTTCAGACATACAATTTACAGAAGTTGTGTTTCCAAAAATTGTTGTACAAACATTACCTGTTGGGGTCCATCCTGAACCTGTGCCTAAAGGAAATGTTCCTCCGAGACTTGCAAAATAGGTTTCTAAATTAGGGCTAACAACACCACCTTCGCAAGCCGTGTGGTCATCTAAGTCCTGTTCTGGTGTAATATCCCAATGGGTTGGATCCCAAGTTCCAAGATCTGGAATTCCATCTAGTCGCGTTGCCACGGCATCACTGTGTTGCCAAATAGAATCCGTATCGTTATCAGCATCGGTTTCAGTTTTACCAAATTGGCTAACTACTGTACCGTTTAATACAACTTGATAGCCGTCATCTCCATTGGTTGAAGTTCCAACAACAACCGTATTTGATGCATCAAAAGTCGTAGAAGGAAACTCAGCTTGCATGAGTGCAATATCTCTAACGATATATACAAACGTATCTGTTTGAACACCCAATGCAGAAATATCAATTTGATTGTCTGCCCAAGGATCTCCATTTTGCATATAATTTAAGGTCACTTCAGACCCAAAATCTACCGTGCCATCTACATATAGTTCAACAGTTTTTACAAAGGGACTCGAACACCCGGTTTCAATAATCTTAGTAATCGTCACATTTTGAGAAAATGCATTCAGGCTTAACAAGCCTAATAAAAATAAGTAAATTCTTTTCATAAAATTAATTTTAAATTTCAAACGTTTTCGTTTCTAATGCAATATTAAAGTTTAAATTCTTAATTTTACCATACCAATTCGTTTAAAAAATGCATACCAGTAAAGAATTAGTTTTAAAATTGTTAACCACCTCCTATTATGAACTTAATAAGAGCCAACAATCAGTTGCCTATCTTAGGATATTGAATTTAATTAAGCAGAAAATAGAGGATAGGCAGATTCCAAAGGGCATATATTTGCCTTCAACGCGTCAATTATCAAAGGCCTTAAACGTATCTAGAAGTACAATTGTAAGGGTTTATAATTTGCTTGCCGTAGAAGGTTATGTAAAATCGATTCAAGGGTCAGGTTATCTGGTAAAATCTATAGATTTATCACCTTTTAATCCAGATAATATCAATTTGCATTCTGAATATCCGGAGATATCAGACCGTGGGCAGATGTTTATTAAAAATGTTAATTTGATGCATTCTACTGCTCAAAAAGATTTGGCCTTCAGGCCAGGTCTACCTCCACTGGATGTTTTTCCTGTTAACCAATGGAAGCGATTATTTAACAGTTATTGGAAACAGGTTAAATATTCAAATTTGTCTTTTTCAGACTCTTCAGGATTAGAATATTTAAAAAAGAATGTGGCTTTGTATCTCAATTTGGTTCGAGGTATTCGTTGCGACCATGAGCAGGTTATAATTGTATCCGGTTCGCTTCAATCGCTTTATCTGATTGCTAATGCGGTTTTAAACCCTAAGGATAAAGTAGTGATGGAGTCGCCGACTTTTCCTAATGTTCATTCTATATTTAAAAGTTTGGGGGCAGATATTTCAGCCTTGTCTTTAGATGAAAAAGGGATAAATATTAATGCTTATCAGGGCAAATCACCTAAATTAATTCATGTGACACCGTCAAGTCATTATCCTACCGGAACGCCTATGCAAGGTTGTCGTAAAAAAGAATTGATAGACTGGGCACAACATCATCAATCTATATTGATTGAAAACGACTACGATCACGAAATAAGTAACTGGAAGCAAGAAAACAATGATAGCATATTCAGTCTAGACAATAATCAAAGGACCGTATTTCTAGGCACTTTCAATCGTTTGCTACATCAATCTATTCGTTTGGGATACATGGTAGTACCTTATTATTTATTGGATGTGATTAAAGCCCTGCAGATGCATTCACATCGATTTGTATCACCATCCAATCAGATTGTCATGAGTCAGTTCATCGAAAAAAATTATATTTACAATCATATTAAAAATGTGGTTAAAACAGCTGAAAAACGAAGAAACACATTTGAAATAAAATTCAGAGAACTCATGCCTGAATCTTTTAAAATTTTAGAATCTAAGGCGAGAAGCTTACATGTATTGGTCAAGGTTCCTGAGCAAATAAATGATAAAAAGTTCAAGCAAAATCTATACAAAAATCATATTAATGTCCATAATTTTAGCCATTGTTTTTTAGATAAGCCTCAAAATGGGCTAATATTTGGCTATTCAGCGGTAAAAGAGCCCGTTATGATAAAGAAATTGAAAACAATGCAAAACCTGGTAAAAACGTATTTGTAACCATGAAACACCTATTTTATATTTCAATAATTTTTTTGATGCTGAGCAGTTGTGATAATAATGATGAAGTTGAGCCTATGGGACCATCAGATGAGATTACAACAGGTACCGGATTTTACAGATTTAATTACCAAAGCAATAGTAAAACAATTCCAATGGATATTTATTACCACGTCCCCGAAGCAAACCTCAGTTCGATGCCTATTCTCTTTGTGTTCCATGGCGCAAGTCGAAATGCGGTTGAGTATAGAAACGCCTGGATTGAAGCGGCTAATGATCGTGAATTCATAGTTATAACACCAAAATTTTCATCATCAGATTTTCCCGGTGGTGATGCTTATAACCTTGGTAATGTATTTATAGATGGCGATAATCCTTCGGCTTCTACTTTAAATGACGAACAAGATTGGGCATTTTCTATTATTGAACCTCTTTTTGATGACATAAAATCTCAACTTGCTAATGTTGCCCAAACCTATAATATCTTTGGATTTTCAGCCGGAGGTCAATTTGCGCACCGTTTTATGATGTTTAAACCCAACGTAAGAGTCAATAAAATTGTAGTCTCTGCTGCAGGTTGGTACACGGTGCCGGATTCAACTATTGAATTTCCTTATGGAATAGATAATTGCCCTATTGAAGATATACCTGCTTCAAATTATTTTTCTAAAAATATGACTATCCAGATTGGAACCCTAGACAATGATCCCAACGCAACAGCTTTACGACGAAATTCTACTGTAGATGTTCAGGGGACAAATCGATATGATAGGGCCTACCACATGTTTAATATGTCAAAAACTATGGCTGAAAATTCTAATGAGGTATTTAACTGGCAAATTGTAGAAACACCCGAGAATGGCCATGACTTTCGCGGTGCTGTGGAGCAGGCAGCAGAGATTTTAAATGAATAATTACAATGACTTACGTAAACAATCAGCTTTTATAATCAAACTTAGATTCTTAAAATTTCATTACATTTTAAACTTATTCCTAAAAAAACACTCTAAAATACAGTAGATTTATTCTTAAAACTATTAACCATGCGATATTTTACTCTTTTATGTTTAACCTTTTTTACAGTTCAACTCCAGGCCCAATCGCCAATCATGCAGCCCTCCATTTCACCTGATGGGGAACATTTGGCTTTTAGCTTTCAAGGCGATATTTGGGTTAGTGATATTTCAGGGAATACGCCAAAACGGCTAACCATTCATGAGGCCTACGAAACCAATCCCGTTTGGTCTAAAAATGGGCAACATATCGTGTTTTGTGGCGACAGATTTGGTAATAACGACTTGTTTAAACTCCCCGTAGATGGAGGCATGCCCGAACGCTTAACCTATCATTCCGCCAGTGATTCCCCCTACAGTATAACACCATCTGGTGATATTTTATTCACCACGTCCAGAAACTACAGACAGGTTGAGCGTGAAGCCGAAATATATGTTTTAAAGCAATCGGCCTCTACAGAAAAACGTTTTCTCGATGCCTTGGGTTTTGACCCGGTGAGTTCTCCGGATGGGAACAAGATTGCCTTTGTCCGTGGCACTTGCCGAACAGCTAGAGAAGCTTACAACGGCCCCGCTAATCGTGATGTTTGGGTGTTTGATAAAACGACAGGCGACTACACACAAATCACCAAACACAGCACAAACGATTTCAATCCACATTGGTTAAATAATGACGAACTTATTTTTATTTCTGGTAGAAGTGGACGTTATAATATTCATCAAACCAATTTAGATGGCAACACATCTCAGTTAACCAATCGTGATGAATTTGGAATTATCAATTTTTCTGTAAGTCCACAATCTGAAACTATTGCCTTTCAAACTGCAGAACAATCTTATACGTTTGACATCAATTCTAAAAAAGCGCAACCCATTAGTATGAACATCAGCAGTGATTATCGCTTCGATCCTGTAGTCAAAAAAAGGATGCGCAACAGTGTAGATGAGTTTTCAGTATCGCCAAATGCAAAATTTATAGCTTACATTAATCGTGGTGAATTATTTGTTAGCCGAAATGATAAGGAAGATAGCAAATCTGTCCGTTTAACTGACGGTCCTGCAAGAGAGTCCAATCCTGTTTGGCTTAATGATTCGGTATTGCTGTTTATTTCAGACCGTGAAGGGCAGAAAGACTTATATGCCATGCACTCAACAGATGACGATGAGTCCGATCTATTTTATTCATTTAAAAGAGCAACTAAACGTTTAACCAAAACTAAGGACGAAGAATCTAATCCAGTCGTGAGTCCCGACAGTAAGAAAATTGCTATAGAAATAGGCAGAGGTGGTTTAAAAGTTTTTAATATAGATGAAAAAGGAAAATTAAGCAAAGCCAAAACTCTTCTAGAGGGTTGGGATTCACCAAGTGGGGTAACCTGGTCGCCGGATAGCCAATGGTTGGCCTACAGCAAATCTGATTTAAATTTTAACGAAGACGTGTTTATTCATGCTGCTGATAATTCTCAAGATCCTGTGAATGTAAGTATGCATCCTAAGGGCGATTACAACCCTGTATGGAGTAAAGATGGCAGCAAATTAGGTTTTGTGTCTGAACGAAACAACGGCGATAACGACATCTGGTTTGCTTGGCTCAAAAAAGAAGACTGGGAAAAATCAAAAGCAGAATGGACTCGTCGAGAAAAGGAAAAAGACGACAAAAACAAATCAAAACCCAAAAAGAAAGGCGAAGAAGATGACGACGAAAGTGAAGAAAAATCTTCAGATATCGTGATTGATTTCGATAAGATATATCAGCGTTTGGAGCAGGTAACTCGCTACACCGGTGGTGAATCTGATTTTACTTTTGATGCTAAAGGTGAATACATATATTTCACTAATGGCGGCGTTAGTCGTAAAAATTATGATATAGACCGAAGACTGTTTAAAATCAAATGGGATGGCAGTGACAAAAAAGAAATTAAAGGCGGATCAAATACTTACGGTCTTCAAAAATATCCGTTGAAAAACAAAATTTATTTAATGTCACGTCGAGGTCAAATTACGGTGTTGAATACCAAGTCTGATAAAATAGAAAAATTACCCGTTAATTCTGAAATGAAAATTCGTTATAAAGAAGAGTTAACGCAAATTTTTGAAGAAGGCTGGCGTGTGCTGGATGCTGGTTTCTATGACCCGGAATTTCACGGACAGGATTGGGATAAGCTGAAAAAAACTTATAAACCTTTAGCCTTAAAGGCATCAACAAAGCAGGATTTTGAAATGATTTTCAATCTGATGTTGGGCCAGTTGAATGCTTCTCATATGGGACTATACAGCAGAGAAAGCCAAAAAGACACCCAAAGTGAACGTACCGGGCTACTAGGTATTGAAGGTGAATCTTTAAAAAGTGGTTTTAAAATTACCCGAGTGGTTCATGATAGCCCGGCCGGCAAAACAGATAGTCAATTGCAAGTTGGTGATGTCATTACTGCAGTTAACCAAAATGCAGTCAAATCTTCAGACAATTTTTATAGTCATCTCGAAGGTTCAGCCAATGAACGGACTTTACTTAGTGTAATACGAAATGGTGATGATTTGGAAATAATCATTTGGCCAACTAATTCTCTGCGCACCGTATTATACAATGAATGGGTCGAAGATCGCCGAAAACTGGTCGATGAATATTCCAAGGGTCGTCTAGGCTATTTGCACATACAAGGGATGAACTGGAGCTCTTTTGAACGCTTTGAACGTGAGCTTATGGCCGCAGGTTATGGCAAAGAAGGTATTGTGATTGATGTGCGGTATAATGGTGGTGGCTGGACTACAGACTATCTTATGGCGGTTTTAAATGTAGATCAGCATGCTTATACCATTCCACGTGGTGCTGCTAAAAGTTTAGAGAACCACAAAAACTTTAAAGAAAATTATCCTTTTGGTGAGCGACTGCCACTAGCTTCCTGGACCAAGCCATCTATTGCGTTATGTAATCAGAATTCATATTCCAATGCTGAAATCTTTTCACATGCCTATAAAACCCTAGATTTAGGAACTCTTGTGGGCACGCCAACATTTGGTGCAGTCATTTCAACTGGCGGGGCGAGATTGCAAGACGGCTCATTAATTCGTTTGCCGTTTAGAGCTTGGTACGTGAAAGCCACCGAAGAAAACATGGAAAACGGCCCGGCTGTTCCTGATATCGTTATAGATAATCCACCGGCCTATAAGGCTAAAAGCATAGATCCACAGTTAAAACGTGCGGTTGAGGAGCTGTTGGGGCAGATTTAAAACATAGTTGAATTGAGGGGTTAAGTTCATTGCATGTCATTTCGCACAAGCGAAAGCGCGATGCGGAATAAATAAACTCCATCACACCTGTCATTCCGCACAAGCGAAAGCGCGATGCGGAATAAATAAACCCCATCACATCTGTCATTCCGCACAAACGATAGTGCGATGCGGAATCTTATGATGGTACCTTTAACCGTGTTACAATACACTACCCGCCATGTTTTCATAAGGGGAAGATTCCGCATAAAATTTCTCTGGAAATTTTTGCGGAATGACAGTTAGGGTGTTTGTTTTGGGATTTTTTGCGGAATGACAGTTAGGGTGTTTGTTTTGGGAAATTTTTGGGTATGGTAGTTATGAGGTGTGATTAAAAAAATTTTTGAAGAATGGCAGATAGGAGCAATGTTTTGGGATTTTTTGCGGAATGACAGGTTAAACAATTTTTTTTAATTTAGTTAAAAAATAGTTTTGAAGAGATACCATCACAATTATTGGGTTTATATATTGTGCAATAAGCCGAATGGGGTATTATATGTTGGAGTAACAGGTGGTTTGGACGACCGCATTGAACGCCATAAAAAGGGTGAAGGCAGTAAATTCACAAAAAAATACAATGTCCACAGATTAGTTTATTTTGAGGAATATCAATACATAAATGACGCCATAGCAAGAGAAAAGGTATTAAAAAAATGGAAAAGACAGTGGAAAATTGACTTGATAGAAAAACGTAATCCCGATTGGAATGATTTAATGGATAAGCCTTGATGGTTTGAATAAGGCTAAGATTCGGCACAAGCGAAAGCGCGATGCGGAATAAATAAACTCCATCACACCTGTCATTCCGCACAAGCGAAAGCGCGATGCGGAATCTTATGATGGTACCTTTAACCGTGTTACAATACACTACCCGCCATGTTTTCATAAGGGGAAGATTCCGCATAAAATTTCTCTGGAAATTTTTGCGGAATGACAGTTAGGGTGTTTGTTTTGGGAAATTTTTGTTGAATGACAGTAGGATGTTTGTTTTGGGAAATTTTTGGGTATGGTAGTTATGAGGTGTGATTAAAAAAATTTTTGAAGAATGGCAGATAGGAGCAATGTTTTGGGAAATTTTTGCGGAATGACAGTAGGATGTTTGTTTTGGGAAATTTTTGCGGAATGACAGTTAGGGTGTTTGTTTTGGGAAATTTTTGTTGAATGACAGTAGGGTGTTTGTTTTGGGAAATTTTTGCGGAATGACAGTTAGGGTGTTTGTTATGGGAAATTTTTGCGGAATGACAGTAGGGTGTTTGTTTTGGGATTTTTTGCGGAATGACAGTAGGATGTTTGTTTTGGGAAATTTTTGTTGAATGACATGGGTTTGTTTTAAAATTTTGTAAAATGAC
>Ga0209931_1001356_pt1 | contig 13463 bp, 17 predicted proteins | sample SalPonR1_B_D1_MG_FD_185697 | JGI IMG/M metagenome (GOLD analysis project Ga0209931, IMG submission 185697) | Salt pond soil microbial communities from South San Francisco under conditions of wetland restoration - Salt Pond MetaG R1_B_D1_MG... ...
AGTTCAAACAATATTCTGATGGTACTTTTGACTTTGATTCAGTTATTAACGAAGGTAAAAAAGAGTAAGTCATGATGAGGGAAGATAAAGAGGAGCTTTATAATCTACGGTACTTACTTAATAAAGATCTAGATTTAGTAGAACTTGATATAATGAATAGAATGCGCGCAAGAGAGTATTGTACAGAACAAATACAAGAAAGGCAAGAAATTATGCGGCATTTAAAAGAAGTACAAGACGAAATAAATAATTAAAGACATGAAAACAGTAAAATATAATCATCATGGTACAGATGTTTCTGTAATGGAAAATCTAAAAGGTAAACATAGAGAACATTGTTTATGTTTTCAGTGTGCCAAATTTAATACGAATGATCCTGAAAATAAATGTCCTCATGCAGATAGACTATATAATGAATTGAAAGATGAAGATAACGCTATTTTAGTAGCGCCTGTGTGGGAATGTTCAGAATACGAAGGTGAATAATAAATAATTAAAAATATGAATACACGAGTGAACAAAGTAAGAGTAATTAAAGAATTTCCCGGATATGAAGTAGGGGATGTATTAGTATTAGATAAAGATAACGGTATATTCGGTTATGAATATAACGCTAACGAAGAAGATAGCGGATTAGAAGCGTTATTTGATGCTATTAGTACACATAAAGGAACAGTATCTAAAAAAGATGTAGAAACTAATTTAGGCATATATTTTGAAGATATTACTGAATATGAAGTAAGGTCTAGGGAAGAAGTAGAGGAGCATATGGCAGAATTGGAATCTGCTATTAAAGAAGCTAAAGAAGGTAAACAAATTGTTAGTGACAAAGAAAGGGATATTGCTATAACAGTATGGCAAAATCTTTTATGGGAAAATGAATGGTTTTTAGGTAAGAGGAATATCTAATGAAAAAAGTTTTAGAAAATACCATATATGACGTAATAAGTACTATTAATGAACGAGTAGATGAGTATGCTTCTAATATTACTGGGTATGAAGAAACAATGTATATGGATGTACTCTATGAAGAATATGTATCCACATTAGAAGGTATTCGTGAAAGACTAGAAGTAATGCTCGAAATAATAAATAGTGTAGATGAAAGCTTACAAGAAAAAAATAAAAAATAAAGATTTATACAAGGAACATATAAATATATTAAATGGTCTGTTAAAACTAACAGGCAAGGAAACCGAGGTATTTTCTATATTGTTGCAAATAAGTATGGAACAAAAACCAATATTTGGTAAAAAACAAGATATATTAAGTACAGATAATAGACGTATTATAATGGAAGAAACTAATATAAATAAGAATAATCTTAGCAAATACATTTCTGTACTTAAATCTAAAAGCATACTATTAGAAGACAATAACGGTCACTATATTAATCAAATGTTTGTGCCTGATATTAGTAATAATACATCAGAAACATTATTCATATTAAATATAGAAAATGAAGGTGATAGTGATTAAAGACGAAAATAACCAAGGTAAATATACAGAAATCTTGTACGAAGATAATGAAATTATAAGTATTACAAATAACTTGAGTTCCTTGGAATTAGTAGAAATTAGTAAAAAAAGAATAAAAGATGAAATGGTTAAAGAACCTATTGGGATTAAATAACAAAAAAACAGAGGCTTTAGAAGAAGAGCACATTAAATCATTTGGATTTAAAGAAACATTACGTAGAAGTCATTTTATTTATTATAAGAAGGGTAAAATGACTCTTAAATGGGATTTTCATGTGGAACATAATCTTATTACTATTAAATGGAATAAGTCTATGAGATTCTTTGGTAATGTAGAAACTAAAGATCAATTAAGTGAAGTATTAGAAAGAATTAATAAATATTTTGGCAAAGGCGAATAGTATGTATATAGTAATAGATTTTGACGATACAATAGCCAATTCTAAAATAGCTACTCCAGAAAGAGTTGCTATAGGCAACCCAAAATATAAAGCAAAGAAAGTAATTAATAAGCTTTATGATGAAGGGCATACTATTATAATTAATACATTAAGGGAAGATAGGCCAGAAAGAAAACAACGGTTTTTAAGTGAAGCTAAAGAGTGGCTAAATAATCAAGGTATTAAATACCACTATATAAATGAAAATCCAACAGACCTTATTGAAAAATGGGGAGATAGTAGAAAAATGGCTGGTAATGTATATATAGATGATAGAAATATATTACCTTTAACATTTTGGCCTTTAATATATTGGTTAATAAAATTTAAAGAATGGCGAATAAAAAGTTTGTAACTAAAGATTCAGGTAAGCGGGAGCAATATAAATCAGGTATGCGCAGAGATACAAATGAGGGGAAGGCAAGGTTCGATTTAATAATGCCGAATGATATACCTTATTCTGAGCAACTGCTTACCAGGTTCGCCGATTTAATGGCCAGAGGAGCTGTTAAGTATGGTGATCGAAATTGGGAAAGTGCTGATAGTCAAGTAGAACTTAATAGATTTAAAGAATCTGCTTTTAGACATTTTATGCAATGGTATTGCAATGAGGAAGATGAAGATCATGCTGCTGCTATATTATATAATGTAATGGGTTATGAAACCACTAAATATAAAATTAGTAAATAATGAATTAAATTTAACGTATGAAAATGCAGAAAGAACCAACAATAATAACAAAGAAATTAATTAAAATACCAAAAGAAAGTAAATTACAAGACGCAGGTACTAGAGTAGATTATATATCTAAACATTATTCTGTAACTATAGGTTTTGGTAAGGATTATACAGCTGAATTAATTATACCCGAAGATGTAGTAGATGCATTTCCGGAATATTTTAAAGTAGTTAAAAATAATGAACAATAATAAAATATTAAAAGAATTAGCTAAAAAATATGATAAGGATGTTAGAGTAATAAATACAGTTACTCGACATCCTTTTAAGTTTTTGTATGATGTAATGGAAGATCCTTATGATAATACACCAGTTCGTATTATGTATTTAGGGGTGTTTACACAAAAGATGATTAAAAACAAAATAAATGTTTATCATAATTATAAAGAGAACTGGTCTAAAGTTCTTCTAAATAGATCGTTATAATCTAATTATATCTTTATTTGAAACAAGTTATATAGAAATAACGTTTTTATTGTTAAACTTTAGAATTATGAAATTTGAATTTAAATTTGATCCTAATAATTTCTGGCATAAAGTATGGTATATAGCACACTATATTTTACAAATTGCTACAATATTAGGGTTTATTTATTTAATAACTAAGTAAAGGAAGATGGAATTATTTGATATTGATAGTGGTAATGTAGTATTAAATCCAACTAGTTTATATATACCACCATTTAAGAAATTGTGGGAAAGGGATACAAGTGAAAATAAGGAACAGGCCATCAAAGAAATAGCCTATGTAGCTTTTTTATGTAATTTATCTACTAAAAATCCTTATAATGCGTATGCAGATACTATAAGGGAAGAAAAAGTAAATAAAGATACTATTAATAAAAAACCTGATAAATTAATAAAAGATGCAATAGAGAAATATAAAGAGTTTCAAGAGACTACTTATACTAGATTATTAAAAAGTTCTAAGAATGCCGCTGAAAAATTATCATCGTATTTTGACAATATGGATTTTGATAAAGTAGATTCTTATGGTAAGCCTATTTATACAGGTAGAGATCTTACTGGAAATCTTAAAGAAGTTGGTAATATAATAAAGTCATTAACAAGTTTAGAAAAACAAGTGCAGAAAGATATGTTAGATATTACTGCTGTAAGGGGAGGATCAGATGTCGGACCATTCGAAGATTAATATGTACGAAGTAGAACATGTTGTTCATAAAAATACTGATAAGTTCAGAAAACCTGCCATTACATTTCAAAAGTATGGCTATTATACACCAGCTCCGCAAGGTACTTCTGAGTATATGGATTATTGGGAAACTGAAAGAACTAGATGTTTAGAAGGATATACCGCAGAAGATGGTGAATATATAACAGGATATCATTATTTTTATTTAAATTATTGTCCTATATGGTTAGTAAGAGATTCTGAAGTAACTACTAAGAAAGGCACTAGGATTGTATCTGAAAGAGTTAGAGAATTTCCAGATTTTTGGGATTCAGACAAACAATATTATGACTCTATAGAAGAAGCTGAAGTACGAGGATCTCATTTAGGGGTTATAAAAGCACGCGGTAAGGGGTATTCTTTTAAAGGTGCTAGCATGTTAAATAGAAACTTCTTTTTAATAAAAGGATCTAAATCATATGCTATAGCTTCAGAAAAAGAATTCTTAACTAAAGATGGTCTTTTAAGTAAGGCTTGGGAGATGATGGATTTTATTAATGAGAATACAGGATGGTATAAAAAAAGACAAGTTAAAAATTCTGATACACATAGGAGAGCATCTTATTTAGTAGAGGTAGAAGGTAAGAAGATGGAAAGGGGCTATAAATCTGAAATTATAGGTATAACCTTAAAGAATGATGTTCAGAAAGCTAGAGGTAAACGAGGAAAACTTATATTATGGGAAGAAGCTGGTAAATTTCCAGGTTTATTAGAAGCTTGGCAAATTGCAAGGCCTTCAGTAGAACAAGGTGGAAAAGCCTATGGTACTATGATTGCTTTTGGTACTGGTGGTACTGAATCTGGTGATTATGGTTCTTTAAAAGAATTATTCTATGCGCCAGAAGCTTATAATTTATTACCAGTAAGAAATGTTTGGGATACTGGTGCAGATGATTCTGCTTGTGGGTTCTTTATACCTCAGTATATGAACCTTGAAGGTTATATGGATGATCAAGGAAATTCTTTAGTAGTAAAGGCTAGAAAGTACTGTATTGAAGAAAGAGAAAAAGTAGAAAAACATGCCAATGACCCACATTCAGTTGATAGATATATAGCAGAGATGCCTTTTACACCAATGGAGGCCACACTTCAGTTAACTGGAAATATATTCCCTAAGAAAGAATTAGCTATGCAATTAGCTAAAATACAAACTAATAAAAGTTTACAAAATTATAAACAAGTTGGTGAGTTAATATTTGATAGTGACGGCAATCTTAAATGGGTTCAAACTACAGATGTTAAAGATATTATAAAATATCCATTAGAGAGAGGGGATGATAAGAAAGGATCTATAGTTATATGGGAGCACCCACCAGATGAAATACCTTATGGATTATATGTAGCAGGGTGCCTACTTCCTGGTGAAAAAGTAGTTACACATAAAGGATTAATGAATATAGAAGATGTAACGGATGAAAAGCTTTTAGATAAAGATGGTAAATTTGTCAATATAAAAGAACATCAAGAATACAATATGACAGATGAAAAAGTATATACGTTAAAAATGTCAAATACTTTTAGAACTACTACTTTTACCGAAGAACATCCTATTTATGTATCAGAACATATAACAAATAATCAAAATATTATAAACGAAAAATTGTTTAATTTTGACTTTAAAAGAGCAGGTGATATATCTGAAAAGCAATGGGTAAAATACCCAAATACATATTTAAATTTAGATACTACCTACGAAGAATCTTCTACAGATATAGGGGAATATAATGAAGACCATTGGTGGTTTAAAGGGTTATGGTTAGGTGATGGTTGGATATCTAGAAATAGAATTTGTATTGCTTTCGATTCTACTAATAAATTACAATTACAACGTTTAAAAGCATATGTAAAAAAGTATTTTAACAAAACTATTTATATTAGAGAGCGAGGAAATACAATAGAGGCATCATTTACACATGAAGTACTTTCAAAAGAGCTTATAAATACATTTGGAAAATACGCAAAAAGTAAAAAAATACCAGAATGGATTAAGTTTGAAAAAGATATAGTTAAGAAAAATTTATTATTGGGGTATTTAGATTCAGATGGATGTATATACAAAGACTCTAGAAATTATTATTCTTTAGAATATGTAAGTATAAATTTAGAATTATTAGAGTCTATTCAAGATATTGCTTTTTCTTTAGGATTAGTGAGTAATTTAACAAAATTAAGAAATTCTGGAAAATATAATATAGCGGGTAGAATCGGAATACAACAAGAAGCGTATCATTTAAGATTTGGGCATTCTGATACAATTAGTTTTGCTAAAATGTGTAATTTTAATGACTCAAGCAAATTAATAAAAATAGATAAAGAAAGTATAAAGAAAACTAGAAAAAGAGCAAAACAAGGTTGTTTTATAAGTGAGGATAAAAAATATATATACTTTCAAATAAAAAAGATTAAAGAGTCCTTATACACAGGTCCTGTATATAATTTTGAAACAGAAACTCATACTTTTTGTTCTCATCATATTCCTACTCATAACTGCGATCCCTACGACCATGATGATTCAGGTACTGGTTCTTTAGGCAGTACTTTTATATATAAGCGTTTTCAAAATTTTGAAGAGTACCATGATATAATAGTAGCTGAATATACTGGCAGGCCAGATACTGCAGAAGAATATTATGAAAATGTTCGTAAATTATTAATGTACTACAATGCCAGATTACTATATGAAAATGAACGTAAAGGGTTATTTGCATATTTTTCTATAAAAGGATATGATTATTTATTAGCAGAACAACCAGATATAATAAGTGATATAGTAAGTGAAAGTAAAGTAAGGCGTAGAAAAGGTATACATATGGTTCAATCTATAAAAGATTGGGGAGAGCGAGAAATTAGAGACTGGTTAAACGAAGAATATGCACCAGGCAAAAAGAACCTTACTAGAATATTATCAGTACCGCTGTTGCAGGAATTATTAGCTTATAATGATAAAGGCAACTTTGATAGGGTAATGGCCCTAATGATGGTAATGATATACAAAAAAGAATTACATAATGTACACGTGAAAGAAAAGACAGAAACCAATAAGATAGATCCATTTTTTACTACAGATTGGTTTCCATTAGAAAGAAGACTAAATTTTAATATAAGATAAATATGGGTACTAGTACTAAACAATATTCTTCAGTTCCTATTCAAAAACTGCCCATGCGTAAGAAAAACACTAAGTGGAAAGAGGATTCAGTAGATGCCTATATAGGCAAAGCTTCTGGAACCACCATTAGGGGTAGATCTGAAGCTGAAGATTTAAAAATAAAATACGATCTATACAACAGTAAGTTTAATATAGATGACTTAGAATATGTTATAGATCCTTATAAAGTAGGTGAAGGATTTCCAGCCTCGCCTCAAAATTTCAATATAATTAGGCCTAAAATTGATCTTTTGTTGGGTGAGGAATCCAAAAGACCTAATACTTTAAAAATAATACAAACTAATAGATCTGGAATTTCTAAAGCTGAGAGCGTTGAAATTGATTTATTAATGAATTATGTTATGGCTCAAGTTGCTGGTAGGCAAGTTTCTAAAGAAGAAACTCCAGAGGAAATAGTCAGATATATGAAATATGGATATAGCGATGTTGCTGAGAAGACAGCATATAACGCTTTGAAATATCTAGAAGAAAAGTTAGGAATTAGAAATGAATTACTAAAAGGTTGGAAAGATGCTCTTATAGCTGGTAAAGAAATTCATTATGTAGGTGTTATAGGAGATTCGCCTATTTTCGAAAGGGTTAATCCTATAGGATTTTATTATGATAAAAGTCCAGATTTGGAATTTATAGAAGATGGTGATTGGGCTGTTAGACATATGCTAATGACTCCTAATTCTATATATGACAGATTTTATGATATAATGGAAGAATCAGATTTAAATGATTTATTAGATATGATAGAATCTGGCAGAGGTTCTTCCTTTAAAAATAATCCAAATGACGTTAATTATAATAGAATAGTATATAAGACAGATTTAGGTAGAGATTCAGGAAACGATGGATCATCTACAGAAACTTATTTAGATGTTTACCATGTCACATGGAAATCTTATAAGAAAGTAGGATTTTTAACCACTATGGATGAAAATGGAGAAGAAACTGTAGAATTGGTAGATGAATCTTATAAATTTGATGAAGTAGATAAGTCTATGGGAAATGAGATTTCCTGGGAATGGGTTACAGAAGTATGGGAAGGTTATAGAATAGGTGATGATATTTATGTTGGTATTCAGCCTTTATCTAATCAAACTATATCTGTAGAAAATCCTAATAATGCTAAATTGCCTTATATTGGTGCTGTATATAGTGATTCTAATTCGGAATATATTTCATTGGTAGATATTATGAAACCTTTGCAGTATATGTATATCATTATATGGTATAGATTAGAATTAGCATTGGCTAGAGATAAGGGCAAAGTATTAGTAATGGATCCTACGCAAATACCTAAATCTATGGGAATAGATGTGGCTAAATGGGCACATTATTTAAGTTCTATGGGCGTAGTATTTGTAAATCCTTATGAAGAAGGTTGGGATGTACCAGGCAGATCTTCAGGTAATCCTGCATCATTTAATCAAATATCAGCACAAGATTTGTCAATGTCTAGAATGATTGCAGATTATATAGGTCTTATGCAGAAAATTGAAGATATGATAGGCGAATTGTCTGGAGTTAGTAAACAACGACAAGGATCTATATCGCAGAATGAGTTAGTAGGTAATGTTGAAAGATCTGTAATTCAGTCATCTCATATTACTGAGCCTTTATTTTGGAAACATAATCAAGTTAAGAAAAGGGCTTATATACAATTATTAGAATGCGCTAAACATGCTTGGGCAGATAGTGAAAAAGAGTCACTACATTTTGTACTTGATGATATGTCTAGATCCTTTATAAAAATAAGTGGTGATTTTCTTTATTCAGATTTTGACGTATTTGTATCAGATTCTACCAAAGAAGATAGGGATTTACAAGCACTTAAATCATTAGCCGAACCTGCTGTACAAAGTGGGGCTACTTTACACGAAGTATCTGAATTGTTAACTTCTGATAATGTTACTATACTTAAAAATAAATTAAAGGAATTAGATGAACGTAAACAAATGCTTGAACAGCAAGCAGCTGAAGCTCAACAAAAAGCAGAGCAACAAAGAATGCAATTTGAAACGCAAAAAATGGCAGAGGAAAATAGAATTAAAGAAGAAGATTCTGTTAGAAAAGCGAATACAGATATCGAAGTGGCATTAATACAATCCAGATCTAAATTAGATGCTGCTGAAATGTCAGATGATGATGAAGAACAATTACGTAAATTAGAGCTTCAAAGAGAAAAACAAACTAAAGATGCCGAACTTCAATCTAAAAAGATAGAAGAAGATATTCGTAAAAACAGAGTTTCAGAAGAAATAAAAAGAAAAGAATTGGAAATTAAAAGAAAACAAGCGAACAGTAAACCTAAAAATAATTAATAATGAGTACTAATAAAGAAGATGAAGCTTTTGGAGGATTTGAACAAGCTTTTGATTTTATAACTTCTCCTGCAGGACAGGAAGAGCCAAAAGAATCTGGTTTTGAAGTAGATGAATCTTATGCTCATGAAGTAGATCCGGAGGAATTAGAAAAACAAATAGAGGATGAGAAAAAAAGTAAGTCCACTAAGAAATCTAAAGAAGAAGAGCCGGAAGAAATTGATGAAAATGATGAAGATGGTGAAATAGAAGATGAAAATGAGGTAGATGAAGATTTAGAAGATGCTGAAATAACCGAACCTTCTGAAGAAGATGAGGATGAAGAAATAGATGAAGGAGACGAAGATCTCGATGAGAAAGATATAGTAGATCCATTTTTTGATTTATTTAGTGAAGAATTAGGTTGGGAAGTTGACGAAGAAGAAAAACCTAAATCTATAAAAGAATTACTTGGATTGATGTCTTCTATTATAGAAGAAAACTCTGCGCCTAATTATGCTAGTGAAGATATTAAAAAATTAGATGATTTTGTTAAGAACGGTGGAGATATTAAAGAATATTTTGATACAGTATTTCCAAAAGATTTGGATTTAAATTCTGTGGACTTAAGTAATGGGGATATTCAAAAAGCTGTTGTTAAAGAACATCTTAAAACACTTAATTATTCTGATAGTAAAATAGAAAGGCGCTTAGAACGTTATGAAGAAGCTGGAACTTTAGAAGAAGAGGCTGAAGAAGCAGTAGAGTTACTAAAAGAGTATAATAAGAGTAAAGAGGAAAAGCTATTAAAAGAAACTGAAAAGCGTAATAAGGCCTATATAGAGGAGCAACAAAGATTTATTTCTAACGTAGAGGATACTATAAACAGCCTTGACTCTATACAAGGTATACCTTTATCCAAAAAGGATAAAAAGGAACTATATGATTATCTATTTAAAGTTAATTCTGACGGTAAAACAGCCTATCAAAAAGACTATTCTAAGGATGTTAAGAGTATTATTACATCCGCATTCTTTTTAAAGAACGGTGAAAAAGCTTTAAATAAAGTTAAATCTAAAGCTGATTCTGATGCTACTCTTAAGCTAAAGAATAGGCTTAAAAATAAAAGAAAACCTAAACAACAAAGATCTTACCAAAGTGAGGGCGCTAAATTTCAAGACGCTTTATCAAGTATAAGTAAGGTCTTAGCAAAAAATTAATATTAATAAAAATAGGGTAAAATGAATAATAACGTATTAAACGATTTAGTACTGTATAAATCTAAGATGTTTTCAGGCCTTACAGATGAAAATATGTTAGCAAATGCATTACTTACCCGTCCACACGAAGTTACTACAGTTCTTTCGTATATTTTCGGTCGTTATGAAAATAACACTCTCGACTTCTTAACTACTGGTATGGGTAAAACTCTTACCATTGAGAATAGAGAATATGAATGGCCTGTTGCTATCGATCACGATAAAGCAATTGTAATTAAAGACGCTAAGTGGAAGGGTAGTGCAATTACAAGCAATGATACTCCAGGACTCGACGGTACCCCAATTCAAATTTGGACTGCTGAGAAATGGTTTGGAGTAGGTGCTATTTTGGCATTTGATGATAGAAATTTTCAAGCTCGTGTAATGGCTGAACCTTACCAAGATGGTACAGACTATGTCTACACATTACAAGTTATAGGCGATGGTCCTAATGCTTTTGTTCCACCTGAATATTTAGAGACGGGTAGAAAAGTAAGTAGAGAAGGATCCGCTTACGAAGAATACAGTGATGAAGCTGATATCGTTAACTATCAGACTCCATTTAAACTTAGGAATCATTTAACTACAATGAGGCTTAAATATGATATTACCGGTGATGCTTATGCATCTGTAATGGTTATTGCCATGAAAGATCCTAAGTCTGGTAAAACATCATATATGTGGTCTGATTATCAAGAATGGGTTGCTTTACGTCAATGGTATGAAACAATTGATCGTTTTTTAGTATACTCTCAATATAATGCTGATGCTCAAGGTGTCACTGCTTTGAAGGGTACGAATGGACGACCTATTTACATTGGTGCAGGTTTGTTACAACAAATTGCTCCATCTAATAGACGATATTACACTAAGCTTAGTGCGGACTTGTTAGAAGAATTCTTATTCGACCTATCTTACAATATTTTAGGAACTAGCGAACGTAAGTTTGTAGCCCTTACTGGTGAGATGGGAATGAAAGAATTTGATAGAGTTCTAAAAGAAAAGGCTTCAGGTTACACATTGGTTGATACTAAATTTGTAACTGGTAGTGGACAAGAGTTAGTTCTTGGAGGTCAATTTACTACTTGGAAAATGCTTAATGGTATTGAACTTACTATTAAACACTTCCCATGGTATGATAATACTACTTATAATCGTAAATTGCATCCAATTAGCAAGAAGCCGTTAGAATCTTATAGAATGACCTTCTTAGATATTGGAACACGCGATGGTGAAGCCAATTTACAGAAAGTTGTTAGAAAAGATAGAGAAATGGTTATGTGGCACGTAGCTGGATCAGTTGCTCCAGGTGCAGGACATGCTAAATCAATCTCTACATTAAGAGCAACCGGAAAAGATGGTTACACAGTTAACTTCTTGTCTGAACAAGGTATCATGCTTAAAGATCCTACCTCAAGTGGTGAGTTGATCTGTGACGCTGAGTAAATATAGATATAAGGGCTTAAGGGGGGTTATACCTCCCTTGCTCTTAAATTTTTAATAGAATACAAAATAAAATTGGAAGATGAGAGTTGTAGTAAAAGCTATTGGACCTAAAAACTGGTCACAAGTTGTACATTATAAAAACTGCCATACGGATATTGGTCCTTATTATTTAGAAAATGGTAGTATTTATACAGGCCTTAGTAAGGCAGACAGAGAACGTTTAGAACAAGAATTAGGATTTGATTTGTCACCAAATTCAGATTATTGGACTACTTTTTTTATTAGAATGACAGATGATGACATGCATCTAAATACTGAAGATCCTTATGATGAATTAAAATATTTATTTCTTAAAAATCATAAGACAGTTCAAAATTCTATAAATAAACGTAAAGCCACTGCTCAATACATTATAGTTAATTATAATGAAGAGGCTAAAGAAGAAAATAAAAAGAGTAAGGTTAAAAGAAAAGCAATCAAAGAATTTGATAAATTATCTGCTAATGATATTAGAAAGGCTTTAAGATTGTATGGTGTAAAAGCTGATAGTATTAGTGCCGAACAATGTGAAGCTAAATTATTTGACTTAGCAGAAGAAAATCCAAATAAATTCTTAGAAATTTGGGTTAATAATAAATCTAGGGAAACACAGTTTTTAGTTGAAACTGCTTTATCTAAAAATGTGTTAAGAAAAAGTAGAAATACTTATTATTACGGTACTGAAGTTATAGGGCATGGTTTAGACGATGCTATTGCTTTTCTAGACGATCCTAAAAATCAGGAAATTAAAGAAATTGTTATTAACGAAATAGAAGCTAAATAATGACAATATTAGATATGCATAACTACTTGAATCTAGAGATTGATAAGTCAGATGCTTTAGACTCAGTAGGGTTCGAACCAGAAGAACTTGATTACTGGCTAAATTCAGCCATACGTTCACTTGTTAAGACTAAGTACAAAGGTTCAAGTTCTGCAAGAGGAGAAGCTTTTGAACAAAATCAAAAGAGGATCGATGATTTAAGGACTTTAATTGAAGAAATTGAAATTATCCCATCAAGAGGAGAAGAAACATCCGATAAACCTTATAGTTATAAAGCTTCTCTTCCATCTTCCCCAAGTTATTGGTTTGCTTTAAGTGAAGAGGTTCTAATTGCATATCAATCCAGTACTACACCTACTGCAAATGGTGCATTGGTTGTAGATACTGTTTATAAAGTATCAGGCGGTTCAATAGAACACGGCAGTCCTGCTGTAGAATATACAGATGGTGAATACTTTATTGCCGAAACAACAAATTATATAGGTGATGGCTCAGTATATCAATGTACTACAAAAAGACAAGGTATAACTGAAGTTACCGCAGATACATATAGATTTTATATAGATAATCCCTATAGTGAACATATATTAGAGAATTACAAGGCTGAACCTTTAAGGCTGTTTAAA
>Ga0209931_1001359_pt1 | contig 13423 bp, 10 predicted proteins | sample SalPonR1_B_D1_MG_FD_185697 | JGI IMG/M metagenome (GOLD analysis project Ga0209931, IMG submission 185697) | Salt pond soil microbial communities from South San Francisco under conditions of wetland restoration - Salt Pond MetaG R1_B_D1_MG... ...
AAGCTATAGAAAAGACTTTGGAAAACAAGAATGCTCTTACACCAGATTTAGGTGGGAAAGGAAGCACAGCATCACTAGGCGATGAAATTTGTAAGAATATAATTATAGATAGTTAAATTTATTATTACAATTATGATTTAATAAACTTCATTAAAAAACCTCCAACTTTTTATAGTTTTGGAGGTTTTCCATATATTAACGATAATCGTCTATACAAATATTATGTTTTTTAATTTTCCTATAAAGTGTTCTTCTACTAAAACCTAAATTTTCAGAAGCTTTAGTTACAATACCTTTGTTTTCAACAAGGCATTCGATGATTTTTTCTTTTTCTGATTTATTTTTATCTTGAGAATTATACTTTTTTTCTTGTTGTGAATTACTATTATTATAAATATCCATACTATTATTCTTTTCAAAAATGATATTTTCATTTTGATTTTCAGATATATATTTGGGTAAATTATAAATATTTATTTTAGTATTTGTTGTAGTATAAACAGTTCTTTCAACAACATTCTCCAATTCTCTAACATTTCCGGGCCATTGGTAATTAGTTAAAAATTCTTTAGCTTTAGAAGAAAGACTTTTAATTTCTTGATTAGATTGTAAAGAATATTCTTTAATAAAGTGGTCTAGAAGTAGAAATATATCATCTTTACGTTCACGTAAAGGTGGAATATTAATAGAAAAAACATTTATTCTATAAAACAAATCGGCTCTGAAGGAGTTTGATTTAATTTCTTCTAGTAAATTTTTATTTGTAGCTGATATTACTCTAACATCAATTTTTTTTGATTTATGACCACCAATCCTAGTAACTTCTTTATTTTGAAGAACTCTAAGTAAAGTTACCTGAACATCTAAAGGAGTATCACCAATTTCATCTAAAAAAATAGTGCCTCCATCCGCTAGCTCAAATTTCCCAGGACGTCCGTTTTTTTTCGAACCGGTAAAACTTCCTCCTTCATATCCAAATAATTCACTTTCAATTAAACCTCTAGGTAATGCGCCACAATTAATAGAAATAAAGGGACCCTTTCTTCTATCACTGTGATTATGAATAGATTGAGCAAATAATTCTTTTCCAGTTCCACTTTCACCTAATAAAATAATATTTGAGTTAGTTTTAGAAGATAACTTAGCTATTTCTATACAATCCTTTAATGAATTTGATTTTCCCAAAATATTATTGAAACTAAAATGAGCCTCAGATCCACTAACTTTATTTACTAAACTATTCACTTTTTTTGATTCTTTTAGGATTATGAGTATGCCTTCTATTTCTTTATTATCTCTGTATATCATTGTTGAATTCAAGTTGAAGTTATGAGATTTTCCATTAGTGTTAAGATATATTTCTCTATCTATAATATTTGATTTTAAATACATCTCTTCAATAAGATCATTGCAAAAAAGGTTTGTCTTAATTATATCCTTATTTCTAAGTTCTTTTTCTTTAAGACCAAAAAAATCTAAAATAAACGGATTAAAAAGTTTTACTTTTTTTTCTTCATCTATAAATAGTAGTCCGTCTGACATAGTATCGATAATATTTCCCATTTGGTTGTTTTTCAAATTGATTTTAGAAACATAATTTTTTAATTTAAATTCTTTTTCTATGCCATCTACAGCTGCAACAATCATACCTAAAGTATGAGGATGTACCCTTTCCATGGGACCTGATATGTCTAAGCAGCCTATAATATTACCATCTACTCCGTGAATGGGGGCAGCTGAACAAGTCCAGTTTTGATGTTTTTTGTAAAAATGTTCTGCTCCTACCATCTGTATGGGCATGTCTTCATATAAACATGTGCCAATAGCATTTGTGCCAAAAATCGTTTCGTCACGTGTCGCGCCTGGTATTAATTTTGTTTCTTCAGCTTGTTTTTTTATGGATTTATCATTAATAGTTTCTAATATAAGTCCAGATTTATCAGTTAGGATTATTACAAAGCCTGCCCCATTCACAAATTTTTGTAAGTTTTCCATATAAGGTTTGGATATATTTATTAAACTATTGTTTCTTTTTTTTGCTTGTTTTAAGGCATTTTTATCTAGGACGTATTTGTTCAAATTAAAAGGACTTAGCCCATATTTTATTGATCTTTTCCAGGAACTTAAAATAATATTTCTAACATTGAAACCATCTTTTTGCTCATCAATAAAAAAAGCTTTCCAATCCTTTTCTGCATTACTATACTTTGAATTACTAGATATAGTCATAAAAAACCTCCATCTGTAAATAATATTTGGCACAATAATTGCAACATATGTAGAGTGTGCCATATTTATTTCATTATACATATAAATAAATAAAAAATCAATTTAATAAGGAATGGAGGAGATATTTTGAAAAATTACAGTAAAGAATTTTTAAAAGACTTATACTCAACAATGTATAAGACTAGAAGATTCGAAGAAGAAGTATTTGAATTCTATAAAAAAGGTGAAATGCCTGGACTAGCTCATTTATATTTAGGAGAAGAATCCATAGCTGCAGGAGTATGCGCTGGGTTAGAAGAAAATGATTATATAGGAAGCACTCATAGAGGACATGGTCATTTAGTAGCAAGAGGTGCAGATACAAAAAAAATGATGGCGGAGATTCTCGGTAAATCAGATGGTTATTCTAAAGGCAAAGGTGGTTCTATGCATATTATGGCTTTAGATAAAGGTATACTTGGAGCAAATGGAATTGTTGGAGCAGAAATTCCAATAGCCACAGGTGCAGCATATAAATCAAAAGTCAAAAATACTAAACAAGTAACAGTATCATTTTTTGGTGATGCAGCATCAAATCAAGGAATATTCCATGAAAGTATAAATATGGCTGCAGCTTGGGATCTTCCAATAGTATATATAGTTGAAAACAATCTTTACGGCATATCAGTAGACATAAGAAAAGTAACAAAAGAAGTAAAATTATCAGAAAGAGCAAAAGCATATGGAATAGAAGGTATTACTATCGACGGAAATGATGTATTGAAAGTATACGAAACAGCTAAAAAAGCTATTGATAAAGCTAGAGATGGAGGAGGACCTACAATAATTGAATGCTTAACATATAGGCATCAAGGACACCATGTTGGAGATCCAGGAATATACAAGGATGAAGAGGAACAAAATGAATGGAAAAATAAAAAAGATCCTTTAAAGAAATATAAAGCATATCTATTATCTGAAAATTTATTAAAAGAAAAAGAAATAGATAAAATTAAGGAAGAAGTAGATGAAGAAATATATGAAGCCGCTAAATTTGCTCATGAGAGCCCATATCCAGACAGTAAAGAAGCCCTTACTGATGTGTATGCTTAAAAGGAGGTAGTGAATAATGACAAAGAATATAAGAGAAATTACATATGCAAAAGCAATTAGTGAAGTTTTAGATCAAGAAATGGAAATAGATGATAATATCGTTATACTAGGAGAAGACGTAGGGTTTTTAGGTGGAAACTTTAAAACAACGGAAGGATTATTTGAAAAATACGGTGATTTAAGAGTTAAAGACACTCCTATATCAGAAGCAGGTTTCGTAGGAATGGGAGTAGGAGCAGCAATTACAGGACTAAGACCAGTTGTTGAATTGATGTTTTGTGATTTTATCGCTGTTGCTATGGATCAGATAGTTAATCAAGCAGCTAAAATTAGATATATGTCTGGAGGTCAAGTTAAGGTGCCGTTAACTATTAGAACACCCATGGGTGGTGGAAGATCTTCAGCGGCTCAGCATTCTCAGAGTTTGCAAGCATGGCTTGTTCATATCCCTGGATTAAAAGTTGTAATGCCTTCTACAGCCACTGAAGCTCAAGGTTTACTAAAGACAGCTATAAGAGATGATAATCCGGTAATTTTTTTAGAGCATAAAATGGAATATAATAATATTTATAAAGTTGAAGAAAATGTTGAACCGATACCTTTCGGAAAAGCAAATATAGTAAAAGAAGGAAATGATTTAACAATAGTGGCTACATCTAATTTAGTGAATAAATCTAAGGAAGTAGCAGAAGAACTAGAAAGCAAAGGATATTCAATAGAAGTAATTGATTTAAGGACAATTGTACCTATGGATACTGAAACAATAGTAGAATCAGTTAAAAAAACCGGGAAATTACTTGTATGCGATGAAGGTCACTTAAGAGGTGGAATACACAACGAAGTAGCTCAAGCAATTATGAAAGACGTATTTTATTACCTAGATTATCCCGTTGAAAAAATAGGAACTGACAATGTGCCTTTACCATTTAGTCCAGCTTTGGAATTTGATGTAATTCCTTCGAAAGAGAAAATTTCGGAAAAATCAAAAGAAATGATTGGAGGATAAGTAGATGGCTGAAGTAATTATAATGCCTAAATTAGGTTTCAATATGAAAACTGGAAAATTAATAAAATGGTATAAAAAAGAGGGCGAGGAGATAAAAAAAGGTGAAAATTTCTTTCAAATTACTACAGATAAAACCAATATTGATATAGAATCAACAAGAGGTGGAGTAGTAAGAAAAATTATGGGAGAAGAAGGTGAAGAATATAAAGTACTAGAGCCTATGGCTATAATAGGTGAAGAAGGGGAAGACATATCCGATTTATCTGAAGATGGTAAAAAAGAACAAAAGATACAAAAGGAATCGGTTGTAGATAAAAAAGTAAAACCTACTGAAAAACCGATTAAAATAAATTCGGGAAAAAACAAAAAAAATATTAAAATTTCACCTAGAGCTAAAAAATACATTGATGAAAACAGTATAGATGTAAACTTAAGGAAAATAAATGGAAAAGGCTTTGATAATGGTATTAAAGAATCGGATGTAATAAAATATATAGAAGAAAATAATTCTTTGATATCACCTGTTGCTAGAAATTTAGCAGAAAATTACAATGTAAAAATTGATGAAATAGAGGGAACAGGTGCGAGAGGTAAAGTACTTAAAGAAGATGTGGAAAGAGTTATAGATGAAAGAAAATACAAAGAAAATAATGCTATTTTTGAAGCAGATAGCAGTAAAAAAGTCCGTAAATCCTATAAATACGAAGGTGTAAGAAAAATAATCGGTGAAAGATTAGCTAAAAGCAAAGCTGAAGCACCACATATTTATTTTAAAAATGAAGTAAATATGGAAGAAGTAATTAAATTTAAAAAGCAACTAGAAAATAAAAACAAGATAAAAATATCTATAACTGACTTCATTTCACTTGCAGTGGTAAAATCTTTAAAAAAATATCCAGAAATGAATTCATCTTTAATAGATGAAGAAATTACAGAATATGATTCAGTAAATATAGGTATAGCAGTAGCTGCAGAAGAAGGTTTGATTGTACCGGTTATAAAAAATGCTCAAAATAAAACTTTAGGTATTTTATCTAATGAAACAAAAGGTTTGGTTAATAAAGCAAGAAAAGGTAAGTTGATGCCTGAAGATTATAGTGGTGGAACATTTACTATATCAAACTTAGGGATGTTTGGTATAGACGAATTTACAGCTGTTATAAACCCTCCTGAAGTAGGAATACTAGCTGTTAGTTCTACTAAAGATAAAGCGGTTGTAGTAGAAAAAAATGATGAAAAGATAATCGAGATTAAACCTATAGCTAATTTTGTATTGACTGTAGATCATAGAATAATAGATGGATTACTTGCTTCCAAGTTTATAAAATCTATTAAAGAATTGCTAGAAAATCCGTTGGAATTGCTAATATAAGGAGGTGTAAGTTTGAATAACGAATATGACATTGCAGTAATTGGAGGAGGAGTTGGAGGTTATGTTTCTGCAATAAGAGCTTCACAACTAAACAAAAAAGTAATACTCATAGAAAAAAATAAAATTGGTGGTACATGTTTAAATGTAGGATGTATTCCTACCAAAGCTTTTCTTAAATCAATTAATATTTTAGAAGAAATAAAACATGCAAGCAGCTATGGGTTAACAAATATAAATGAAGAAAATATAAAAATCGACATGGAAAAATTATTAAATAAAAAAAATAGCATAGTTGATCAATTAGTGTCAGGTATAGAAGGAGTCTTAGTAGGAAATGGAGTGGAGCTAGTACAGGGAGATGCAGAACTTATAGATAAAACCAGTATAAGTGTAAATGGAAACAGGATTAAAGCAAAAAATATAATCATTGCTACAGGTTCTAATCCTAAGGAACTACCTATAGATATTGATCCTAAAGCAAAAGTTTTAGATAGTACGGATATATTAAACTTAGACTATATACCTAAATCTTGTGTGATAATTGGTGGTGGAGTAATAGGAGTAGAGTTAGGTTATTTCTTAAAAAAAGCAGGTTCTGATGTTACAATAATAGAATTTATGAATAGTATTCTGCCTATGATAGATGAAGAAATACAACAATTGGCTACAGAGTATTTAATAAGTGAAGGAATAAAAATAGAAACTTCATCTGAAGCAATGGAAATCAAAAGAAGCACACTAATATACAAAAAAAATAATGCTAAAAAAGAAGTTAGTTTTGAAGAGATATTAATAGCTGTGGGAAGAAATGCTGTATATGAAGAATCAGAAATTAAAAACCTTGGAATAAAAACAAAAAATAACTTTATCGAAACTAATTCATATCTACAAACAAATATTCCGAATATCTATGCAGTAGGTGATGTAAATGGAAAATCTATGTTAGCACATACGGCTTCAATGGAAGGTGTAATAGCAGTAGAACATATTTGTGGTTTGAATAATAAAATGGATTATGGTAAAATTCCAAATGCTATTTATACAAACAATGAAATAGCAACTGTAGGAATGACTGAAAAAGAAGCTAAAAATAAATATGAAAATGTTAAAGTAGGGAGATTTCCCTTTATGGCAAATGGAAAGTCAAAAATAGAAGGATGTGAGAATGGTCTGATTAAGGCTATTTCAGATCATAATACAGGAGAAATATTAGGTGTTCATGTTTTTGGAATACATAGCACTAATATGATAGCTGAAGCTGTAGTAGCCATGAATTTGGAAGCAACACCTGAAGAAATAGTAAAATGCGTTCATCCTCATCCAACCTTATCAGAAGTTTTCCAAGAAGTATTTCATGATTTGGAAGATGGATCAATTCATTATTTATAGGAGGTGAAATGTGAAATACGGATATATTGGAAAAATAGGCATAGTTGATTTAAATAAAAAAATTGTTAATGTAGAAAAAATAAGTGAAAAACTAATGAGAAAGTATATGGGTGGAAAAGGTTTAATAAGTTATTACTTAAATAATGAAAACAATGATGATTATGAGCCTTTAAATCCTATAGAAAATAATTTGTATTATATGACAGGAGTTATGTCAGGCATACCTGCTGCAGGTACATCAAGAATTATTATAGGCGGTAAATCCCCTCTAACAGGTGGATTTGGTAATGCAGAATCTGGTGGATTTTTTGCAACAGAATTAAAAAAAGCTGGTTATGATGGATTGATTATAAAAAACAAATCAGAAAAACCGGTATTTTTATACATAGAAAATGGTAAAATAGAAATAAAAGAAGCCTCTGATTTGTGGGGGTTGGAAACAGGTAAAGCATATAATAAAATAAAGAAGAAGATAAAAAATAAAAATGCGAAAATTTCTTTAATTGGACCTTCTGGAGAAAACGGTGTGTTGTATTCCTGTATAGTAAATGATTTAAAGCATGTATGTGGCAGGAATGGACTTGGAGCACTAATGGGAAGTAAGAACCTTAAAGCAATAGCTGTTTATGGTAGTAATCAAATTGAATTTTATGACAAGAATAAAATAATAGAAATATCTAAATGGTATTCAAAATATTTTAAAGAAAACCCTTTATCTCTTGGCCTATATAAACATGGTACGGCAGGTGGAGTTAATTCATTCAACAAATCAGGTATATTACCTACAAAAAATTTTAAAGAAGGCTACTTTGAAAAGGCATCTGAAATATCTGGAGAAAAGATGACCGATACAATACTTAAGAAAAGAGAAGGATGTTATGCTTGTCCAGTTAGATGTAAAAGAGTAGTAGAGTTAGAAAATAATAAATTCAAAGTAGATCCTAGTTTTGGAGGCCCTGAATATGAGACAGTTGGTGCATTTGGATCTTTATGTAAAAATGGAAATTTAGAAATTATAGCAAAAGCTCATGAAATGTGCAACAGATACGGCTTAGATACTATATCAACAGGAGTTAGCATTGCCTTTGCAATGGAATGTTATGAAGAAGGATTAATTGATAAGTCTCATACTGATGGTATAGAGCTTAAATTTGGCAATGAAGATGCAATACTTCAATTGATAGATAAAATCAACAAGAAACAAGGAATTGGCGAAATATTGTCTATGGGAACAAAGAAAGCATCTGAAATAATAGGAGGAAACTCTTACGAATACGCTATACAGGTAAAGGGACAAGAATTACCAATGCACGAGCCAAGAGGAAAGACAGGAGTAGGAATGGGTTATGTATTATCTCCTACTGGAGCAGATCATATGCAAGTAGCACATGATACTATGTTTGAAGCAGAAGGACCAGTATTAGATACATTAAAACAATTTTCTATATTTAAAGAAATAGATCCATTGTCATTAGATAATAATAAGGTAAGAATGTATATGTATTTAGAAATGTGGTGGAGTTTCTTGAATATGGCAGGTGTGTGTGACTTTATACCACAGCCAAGAGGTTCTATGCCAATAGAAAAACTCTTAGAACTTATTAATGCATCTACTGGTTGGAATATAAATTTATGGGAAGCATTAAAAGCTGGAGAAAGGGGGATAGTATCAGCTAGATTATATAACTATAAATGTGGTTTAGATCATAATTCAGAAATTTTACCAAAAAGATTTTTTGGACCAATAGAAAATGGAGAATTAAAGGGAATAAAGATAGATGAAAAGAAATTTGAGAATGCTATACAAGCATATTTCAAACTTATGGGATGGAATAAAGATGGATTGCCTAGCCAAGAAAAAATTGATGAGCTAGGATTAATGTCACAGTGACAAATAAGTGTCGCACTTATGAGACTTAATTGAGTCAAATATGCAATATTAATGTTAATATCTTGTAAATTAACGTGTATTTTGCTTGAAAACGTTGGCACAAATATTGCATTATATAATATAAAACACATACATACATAAATAAGAGGAGGAAAAAATGAAAAGTAGAAATTTATTAATTTTATTATTAGTTATGTCTTTGGTTTTAGTAGGAGGGTTAAGTGGTTGTTCACAACCATCAGAGGAACCAAGTAGTGGAGAATCAGATGAATCGAGTGGAGAAACATATGAAATAAGAATATCTCATATAGCAAGTAATACAGACCCTATACACTTAGGATGGGAGAAATTCAAAGAGACTATTGAAGATAAATCAGATGGAAGAATTACGGTGACTATATTAGGAAATAAACAAATAAGTAATTCTAATGATGAAGATGCAGAAAAAGTACAGTCAAATACTGTTCAAATGTCATCGGTTCCAACATACACATTAGCAGCATTAGGCAGTATAGATAAATATAAATTATGTGATTATCCATATTTGTTTAAAAATGATGAAGAAATTTACAAAATAATGGATGGAGAAATAGGATCAGAATTATCTCAAGAGCTTATAGATAAAACAGGTTTGAAAGCATATGGAGCTTATAGCTTAGGATGGGTAAAAATATCAACAAATGAAAAACCAATAAAAGCTCCAGAAGATTTAGCAGGGCTTAAAATTAGAACAACAAATTCAGATCTATATATGGAGCTAATTAAATCTTGGGGAGCAAATGCAACACCTGTTAATTATGGAGAATTATTTACAGCTTTACAGCAGGGAACAGTAGAAGGAATGGTAACGACAACGGGGCTATATGTTTCAGATAGATTCTATGAAGTACAGGATTTTATGGCAGATGTTAATCCAATGGCTATAGTTCACGTTCCGGTCGTAAACTATGAATTCTATAGTAGTTTACCTGAAGATTTACAAAAAGTTTTTGATGAAACAATGGAAATATATTTAGAAGAAGTTAGAGCACTTGAAGCTAAGGCAGAAAAGGATGCTATTGGTCAGTTGAGAGAAAAAGGAATGGAAGTTACAGAATTAACTGATGATCAAAAACAAGTATTCATGGATGCAGCTGCTCCTATACTTGTAGATAAAGCAGACTTAGTAGGAGCTGATTTTATAGAAAGAATACAGAATGAATTGAAATAATAATAACAAGTTTAGGAAAGGAATTCCTTTCCTAAACTTATTAACAACATAGTATAGCAAAGGAGGTTACAATGAAAAAAGCCACATATATAAAAGACAATTTTGAAGAAATAATATGCGGATTATTATTAGGAATAATGCTTTTAATATTAACTTATCAAGTTGTTTTAAGATTTGTTTTTAATAGTTCTAATGCTTGGTCAGAAGAACTAGCAAGATATTTATTTATATGGTTTATATTTATAGGTGCAAGTTATGCTGCACAAAAGAGTGCTCACATTAAAATAGATGCGCTTTTAAATATATATCCCGAAAAATTTCATAAAATAGTTTCCATATTAGGACTAGTAGTTTGGATAGTATTTAATATATTTATTGTCTATATTGGAATGAAATATATGATGTCATTGTTTAAATCTGGAAAAATATCACTAGGATTACAATTGCAATTAGGATATATATACTTAGCGATACCTACTGGATATATGTTAATGACAATCAGATTAGTAGGGAGATTAATAGACAGAATCAAGAATTACAAAGGAGGTAAGGCATGATAGGTATATACCTAATAATAGTTTTTATTGTAGCATTATTCATCAATATACCTGTAGCAATTTCACTAGGTTTAGCAACTACAGTTGTTATGGCTATAAGTCAATCTTTACCTTTTGATTTTATAATACAATCATTTTTCTCTGCTGGAAATTCTTTCCCACTATTAGCAGTTCCATTCTTCATATTAACTGGGGATGTTATGATGGAAGGAGGTATATCAAAACGTCTTGTAAGTTTTGCAAATGCATTTATGAGCAATATTACAGGAGGGTTAGGGATAATAACTGTTTTTACTTGTATGATATTTGCTTCTATTTCTGGTTCAGGACCAGCTACAGTAGCAGCTATAGGAAGCATAATGATACCAGCTATGATTGAACAAAAATACAATAGGTCTTTTTCGTGTGCATTAACAGCAACAGCGGGTTCTATAGGTCCAGTAATACCACCAAGCATATCATTTGTAATATATGGTGTTATTGCGAATGTTTCGATAACAGAATTATTTATGGCGGGTATTATTCCAGGATTATTAATGGGATTAGCCTTAATTATTTTCACATATTTTGTTTCTAAAAAATATAAATACGGAGAAAAAACAGGGATTAAAGTTTCAACAAAAGATAAACTAAAAGCACTTAATGAAGCTAAAGGAGCATTAATGGTTCCAGTCATAATTTTAGGAGGCATATATGGAGGAGTTTTTACTCCTACAGAAGCAGCAATAATAGCAGCAGATTATGGATTAATTATGGGATTATTTGTATATAAAGAAATAACTTTTAAAGATTTGCCTAGAATATTTGCTAAAACTTCTTTAACTTCAGGAATGGTACTTATTTTAGTTGGATCAGCTACAGCATTTGGAAGACTTCTTACAATTGAACAAATACCTACTATGCTTGCAAACATGATTTTGTCAATATCTACAAATACGGTTGTTATACTATTATTAATTAATTTATTTTTATTTTTCGTTGGTATGTTAATAGAAACATTAGCAGCAATTATAATTCTAGCTCCACTACTATTGTCAGTAGTAGAACCATTAGGAGTTAGTCCGCTACACTTTGGAATTATAATGGTAGTTAATTTAGTAATAGGAATGTGTACACCACCTGTGGGGGTTAACTTATTTGTTGCATCTAGTATAGGAAAGATAAAAATTGAGCAGATGTTTAAATGGTTAATACCTTTAATTTCTGTTTTGATTATAGTATTATTAATTATAACATTTGTACCTCAATTATCAACTTTTTTACCTAATTTGTTAAAATAATAATGTTTTAAAATGTTACATATAGTTGGTAGAAATTTTTATAAAAATATTTATAAACTTTAAAAGGAGACTTAAAATGATAGAAAATTTAAAAGAAATTGGTATTGATCATATAGGATTGATTGTTCCTGATAGAGATAAAACTATTACTAAATTTCATGAAGTTTTGAATATTAAGGAATTCAAAAAATATATTTTTAAACCTAATAAAGCTTGGTCGAATGGCAAATTAATAGAGAAATATGAATTGAAAATAGGAATGACGTTAGACAATAAGATGAAAGGATGTAATATTGAGATAATTGAACCACTAATTAAAGATGGAATACATAGAGAATTTTTAGAACTAGGTTGTAATGGGATACATCACATAGCTTATAAAGTAGAAAATTACGATTATTGGTTAAATAAATTTAAAAAAAGAATTTCTAAATTCATATTTGAAGCAGAAACTGAAGATGAAATTAACGGTTATCGAAGATGTTTTTATGCAGAAGATAAAATTCTAGGAACAGTATATGAGATATTGGAAAAACCCTATTTTAGAAAGTAATATAATGATAAGAGAATTGACTTTAACAATAAAATGGTTAAAAAAGAATTACAGGGACAAACCTAAAAGTTTCCGGTGGGAAATACTGTGTTCAAAATCCTAACGGATAGTAGTTTTATAGCCCCCCTATTAATATATATAAATTCAAATAAAATGTGTCTTATATGTATAGAAATATACGAGGCACATTTTGTTTAGTTTAAAATAAAATTGGCTACAATTACGCTAAAAATATGGATATAAAAATATAAAAAAAAGAGTTTTGAAATTTACAACTCAAAACTCCTTTTTTATTATAATTAGTTATACTTAGATTTACTCATATCCCATAAAAGTATCTGTGATAATATTTCCTTTATCCACTCCAAATCCTGTTAATTTTTCAGTAAAGAAACTAGTCATTCCAGGGGTTCCTGAGATATAGTAAAGAGAATCATTCTGTTTTTCTTTAGCATAAGCATCTATCTTTTCGGTAAATTCATTTCTATCAGAAATAAATGTAATCTCTAATCCTTCACTATTATTTCCAGCTTCTTTTAAAGTGTCTGTAAAAGCAAATTCTCCTCTATCATCTGAATAAAGCACTTTAATATTACTCACCTTAACTTTATTCTTATGAATATTCTTAACCAAAGCTCTAATTGGTGTAACTCCTATGCCTCCAGCCATTACTAAAGATGGTTTTTCGTAATCCTTAATAGTAAACTTGCCCATAGGCCCATCTACAGTCATAACATCACCAGGCTTTAACTTTAATAAATTCTTCTTGAACTCACTTGGATCATCCACAATTCTAGTAGAGAAAAGTATCATGTCTTCCTCATTTATAGAAGCGAAGCTGTAA
>Ga0209931_1001371_pt1 | contig 13347 bp, 8 predicted proteins | sample SalPonR1_B_D1_MG_FD_185697 | JGI IMG/M metagenome (GOLD analysis project Ga0209931, IMG submission 185697) | Salt pond soil microbial communities from South San Francisco under conditions of wetland restoration - Salt Pond MetaG R1_B_D1_MG... ...
AAGCGTTAAGGCACATGATCGATCAGATGGATCGGGTTCTGTGTTGAGAAATCAGGAAAGTCAGGAACTGAATCGGGCAGATTTGGCCAGATCGGCTCCTCCTCTCCCGTTGAAAAATCGTATTTAAATGGAATATAGCGCGCACCGGGTGCTTTATTAATGTCTCGTATAAATGTAAAATAATCGACTCCTCTTGACCAGCGCGGCCGCTCACCGCCTAATTCTGTTAGCTGTTCAACAACTTTTCCAAATTGGTTGATTTGATAAAGTTGCCAGGCGTTATCTACAAATTTCGAAATAATAATCTCTGGACCCGACGGATTAATGACTGGATATCCTGTATATCTTCTTAATGAATCGCTATCCGTATGGTATGAAGTCAACCACTGAAACTCATCTGTGTCCAGATTATAAAGAGCTCTGTTTGAACTTAAATTACTTGTTGAATATTGAAGACCAACTACCCACTGATCATTATTCCCTAAAGCACTGGCCGCAAAAAGAATTTTATATGGTCCTCTATGGGTAGAATCAGTTACATTGATTGAATAAATTCCCCTTTCGTAATCTTGTTGATAAGCTTGTCCAGTAACGGTCATTAAAATATTTTCACCATCGTTAAACCACCCATTACATGCAGATGTGTATGTATCAAAGAACTGATCTTTTTTACTATTCCATAGTTTCAAATTATTTGTTTCAAGATTAAGCGTAAATAAATAACTATAAGCTGTAGCATTAGGATTATATGATAGTGCTAATTCATTCTTAGTTGGGTGCCAATCAACAGATTGAATGTTATATGTAATTAGCTCAGCATTATTACCATCTCTGTCCAATATCCATAATTGATTAAATTGATCCAGCTTACCGGGTGTTTGCCTACGAATAACAGCAATTTTCTCCCCATCAGGACTTGGACTTATCCAGAGCAGATGCTCGGTACCAGGAAGCGGCTCACCACCGTATTCACCGGGCTGGAAGTAGGTCTCTTTTTCATCAGGATCGTCCCCCGGTGGGTCTTCGATATTTGTGGTGCAGGATATAGCGGTTGCCATCAGTATAACAGGGATTATAAAATATTTGATGTAATTCATGCAAGATGAATGATTATTACTGACAATGACGTAAAATTTGTCTCAATTGAAGATAATAGAAATTCGGGCGTAACAAGAATCGGGAAGACCCGCATGTTGATGTTAGGTCTCAATAACATGCAGAGACATGGCATTTCTATTGCTATGGAGGTGTCATGGTGTCGCATCAAAGAATTGAGAACAATGAAACCAGGAGACTGTTGCGAGAAATGCCATGTCTGAGTTGGCCTCTCCAAGTTCCGTACTGTCTTTTTGAGACATTGCGGATCCCATGATCGATATCGAAACAAGACCTGTCAGGTTTCCAAAACCCGACAGGTCTTCGTCATAGAACCGCTTCGAATTCTCAAAGATATTATGCTTAAAAAGCTGTATTTTTGTTTGTTACATTTTATTTGCCTGCTACTTCAAACTTATATGACAAGCAATTGGCACTTGCACTCCAATTAGTAAGGAGTTTTATCTAATATCATTCAGGTAATCATTAGCCTGGAGGTCTCTGAAAGCAGGCAGGATTACGATTTTAATAAATTTAAAATAGCAATTGAGGTTTCAATAATGGCCGATAAGAACTCACTTTCAAATACAAAAGTCCCTATTCCCGGAGTCGATGGAAATATCCATGCGTACAGTCTTAAAAAGCTGGAAGAGATGGGATATGGATCTGTCAGCAAACTTCCGTTCACCATTAAAGTGCTTCTGGAAGCTGTGTTACGCGAATTCGACGGGTATACCGTCACAGAAGATGACGTAAAAATACTTGCTGACTATAATGCGAAAGATCCCCAGGGTGAGATTCCTTTTAAGCCGTCACGGGTTGTACTTCAGGATTTTACCGGTGTCCCCGCTGTGGTTGACCTTGCTGCACTCCGGTCCGCGATGGAACGTATGGGCGGAAACCCCACATCCATCAACCCGCAGGTACCGGTTGATCTGGTGATTGACCACTCCGTTCAGGTGGACATGTTTGGCCAAGATGCCGCACTTATGTTTAATGTGGAGCGCGAGATGGAGCGTAACAACGAGCGCTACGAATTTTTGAAATGGGGACAGAAAGCATTTGATAACTTCCGCGTGGTACCTCCGGGCCGCGGGATTGTTCACCAGGTAAACCTTGAATACCTGGCAAAAGGCGTTTTTACCCGAAAAGAAGACGACGGCACAACCGTCGCCTATCCCGATACGCTGGTGGGAACAGACTCACATACTACCATGATTAACGGCCTCGGAATCCTCGGATGGGGCGTTGGCGGTATCGAAGCAGAAGCTGCCATGCTGGGTCAGCCTATTTATATGCTCGTTCCTGAGGTAGTGGGAGTGAAGCTGACCGGAAAACTTCGTGAAGGAATTACGGCCACCGACCTGACGCTGACCGTCACCGAAATGCTGCGTCGTCATGGTGTGGTAAGCAAATTTGTAGAATTTTATGGGCCGGGACTGAGCAATATGAGTCTGCCTGATCGTGCGACGATCGCGAACATGTCGCCTGAATATGGAGCCACAATGGGCTTCTTCCCAATTGATAGTGAAGCGCTGCGCTACATGCGCCGGACCGGACGGGACGAAGAACTTGTGAATCTTGTAGAAGCCTACACAAAAGAGCAGGGGCTGTTCAGAACCGATGATACGCCTGATCCTGAATTTTCAGAAACGCTTGAGCTCGATCTCGGTGACGTGGAAACATCGCTTGCCGGACCTAAACGGCCGCAGGACCGTATCACACTGCCGAATATGAAGAAAACATTCGAAGCCTCTCTCACGAGTGATAACCCGACGATGGGTTTCAACCTCACGCAGGAGAAGCTGGCCAATAAAGGGACATTCAAAAATGGCCAAACCATTGAGATGAAGCACGGTGATGTGGTGATTGCAGCGATTACCAGCTGTACAAACACATCAAACCCAAGCGTGATGCTTGGAGCTGGAATCATTGCCAAAAAGGCGATTGAAAAAGGAATGAAAGTTCCCCCGTACGTGAAAACATCGCTGGCGCCGGGGTCAAGGGTTGTGACTGAATATTTGAACGAAGCTGGCCTGACCGACTATATGGATCAGCTTGGATTTAACCTTGTAGGTTACGGCTGTACTACATGTATCGGGAATTCAGGTCCGCTGCCCGAAGCGGTTGAGACCGCCATTAAAGAGGGCGATCTGATTGCTGCCGGCGTACTATCCGGAAACAGAAACTTTGAAGGCCGCATCCATCCATGGGTGAAAGCCAACTACCTGGCGTCACCGCCGCTTGTTGTAGCATACGCACTTGCAGGCACGGTTGATATCGACCTTGAGCACGAACCGGTTGGAAAAGATGAAGATGGCAACGATGTCTATCTGAAAGATATCTGGCCGACATCTGATGAGATCAAAGAGTTTCTTGATGAAGCAATTCGGCCAGAACTGTTCGACAGAATGTATAGCGATATATTTGAATCTGAAACCTGGGATGAGATTCCTGTTGGTGGTGGCGAACTTTATGAGTGGAAGCCGGAATCAACATACATCCAGGAGCCTCCGTTCTTCCAGGGAATGGGAGAGGAGCCGGAACCGATCAAGCCAATTACCGGCGCTAAAACCCTGGTTAAGGTGGGCGATTCTATCACAACAGACCACATTTCTCCGGCCGGAAATATCAAGCCGGAAAGTCCTGCAGGCGAGTATTTGATTGAAAATGGCGTTGAGGTCAGAGAATTTAACTCCTATGGATCACGACGCGGAAACGACCGGGTGATGACACGCGGAACGTTTGCAAATGTTCGGTTCAAAAATCAGCTGGCACCGGGTAAGGAAGGCGGATTTACAAAGTACCATCCAACGGGCGAGATCACAACGATCTATGACGCAGCCGAACGCTACAAAGAGGAAAATACACCTCTCATAGCGCTGGCCGGCAAAGAGTACGGAACTGGGTCAAGCCGTGACTGGGCGGCAAAAGGTACTATTCTCTTGGGTGTGAAAGCTGTCATTGCGACGTCTTATGAGCGGATTCACCGATCGAACCTGGTAGGAATGGGCGTTCTGCCACTGCAGTTTGCGGATGGCGAAAGCCACGAAAGCCTTGGACTGGATGGCTCGGAAGAGTTTACGATCCACATCGATGACAATCTGAAACCACAAGAAACTGTGAAGGTGGAAGCGAAGAAAGCAGACGGAACCGTTGTGAAGTTTGACACGGTCAACCGCATTGATACACCTGTAGAGATCGAGTATTTTCGCAATGGTGGAATCCTTCATAAAGTACTCCGCGACTATGTGGAAGAGGACAAGAAACAGCGAGCCTGATTAGATTGACCAGGTTTTGAATTATCGAAAAAAGCCTTCGGGAAATTGTATTCCGAAGGCTTTTTTGTTGGATCACATGTTCTGGATCCAATTATTCGGAATAATGCCAGAAAGGCTTTGATAAACCTCATGCATCGGTCATCCCGTACTTTGATACGGGATCTCCAAGCCGGTTAAAAGCAATTAAATAAAATTCAAAGGTTACTATTTTCGCTATAATCAGGTTTTGCAAAGCCTTTTCTAAACTTAAATGCTTAGTTCTATGATGAATCTTTTATGGGTAGCAGCCGGAGGCGCGCTGGGGGCTGTTATGCGGTACCTGGTATCGATGCAGATAGCAGCAGAAACAGGCGCCCGGTTTCCCTGGGGCACGCTTACGGTAAATATGATCGGGTGTCTTGTAATTGGCGTCATGTGGACCGTAACCGAGCAGAAAACTGCATCAGATGGAATACTGCTCTTTTTGATGGTAGGGGTGATTGGCTCATTTACTACATTTTCAACCTATGGACTCGAGGGCGTTCAGCTGATTCAGTCCGGAAAACTGTTGGCCGGCTTATCTTATGTATTGCTCAGTAACATTGCCGGACTGTTGCTGGTTATTGTGGGCAAGTTTTTGGCCGACAGGATTTATATGGGACTGGGGGGATAGTTTGAGCTGGAAACCTGAGTTCGATTCTAAAATATCAAAGAAATACATTGGGTTGTCCAAAAAGGGCGTCATCCCGCGCTCCCCCCAACGGGATCCCCTCGGGAGAAGCGGGATCTCCCATCGTTATAAAGGCAGGAGATGCCGGATCGGGGTCCGACATGACGGTATTGAGAATGAAATATCTTAACAAACACCCTTTTAAACGCCTCAATTAACATATTATGAATCGAACTCAGGTTCCAGGGGTTTCAAAACCCTTGGAGGATTTTATCAAACGACGCTCTTCCGAATACACTCATCAACCGTCTGCGCAGTTTGCAGAATCTTGATATTCTCTTGTTTGATAAACCCTGCTTCTGCTGCGTGATGAATCATATCGAGCAGTGGCGTGTAGAAATTGTTCCAATTCAGGAGCGTAACAGGTTTATCAATAATGCCGATCTGGTTCCAGGTTATGATCTCGAATAGTTCCTCCATCGTGCCGAAACCGCCGGGTAGTGCTAGAAACGCATCAGCAAGATCAGCCATAGTATATTTACGTTCGTGCATATCGGCAACTGTAACAAGGTGAGTTATACCGGTATGGGCTACTTCTTTGCTGAAAAGGTTTTCCGGAATCACGCCTGTGACTTCGCCGCCATTGTCCATCACGGCATTGGCGAGTGTTCCCATCACACCAAGAGACGAACCTCCGTAAACAAGTCCGATATTTTGTTGGGCCAGCTCGCGGCCTAAATCTGATGCCATCTTCAGAATAGATGAATCATTCCCGTTTGAAGACCCACAGTAAACGCAAATTTTCATGAGGGCACTTTAACCATTCGGTTCAGAACGCTTTCAAGTTTATCAAGGAAGAAGTGAACCTGTTCAACTGTGTTATCTTTGCCGAATGATATGCGAATACTTGAGTTGGCAAGTTTATCAGGCAGGCCGATCCCCTTGAGTACGTGAGAAGGTTCAACAGCACCGGAGGTACAGGCTGATCCGTTCGATACACAAATACCTTCTATATCAAGATTCAGAAGCAGCATCTCGCCGTCAAGGCTTTTTTCTGAGGCTGTATCGTCTACAGGAAAAGCCAGGTTAATGATGTGTGGCACTCCATTAGACTTGGGTCCATTGATGCGATACCGGCCGTTGAACCTTTTTTCCAAACCGGCAATAAGTTCATTCCTTAAGGTGTTAAAATGCTCATTATGTGCCTCAAGGTGGTCGGTGCAATATTTTAGTGCCTCAGCCATTCCGACAATTCCTGCTACGTTTGACGTGCCTCCGCGCCGCCTTCGTTCTTGTGACCCTCCCTGCAGCCACGGCAGCCACGGTGTTCTGTTTTTCACGTAGAGGACACCAATTCCCTTAGGTCCGTAAATTTTGTGCCCGCTCATGCTTAGCAGGTCAACACCGAGCTCTTTAACATTCAACGGCAGCTTACCCACACTTTGTACGGTATCTGAATGAAACGGCACCTTATGATTACTGCAGACATCGGCAATTTCTTTAATGGGCAAGATGGTCCCGATTTCATTATTTACATGCATCAGGCTAACGATGGCGGTATCCTCAGAAATAGCCTCTTCAACTTGGTCAGGAGTAATTTGTCCCGTTGCATCGGGTTGAAGGTAGGTAACCCTGCACCCTTTCATCTTCAGTGATTCAGCCGGATGGATAACAGCATGATGTTCGATGGGAGAGGTGATGATTTCTGTTTTGCGAGTTGCATTAACGACGCCTTTTATGGCAGCATTATCACTTTCGGTACCACCGCTTGTAAAAATAATTTCAGATGGTTCAGCTCCAATAAGCTTCGCGATGAGTTCACGGGCATCTTCAATAGCCACTTTAGTTGCTCGCCCAAACTGATGGGCAGAGTTGGCATTGCCGAACTGATCTCTGTAGTAAGGTAAAATTTCTTCTAAAACACCTTCATCAACGGGAGTTGTAGATGCGTGATCGAAATATACTGATTCCATAAAATCTCTTTTAAATTACTCTGACAAAATATTGAAAATAGAGTTCAAAAACAGGATCTAAGTAGGATGTTTTGAAATGTAAATGCTTAATCCAAATAAGAAAAGTGTAAATCACTTTTCGTTAACTGAATGAATATCATCGCATTGGAAGAATTCAGCTATAGTTTGGGATATGCTTTAAAATTGGGACACGATTGATAAAACTTTGTTTCTCATACAGAGAATCATTTGGTAATTGATGAACAACGTATTTTTAAGAAAAGAGGCCGTAATAATATTTTACTCTTAAATTCTGCGGAATGTGATTCCATGTTCACACATCAAATAAATGACTGAGATAAAATTTCAAATCGGTGCTTTGAAGCCTTATTTTTATTGATCAAATAACTCAACAAAAAAGGAGACTTATGGCTAAGATGACCATTAAAGACGTTGACCTGAAAGGTAAAACTGTTTTGATGCGGGTTGATTTTAACGTGCCCATCAAGGATGGAAAGATTGGGGATGATAACCGGATTGTTCAGGCACTCGACTCGATCAATTATGCAGTAGAGCACGGAGCTAAATTGATACTGACAAGCCATCTTGGCCGGCCAGGTGGTGAGCCTTCTCCTGAATTCACCCTGAAGCCTGTAGCAGATCACCTTGCGACACTTGTGGATGTACCGGTCCATTTTGCAGAAGACTGCATTGGCGAAACGGCAGAAAAAGTGATCAATACGGCGAAAGAAGGTGAAATTGTGCTGCTTGAAAATGTGCGTTTTCACCCTGAGGAGAAACAGAACGAGCCTAAGTTTGCTATGAAGCTGGCCACGCATGCCGATCTTTTTGTGAACGACGCGTTTGGAAGCAGTCACCGGGCACACGCTTCCGTTGCCGGCGTGACTGAATATCTGCAGCCGTCAGTTTCTGGTTTTTTGCTTGAGAAAGAGATCCAGTACCTGGAAGATAGTGTAAACAGCCCAAGCCGTCCGTTCGTGGCAATTCTTGGCGGGGCCAAAGTTTCTGATAAAATTGGCGTGATTGAGAATCTCATCACTAAAGTAGATACCATCATCATTGGTGGCGGCATGACCTATACTTTTTTCAAGGCAAAAGGATTTCCTGTAGGAGATTCGCTGGTGGAAGATGACAAGGTAAAACTTGCGGGTGAGCTGATGGAGAAGGCTGAAGAAGCGGGTATTCATTTTATGCTGCCAATTGACTCAGTTGTAGCAAAAGAATTTAAAAATGATGCTGAACATAAAGTCGTGGATCAGGATGGAATCGAACCTGGCTGGATGGCACTTGATATTGGCCCGCAATCAGCCATCGCATTCAGCAATAGAATTCGGAGCGCCCGAACAGTTCTCTGGAACGGGCCAATGGGTGTGTTTGAAATGGAAAATTTTGCAGATGGTACGTTCACAGTTGCAGAAGCTCTTGCAGATGCCACAGCCCAGAACGGTGCGATAACGATTATTGGTGGAGGAGATTCCGCTGCTGCGATTAAAAAAGCCGGTCTCAGTGATAAGGTATCTCATGTCTCGACCGGTGGCGGAGCCAGCCTGGAATACCTCGAGGGAAAGGAACTGCCCGGTGTTGCGTCGCTAACGAATAAGTAAGTTTCATGACTTCGACCGGCGATTGCCTTTTTCGCCTGTCGAATAGTAAAGTTTTGAACGTTCTGCAGCTCTTGAAGTGTTTTAGATGGTAGCGATTGAGTAATACAGAGACAAATTGATAAGTTTATAAATCTGTTGTTGATTTACAGAATTTGATAACAACGGGTGATATAATGTATAGGCTATTGTTATAAGATTTTTCCGATATAAAACGCGATATTATTAGAAATTAAATTAAACAAGAACAATTATGAGTAACACAGTAGAATTCACAGATAGCAACTTTTCAGATGAAGTAGAAGGAAATGACACGCCGGTTTTGGTTGATTTCTGGGCCGAATGGTGTGGTCCATGCCGAATGGTTGGCCCGGTTGTAGACGAAATAGCCGGTGAGTACGAAGGCAAAGCCAAAGTTGGAAAGGTAAATGTAGATAACAATCCGGAAGTATCAGTGAAGTATGGAATCCGAAGTATTCCTGCACTGCTTATTTTTAAAGACGGAGAAGTTGTTGACCAGATCGTTGGTGCTGTTCCAAAGGCTCAGATTAAAAAGCAGCTCGACGCTCAGCTAGCCTGATAATTTACAATCCACCCATATCGATTTTTTAAAAAGAGGCTCATTTAATTAAATGAGCCTCTTTTTTTTGGAATTTGTTTAAAGCCGAAGGTGTGTCACTAAAACATTTTATTAAAGCAGTCTGCTGTCTCACATAGTTTTACAACTCAAACGAGATTGTCCAGAACATTCTGTTTAAATTTTACGTCAATTAAAAAACACAAAAATTAATTCTTTAGATTAGTTAATTGAAAAAAGTTATAGGAATAGTACTAGCTCTCATCATTCTTGGATTGCTTGCCTACCCAAAAGTCAAGCCCTTGTTCACCGCCCCTTCAAGTGAAGGCCCTGCTCAGTACAGGGGAGGGCCATTAGAGGTTGAAGCCGTTAAAATTCAGGAAGAAACCATCGAAGATCAGATATTTACAAGTGGCTCAGTGCTTGCAGAAGAAGATGTAGAACTCAGCCCTGAAGCATCTGGAATTATTACAGACATTTTATTTGATGAAGGCTCCATGGTAAGGGAAGGTGACCTTCTCGTAAAGATTAATGATAGCGAGCTTCAGGCTGAAAAACGGCGTGCTGCATTTCGCCTCAGCCTTGCAGAACAGCGAGAAGAGCGCCAGAAAGCACTTCTTGAACGCGGTGGTATTAGTCAGGATGATTATGACGCAACGCTGAACGAAGTAAATGTGATACGGTCTGAGCTGGACCTTATTAATGCAAGGATTAACCAGACCGAAATACGAGCACCATTCAGTGGACAAGTTGGGCTTAAATATGTCAGTGAAGGAAGCTATGTCAGCCCTAATTCACAAATTGCATCCCTGCAGTCTTTAAATCCTATTAAGATCGACTTTTCAATTCCCGAACGTTACATCAGCAGAGTTGCGATCGGAGACAGAATCAATTTTTCGGTTCAGGGTGTTGATAGCACGTTTGTTGGTGAAGTATATGCTATAGAGCCGAGAATTAGCCGGGATACACGGTCGATATCCATCCGGGCACGAAGCGATAACAGCGAGAGATTGCTTTATCCTGGCGCATTTGCAAATATTACCCTTGTGCTTGATGAAATTCATGACGCACTAATGGTTCCGACGATTTCTGTAGTGCCTGAACTGAACAGCCAAAAAATTTATGTGGTAAAGAACGGTATTATAGAAGAAGTGAGAGTGCAAACCGGTTTGAGAAACAGTGATAAAGTTCAGCTCCTGAGCGGAGTTGCACCGGGCGATACAGTACTAACTACAGGTATTCTACAGGCAAATCCCGGGAGTGAAGTTGAAATAAAAAAACTAACCCAAGGCCTTGACCTATGAGCTTATCTTCCCTTAGTATCCGGCGACCGGTCCTGGCATCTGTCATGTCGATAGTTATCGTTCTATTCGGGGTGATATCTTTTTTCTATCTGGGCGTTCGGGAGTACCCGTCGGTTGATCCACCGATAGTTACAGTTTCAACAAGCTATGTGGGTGCAAACGCCGAAGTAATGGAAGCTCAGATTACTGAACCGCTTGAAGAATCTGTCAATGGTATTGCAGGAATCCGAACGCTTACATCTGTAAGCCGTGAAGGTCAGAGTACACTTACGGTAGAGTTCAATCTTGAAGTGGATCTCGAAACTGCAGCAAATGATGTTCGCGACCGGGTTTCCAGGGCTCAGCGGAACCTTCCTGCTGATGCAGAACCACCCACAGTTACAAAAGCGGATGCCAGTGCATCGCCTATCGTTTTTTTGACAATAAATAGTGAGCGGCGTGACCTGCTTGATCTTACATCCATAGCTGATAACACGTTTAAAGAGCGCCTGCAAACGATACCGGGTGTAAGTGAAATTCAGATTTGGGGATCCCAGGAATATGCAATGCGCATGTGGATGGACCCGATTAAACTGGCAGCCTATGGCCTGACGCCACTGGACGTTCAAATTGCATTGAATCGCGAAAACGTCGAGCTGCCCTCAGGCCGGATTGAAGGAACTTCTACTGAGCTGAGCGTGCGTACCATGGGGCGCCTTTCCACAGTTGAAGAGTTTAACAATCTGATTATTCAGGAGGAAAATGGTCAGAAAATTAGGTTTCGGGATATCGGTTATGCTGAGCTGGGAGCTCAAAATGAACGTACAGTTCTAAAACGAGATGGTATTCCTATGGTGGGAGTTGTAGCGATTCCTCAGCCGGGATCAAACCAGCTCTCAATTGCGGAAGAGTTCAACAGACGTATTGATCAAATCAAAACTGACCTTCCGGATGATATCAATTTGGCGGTAGGATTTGACACAACCGAATATATTCAGCAATCTATTAATGAAGTTCAGCAGACGGTTTTTGTAGCGCTAGCCCTTGTTATACTTGTAATCTTCTTTTTCCTTCGAGATCCCAGGTCGACTCTCATACCGGTCATTGTCATTCCCATCGCATTGATAGGGTCGCTGTTTGTAATGTATGTTGCCGGTTTCTCCATTAATGTACTTACCATGCTTGCGATCGTGCTCGCAATCGGCCTGGTTGTTGATGATGCTATTGTGGTTCTTGAAAATATTTATGCGAAAATGGAGAAAGGCCTTCCTGCAATTGAGGCAGGGATTCTTGGCTCGAAAGAAATCTTTTTCGCCGTTGTCGCTACATCACTCGCACTGGTTTCGGTTTTTCTTCCCATCATGTTTCTTGGAGGTCAGACAGGCCGGCTGTTTCGGGAATTTGGGGTGGTAATTGCAGGTGCTGTAATTATTTCATCATTTGTAGCCCTTACGCTTACCCCAATGTTGTCGACCAAAATATTAACAAAAGGAGCCGAGAAGAATTGGTTCTACCGTAAAACAGAACCGTTTTTTGTCTGGCTGAATCAGGTTTATAAATCCTCGCTTGAGTCTTTCATGAGCGTGAGGTGGATGGCATTTGTGATCATTGGTATCACGGGTGTGTTTATTGCTCTCTTGTATGCGAATATCCCCGAAGAACTTGCCCCGAGAGAAGACCGCGGGAGCATCCGGATTTTTGCAACTGCACCTGAAGGCGCATCCTATGAATACATGGATGCCTATGTGGATGATATGGTTAGTGCTATCCAGGATAATGTTCCGGAAGTTGAATTTCTGGGTACGGTGACCTCACCCGGTTTCGGGGCTGCCGGATCTGTAAATTCGGCCTTTGGGTTTTTAACGCTCTCGGATGCGGAAGAACGTGAGCGCAGCCAGCAGGAGATTGCCAACCAGATTTCAGGTCTGATGTCAACTTTGACCGGCGCCCAGTCTTTTGTATCACAGCCACAATCTATCGGTAACAGGAGGGGGGGATTGCCGGTGCAGTACGTGCTGCAGGCCCAGTCACTTGATCAGCTTAAAGCTGTCATTCCTCAGTTTATTCAGGAAGCTAATGCCGATGATACGTTTATTTTTGCCGAAGTAGATCTCAAATTTAACCAGCCTGAGCTGCAGGTCCGAATCGATCGCGACCGAGCACGTTCTTTAGGAGTTTCCGTAAGAGACATCGCCCAGACGCTTCAGCTAAGCCTGTCAGGGACCCGGTTTGCCTACTTTATTATTGACAGTAAGCAATATTGGGTAATCGGCCAGATGGATCGGGAATACAGAAATGCACCTATCGATTTGAAGACTATTTTTGTAAGAAACCAAAATGGCGATCTCATACAGATGGATAATCTGGTGACTATCACAGAATCGAGCAGCCCGCCGCAGCTCTACAGGTTCAACCGGTTTAATTCAGCAACTGTATCCGCGCAACTTGCTCAAGGAAAAACAATTGGTGAAGGCATTGAAGCAATGGATGCAATCGCAGCAAGGGTGCTTCCTACAAATGTAGTGACAGATCTCGCAGGACCATCCCGGGACTTTGCAGAAAGCGCAGCAAGCCTGTTATTTATATTCATATTAGCTCAAATATTAATATTCCTTGTTTTGGCAGCCCAGTTTGAAAGTTTTGTTGATCCGCTGATTATACTTTTTACAGTTCCGCTTGCCCTGTTCGGCACACTGCTGTCGATTTGGTATTTCGACCAGACATTGAACATTTTCAGCCAGATTGGGGCTATTATGCTGATTGGGCTTATCGCGAAAAATGGGATACTGATTGTAGAATTTGCCAACCAGCGGCAGGAGCAGGGGCTTTCAATCATGGATGCCATCATGGATGCATCAGCAGTCAGGTTTCGACCGATTCTTATGACG
>Ga0209931_1001377_pt1 | contig 13334 bp, 14 predicted proteins | sample SalPonR1_B_D1_MG_FD_185697 | JGI IMG/M metagenome (GOLD analysis project Ga0209931, IMG submission 185697) | Salt pond soil microbial communities from South San Francisco under conditions of wetland restoration - Salt Pond MetaG R1_B_D1_MG... ...
GGTTCTCCAGGAAAAGTAAACGATGATATTACTAAGAAATTAATAGTTGGTGAATCTGTTTCTTGTAATGGCGGATGGGTAGGGTTTCCTCCTCATAAACATGATTTCGATAATAGTGAGGAATACCCTTTAGATGAAATATTTAGTTTTCAATTAAGAACGCCTGAAAATGGTGGTTACTTAATTCAACATTCATATAGTCTTTTAGAAGATGGAGAAAAATGGGACGAGTTACAAGTCGTAGAGGATAATAATGTGGCTTTAGGACTAGGAACAGGATATCACACATCTATGGCGGCTCCAGAATGTTATGAATACCTATTATGGGGACTAGGCGGAGAAGAAAAAACATATAAAATTAAATTTGACCCAAGATTTGACTCATCTAATTTCTAAGGAGAAAAAATGGAAAAGACAGTAATTAGTGAAATAGCGGAAAATATATGCACTATAACAATAAATAGACCAGAAGCATTGAATGCTTTAAATGCAGATGTCATAACTGAGCTTGAAGATTCAATAAGCGAAGTAGAAAAGAATGTGGATATAAAGGCTTTATGTATTACAGGTTCAGGAAGATCATTTGTTGCAGGAGCTGATATAAAAGCTCAATCAGTGCTAGACATTGATGGCGGAAGAAAATGGGGACAAAGAGGCTCGATACTTTTTAGAAGAATAGAGAAATTAGAAATCCCTACAATAGCTGCCGTAAACGGATTTGCGTTAGGTGGAGGCTGTGAACTTGCACTATCATGCGATATGATATTTGCCAATGAAAAAGCGAAATTTGGACAACCAGAAGTAGGTCTTGGTATTACACCAGGATTTTCAGGTACACAAAGACTTCCAAGGAGAGTAGGGATAGCAAAAGGAAAGGAATTAATACTATCAGGGAAAATAATAAAAGCAGATGAAGCCAAGGAGATAGGATTAGTAAATCAAGTATATACACAAGATTCGCTCATCGAAGAGGTTTATAGCTTTTTAAAAATCGTTATTAGCAATGCCCCTATAGCAGTTAAGTATTCAAAGGCTGCAATAGATAGAGGCATCGATGTGGACATAGATAATGGAATAGCTGTAGAAAATGAACTCTTTGCGATGTGTTTTGCTTCTGAAGATCAAAAAGAAGGAATGAATGCTTTTTTGGAAAAAAGAAAAGCAGAATTCAATAATAAATAGGGCAGGTAAAAAGATGAAAAAAGTAAAAATCATAACAGCACAAGAAGCGGCTTTAATGATAAACGACAATGATGTGGTTTCAACAGGCGGATTTGTAAGTTGTGCTTGTCCGGAAGCTTTATCCAAGGCAGTTGAAAAGAGGTTTTTAGAAACAGGACATCCAAAGGATTTGACCCTTTTTTTTGCTGCAGGCCAAGGTCACAGAGACGGTAGCGGAGGGGACCATTATGGTCACGAAGGTATGGTCAAAAGAGTAGTAGGCGGACACTGGGATAGAGCAAAATCGCTGGGAGATTTGGCACTGGCAAATAAAATTGAGGCATATAATCTTCCTCAAGGAATAATTACGCATATGTATAGAGATATAGCGGCGCATAATGTGGGAACAATATCCCACGTAGGTCTTTATACTTTTGTTGATCCAAGAAATGGTGGTGGTAAGCTGAATAAGGTTACTACAGAAGACATAGTAGAGATAGTAAATATTGCAGGCAAAGAAAGACTTCTATACAAAGGATTTCCAATAGACGTTGTACTAGTTAGAGCCAGTTACGCTGATGAATATGGTAACTGCACAGTTCATAGGGAAATTGGTCCTTTAGATGTTACAGCTATGGCACAAGCATGCGTAAATAGTGGCGGTAAAGTAATAGTACAAGTGGAAAAAATAGTAAAAGCTGGAACTTTAGACCCAAAACTAGTTAAGATTCCTGGTATATATGTTGATGCTGTAATAGTAGGTAGCAACGAAGATAATATGCAGTGCTTAGGTGCTCCGTATGATGGTTCTCTTACTGGAGAATTTAGAATTCCCATGGATGGTATTGCTTCTGTACCACTCAATGCAAGAAAAATAGTAGCAAGAAGAGCGGCAATGGAGCTCACAAAGGACGCAGTAGTAAATTTAGGAACTGGACTTCCTGAGGTAATAGGAAATGTTGCTGCAGAAGAAGGTATATCAGATTATATGACATTGACAGTAGAAGCTGGATCAATTGCAGGAATCCCCATGGGAGGAACTCAATTTGGAGCAGCGGCAAATGCTATGGCAATTTTAGAACACAATGTTCAGTTTGATTTTTATCAAGGCGGAGGACTAGATTTGGCGTTTTTAGGTCTAGCAGAAACTGCATCAAATGGAGATTTAAACGTATCAAAATTCGGAACTAGACTAGCGGGAGCTGGTGGGTTTATAGATATAACGCAAAATGCCAAGAAAGTTTGCTATTGCGGAACCTTCACAGCGAAAGGCTTGGATACTGTATGCGAGAATGGAAAGCTTAAAATAACAAATGAAGGTACAAAGAAAAAGTTTGTTAATGAAGTTGAGCAAATAACATTCTCAGGAAGATATGCAGTGGAAACTAAGCAGCCGGTATTATACATAACAGAAAGAGCAGTATTTGAGTTAAGACCTGATGGTGTTACTTTAATTGAGGTAGCTCCAGGCATCAATTTACAAACTCAAATACTAGAACAAATGGAATTCAAACCTAATATTTCGGATAATCTTAAGTTGATGGACGAAAGAATATTTATAGATGAGGTTATGGGGTTAGGAAAAGAAGATTAAATCAGGAGGTAAGATATGAATTTTAATCCTACAAAAGAGCAAGAAATGGTACGCAAAATGGTTAGACAGTTTGCAGAAACTGAAATCAAACCGATTGCTGCAGACATAGATGAAAAGGCGGAATACCCTTATGAAACTATGGAAAAAGCTGCACAACTAGGTTTAATGGGTATGCCATTTCCCAAAAAATATGGTGGAAGTGAAACAGATTACATTACATATGTAACTGCAATTGAAGAATTATCAAGGGTGTGTGGTTCCCATGGTGTAATATTGCAAACACACTGCGCATTATGTACTTGGCCGATATTAACATACGGTACGGAAGAACAGAAAAACAAGTACTTGCCAGATCTTTGTACAGGTGAAAAGCTAGGTGCATTTGGATTGACAGAACCAAATGCAGGAACAGATGCATCAGCCCAAGAAACTACAGCAGTAGATATGGGAGACCATTGGCTGTTAAACGGTAGCAAGATATTCATATCAGGTGGTGGAATAGCTGATATATATGTAATCATGGCAATGACAGACAAATCAAAGGGTAATAAGGGAATTACATCCTTTATCGTAGAAAAAGGAACGCCAGGATTTTACGTGCCAAAACATGAAAACAAAATGGGTATCAGAGCATCAATAGCTTCAGAACTCGTATTTGAAGATTGCAAAATACCTAAGGAAAATATGTTAGGGAAATTGGGAAAAGGATTCAAGACAGCTATGACATCACTAGATGTTGGTAGACTTGGAATAGCAGCACAGGCTTTAGGTATTGCTCAAGGAGCATTTGATGAAACAGTTGAATATATGAAAAATAGAAAACAGTTTGGAAGAAGCTTAGATAAGTTTCAAGCATTGGCATTTGAAATGGCAAATATGTATAACCAAATTGAAATGGCAAGACTTCTTTTATACAAGGCAGCAGATAAAAGATCACAGGGATTACCAAGCACAGTTGAAGCAGCTCAGGCAAAACTAGCATGTTCAGAAACAGCAATGTATGTAACAACAAAGGCTGTACAGTTCCATGGTGGTTATGGATATATCAAGGATTATCCAATTGAAAGAATGATGAGAGATGCTAAAATAACTGAGATTTATGAAGGAACATCAGAAGTAATGAAGATGGTAATTTCAGGTTCGATATTTAAATAAGGTAAAAAGGAGAATTGGAAATGAGAATAATAGTTTGCGCAAAGCAAGTACCAGATACAAATGAAATTAAAATCAATCCAGAGACTGGAACCTTAATGAGAGATGGAGTACCAAGCATATTAAATCCTGATGATGCAAATGCTTTAGAAATGGCTCTAGAAATTAAGGATAAAAATCCAGAAAATGTGGAAGTAATAATTATAAGTATGGGACCCCCACAAGCCAAAGAAATGTTAGAAGAGTGTATAGCAATGGGTGCGGATGAAGGAATCTTAATAAGCGATAGAGCAGTTGGAGGTTCCGATACATGGGCGACATCTAATGCAATAGCTGCAGCAGTAAGAAAACTTGGTGGTTGTGACCTTATGATCGCAGGAAGACAAGCAATAGATGGAGATACTGCACAAGTAGGACCTCAGACAGCTGAAAAGATGGGTTTACCACAGATAACATATGTTAAGGAATATAAGTTTTCTGATGATATGAAGAAAGTGGAAGTAAAAAGGGCCTTAGAAGATGGATACCAAATAATAGAAGCAGACTTACCATGCATGCTAACTGCAATTAAAGAGTTAAATGAGCCTAGATATATGACAGTCGGTGGAATACTAAGAGCATGTGACCCTAAAGTAAAAATTAGTGTATGGGGAGCAGCAGATATAGGGGTTGATTTAAACACAGTAGGATTAAAAGCGTCTCCTACAAATGTATTTCGTTCATTTACACCAAAGCCAAAGGGTAAAGGTGTATTTATAGATGGAGATACACCTAAGGAAAAATCTCAGAATCTAGCACAGAGCCTAAAGGCTAAACATATAATTTAAGGGGGTAAGTGAAATGGCAACAGTAAACTTTGATGAATATAAAAACATATGGGTTTATGCCGAGCAGAGAGATGGCAAACTTATGAACGTTGCATTTGAGCTTCTAGGTGAAGGATATAAACTTTCAAGAGAACTGGGAGAAGGATGCCAAGTATGCGCATTACTAGTAGGTAATAATATTGAAAATCTAGCTTCAGAATGTTTTGCATATGGTGCAGATAAAGTATATATAATAGAAGATGAGCTGCTTGAAGTATACACAACTGATGGATACACAAAGGTAATAACAGATGCGATAAAAGAATATAGACCAGAGATAGTACTTTATGGAGCAACACATATAGGTAGAGATTTAGCACCTAGATGTGCGGCTAGATTAGATGTTGGTCTTACAGCAGACTGTACACATCTAAATGTAAGAGTAAAAAATTATATAGATTACGCAGAAGCCAATACAACATTAAACACAGCAACACTAGACCCAGAGGATCCAAGTAAAAATTTACTTATGACAAGACCTGCCTTTGGTGGAAATTTAATGGCTACAATCGTATGCAAAACAACAAGGCCTCAAATGTCAACAGTAAGACCTGGGGTTATGGATAAACTTGAAAAGAAGTCTGAGGCTACTGGAGAAGTTGTAAAGATGGATTGCAAACTTAGCGTAAATGATATAAATACTAATGTTAAAGATGTTGTAAAGGCTGCCAAAGCATTGGTAAATCTAAGCGATGCAGATATTATTGTATCTGGAGGCCGTGGAGTTAAGGAAGCAGATGGATTTAAAGTAATAAGAGATTTAGCTGATAAAGTTGGTGGAGTTGTGGGCGCATCAAGAGCTGCTGTAGATAGTGGTTGGATAGATCCATCTCACCAAGTAGGACAAACAGGCACTACAGTGAAACCTAAAATATATATAGCATGTGGAATCTCAGGAGCAATACAGCATCAAGCTGGCATGCAGACATCAGATATAATAATCGCGATTAATAAAGATCCTGATTGTCCGATGATGCACCTAGCTGACTATGCATTAGAAGGTGACCTATTTAAAGTTATACCTGAATTAATAGAAGAGTGGAACTAATAGGAAGGGAGATGTCTAATCATGATGACGGCAAAGGAATATATTGAGAGTTTAAGAAAGATGAATACCAAGGTGTACATGTTTGGTGAACAAATAGATAACTGGGTAGACCATCCAATAATTAAGCCTTCAATTATGAGTGTGGCAATGACATATAAGGCTGCAGAAGAACCAGAGCATAAAGATTTGATGGTAGTAAAATCATCTTTAACCGGAAGAGATATTAACAGATTTACCTATTTACATCAAAGCACTGAAGATCTGAAAAACAAGGTTAAGATGCAAAGAATGCTTGGACAAAAGACAGCAAGCTGCTTCCAAAGGTGCGTGGGTATGGATGCAGTTAATTCAGTATTTTCAACTACATACGAAATTGATGAAAAATATAATACAAAGTACCATGAAAATTTTACCAATTTCTTAATTGAAGTTCAAGATAATGACTGGACGGTTGATGGTGCCATGACAGACCCTAAAGGTGACAGAAGTAAAGCGCCCCATAAGCAAGATGATCCAGATATGTTTGTAAGGATTGTTGAAAGAAGAGAAGATGGAATAGTTGTTAGAGGTGCAAAATGTCACCAAACAGGTACTATAAATTCTCATTGGCATTTATTTATGCCTACAATCTCCATGAAAGATGAAGATAGGGACTTTGCCCTTTCGTTTGCATGCCCAACAGATGCAGAGGGTATGTACATGATATATGGAAGACAGTCATGTGATACTAGAAAATCAGAAGAAAATCCTGGTTTTGATGTGGGTAATCCAGTGTATGGAGGTCAAGAAGCTTTAGTAGTATTAGACGATGTGTTTATTCCAAATAAATATATATTCATGAATGGTGAATATGACTTTGCGGGGATGATGATAGAAAGATTTGCTGGATATCATAGACAAAGTTATGGGGGCTGTAAAGTAGGAGTAGGTGATGTAGTAATAGGGGCGGCAGCACTCGCAGCTGAATATAACGGAGCCGAAAAAGCATCTGCAGTTAAAGACAAATTAATTGAAATGACACACCTAAATGAAACTTTATATAGTTGCGGAATAGCATGTTCCACAGAAGGAGCACCTACAAAGGCTGGAAACTATATGATTGATTTATTACTGGCTAATGTATGCAAGCAAAATATAACTAGATTTCCATATGAAATCGTAAGATTGGCAGAAGATATTGCTGGTGGTCTGATGGTAACAATGCCAAGTTATGTGGACTTTAATTCAGATACTAAAGTTGGTAAAAATGGAGAAACATTAAAGGATATCTGCGATAAGTACTTTGCTACTAAACCAGAAGTAAAAACAGAAGATAGAATGAAAGTACTAAGACTTCTAGAAAACTTATGCTTAGGAACTGCTGCTGTTGGATATAGAACTGAATCCATGCATGGAGCGGGATCACCTCAGGCACAGAGAATTATGATAGCAAGACAAGGCAATATTGATGGGAAAAAAGAATTTGCTAAGCATATTGCACAAACTAGTGATCAGAAGAAATTTGAAAATATGAAATAAGGAATAAAAAATGAGTAGAATATTAAAAAGTCCTTCTAAATATGTTCAAGGTTTCAATACTTTGGAGGAAATTGATAAGTACCTTGAGGGTATGGGCAACAAGCTGCTAGTTATAATAAGTGAATCAGGAATAAAGAGAATCAAACCCAGCTTTGATAATTGCTTTAAGGGAAAAGAAGATTATGAATTAAGGTACGAAATTTTCAGGGGGGAAAGTACTGAAGAAGCAATAATGTCGATGGCTAACATTGTCAAAGAAAATGATTTAACAGCTGTTATAGGCGTAGGCGGTGGAAAAATAATTGACACCGCCAAAGCAGTAGCCCATTACTCAGAGGTGCCCATGGTAATAGTTCCTACTGTGGCATCTACAGATTCTCCATGTAGCTCCCTTAGCATACTGTATAAGGATAATGGGGAGTTTGATAGGTACTTATTTTTAAGCAAGAGCCCAGATATGGTTTTAGTAGATACTAATGTCATAGTTAAAGCTCCTAGCAGCTTACTTGTTGCCGGAATGGGGGATGCACTGGCAACATATTTTGAAGCTAGAGCGTGTAGAAACTCAGGAAGTAATAATCAAGTGGCAGGAAAGCCTACAAAAACAGCTACAGCCATGGCGGCGATGTGTTGGGATATCCTTAAAAAAGATGGTGCAAAATCCATAAAAGCTATTGAAAATAAGGTGACTACAGAAGCTGTGGAAAATATAGTTGAAGTTAATACATATCTTTCAAGCGTTGGGTTTGAAAGCGGTGGATTAGGTGCTGCCCATGCTATACAAAAGGGGTTCACATTTATACCTGAGTTGCATAATCAGTATCATGGTAATAAAGTTGCTTTTTGTACAATTGCTCAGCTTGTTCTAGAAAATGCTGCTGAAGAAGAACTATATGATGTTATATCATTTTGTGATAATGTGGGATTGCCTATATGTTTTTCTGACATGGGATATGATGAAGTTGATAATGAGCTTTTAATGAAAGCTTCTGAAAAGGCATGCGCTGAAGGTTCAACTATTCATAATATGCCGTTTGAAGTTAAACCATATATGGTATATAGTGCCTTACTTACAGCAGATACAATAGGTAAAGAATTTAAAAATCAATAATAACCTTTAAATAAAAAAAGGCAACTCCATTTTCTTACTATGGAGTTGCCTTTTTGTAATTTACTTTTATTTATCACATAAAAATGATATAATAATATTGTTAGAGAGGGGGGAATTACCTTGGAAAATACGGAAAAAATAATTAAAAGTGTATGCGCTAATATGCGTATGGAAGACATGATTTTAACAGCTGAGGATAAGCAAAGAATTAAGATGTGCTTAGAAGGTGAGTCCTCATATGATGAAGAAATTTGTAAGCTAGTTGAGAAATATACATGTAAATAGGTGATTATATGAGTTACTATTATGAATTTGATTATGATAGTAAATATTGCTATGATAACTCTCATGTGCTAAGAAATAAATTAAATATTAAAGATGAAGGTAAACTTGCTTCGGCAGAAAGAGAAATAACCGCTATTCGTGGTGCTCAAATATTAGCAGAGGGAATAGAGGGTGTTTTTGATTATGCGGCATATAAGGGGTTGCATAAAAAGCTGTTTGGAGAAATATTCGACTGGGCAGGAGTGATAAGGCATGTAAACATTGCCAAAGGTAATAAATTTTGTCTTTACGAATATATAGATGAACACATGTTTAATCTGTTTGAAGAACTTAAAAATGAAAACTATTTAAGGGACCTTAAGGACGAAAAATTAATTGGTAAAAGGCTTGCATATTATCTAGGAGAAATAAATGCCATTCACCCCTTTAGAGAGGGGAATGGCAGAACTCAAAGGTTGTTTATCGAGCTTTTAGCCAATGATGTTGGTTATTACGTGGATTTTGATCTGATTTATAATCAAAGAATGCTAATAGCCAGTGCTCAATCTTTCTATGGAGATTATAGGGAGATGGAAGGGTTAATTATCCACGCAATGAGAAAAATAGAATAAAAAATTTATTGATTTTTGTCAATTTGTGCTATAATATTCTTGCATTAAAAAAAATACAAAATTAAATAATATGCGAGGTTGTGATGGAGCAAAGAATTAACTTTACTACTCCCGAGGAGTACTTAAGCCTGCGCAGAAGAAGTCAGAGAGAAAATAAAGACTTCAAACGAAGCGAAGTGGCTCTTAATAATTCTCTATTTATGATAGGAATTTATGACAATGGTTTTTTGGTTGCTTTTGGAAGAGTAATCGGAGATGGTGGTATTACATATATTGTTAGCGATGTAATGGTGGATACCAATTATTGGAGGCAAGGACTTGGTGATAAAATCATGTGTGCTATAGACGGGTTTTTAAATGAAAATACCTATGAGGATAGCTATATATGTTTAATTGCTAAATGCCCTGCGGACAAGCTTTATTTGAAACACAATTTTGAATATTTGGAAGGAAAACATGGTATGGTAAGAAAACAAAAATAAAGACAGTTGGGATGACCAACTGTCTTTAACTATAAAACAACTTACATTTCTACTTCATATCCGGCAACAACCCATGCTGCATAATTTCCTTCTAATCTGTAAACATTCATAAAACCTGCATCAACTAGCATTTCAGCTGCAGTAATTGCAGGATCGTCTCCATGGCAATATATAAGGTATGTTTTGCTCATGTCTAATGTTGGTACTGCTTCCTCAAATGAACCATCCCCCAAAGGATAATTAATAGCATTTGGTAAGTGCCCATCGTCGTAAAGTGGAGAAACATCTATGATTATTATATCTGGTGTTGATTCTATTAAATCCATTGCATCCATAGTTGTTATATCCATATATTCGTACATAGGTTCTTCTTCGTCAATTTCTTCAGTTACTTCATCTTCGGTAACTTCATCTAAAACTTCTTCATCATCTGAACATCCAGCGAAGACAGTAACTAGTGTTAACGTTAGAATAACAACTAATAGTTTTCTTTTCACGGCTCTCCTCCTTGTCAATCAATCTAGTACTATTGTTTTAATTGTAAAATAATTATACACCTTGTGTTAATAGTAAGTCAATTAAATGTTAAAATAAAAAGGCAGCTGTTTAAAAAGCTGCCTTTAATTATTATGAAGCCATGTCGCTAATCTTATTGTATTCTTCTAAATCTGTATATAATTCTGAAGTATACGGATTTCTCTTTGTTTTAACTATTTTATAAATCATGTACGCAAATACAGCAACATTTGATACAAGGGCAGCTACTCCCCAGAAAGTGTAAATAGCTGGGTTATATGTGGAATTTACAGTGAACATACTAGCATCTTGGAAAGTAGGGAAGGTTTGCGCAAACATGCACCATATAGCTAAAGTGTAAGCTCTGTGTTGTAACCATGCTCCTTTTCCAACGGTAAATGCACATAAGGTAGGAGCAACTAAAAGCGCTATACCACAGTACCAAGCATGGCCCGGCAAACAGTTATATGTATATGCAAAGTTCCAAATATCATATGCTATAATCCAAAACCATAGCATATCTGGCCATAGCATATCTTTACTGCCATCTTTTGGAGTTGGTTTTCTTACCTTAATTCCAAACCATCCTGTTATAGTGAGTATTAGGAAAATACCTGCGATTCCATTAAGATAATTCCATGAACCACTTAGCAGTATTTGGCCTCCATTTTCTTCTAGGTTTAAACCAAGGGCCCCTACTTCAAAATCCCTATAAACAGCTTCCGCAATGTTAACCGCGAGGATAAGGGGTGGAAAACATAAAGCAATCTTGTTATCTGCTAATCTCCAAACAACTTCACCGGTTTTTTTATCCTTTTTGTTATAGTGGCCAATTAGCCAAAAACCAATACATCCAGCATCTGATGAATAAACCTTAGCAAGATGGAACCAATCTGTATAAGCAGTTTCTTTAAGAGTGGTGAACCACAAAATGGTTAGCACTATTGGAAGAACGACGAAAGCAAAAAAACCAGCTTTATCATTTCTTCTTACTGCTTCATTGAATAAAAATAGACCAATAAATACTAGCAGCCAAACCCCAAGGACTGCAATAATAGAAGTATTAAACGTAAACATAAAAAATTCCTCCTTATAATAATTTCAAATTTATTATAAATAAGAAGGAAATTGTTTTATATAGACATTTTATAGAATGTGTCTAATTAATAACGATTTGAATAGGCACAAATCGCCCTAGGAATCTCTCCTGAGATTACTTTTAGCAATTTACTTAAAACGACTTCTGGCTCTGTTTTCATATCACTTTCAATATATTCAATAAATACACCATGGAAAATCATGTTATATATATGAACAATAAACCTCAAATATTCATCTGAAATATCTGAGTTAAGGCTGTTGGCACATTCTTTTACTACATTAGTTAACAGTTTTTTATTAAATCTAATAAAATAAATATCCACCTCATCCCAGTAGGACGAATAGTATATGTGTTTAACTCTACATTTGTTTTCTCTAATGTATCTCATTGTTTGTAAAAATCCGTATGTCCAAGTATTATAGGATTTGCCTCCTTCAATTCTAGCATAAATATCATCAGCTGTACTAGATACTAACAGATCTATAATATCCTTATAATAGTAATAAAAAGTTTGTCTATTTATACCGACTTCATCGCATATACGTTTTATTGTTATTTTATTTAACAATTCTTTTTGAATTAATTTATCAAAAGCTTCTTCAATGGATCTTTTGGTATTAACATTCATATAAACCACCTCAATTTAATTATACACATGCAACAATTGTAGTCAATAAAAGAAAGTTTAAAATAGTTATTTTTGTTTGAAAATATTCACAAAAAGCACACAAAAGCTTGACAATAATTAAACAAACTTGTATAATTTTCATTGACGAAAGTTAATGAAGGGAGTTTTTATATGGGTATTTTATACAATGTGCCAGATGCTAAAACTTGGGCATTTATGGCATTTGCTTTACTAGCACTTATGGCATTTAATGAATTTAGTAGGTCAACCAAGTGGGGAGGAATATTACTGTTTATAGCAGCACCTTTATTTCTCACCTTTTTCGTTTGGCCTGAAACAGCAGCTCCAGGCAATGAATATGGTACAGGTACATGGTTTAATTGGGTCAAGACATACTCTTGTTTGGCCGGTTGCGTTGGTTTTATGGCGATTAGATATATTCCTAAAGTGGCAGAGAAAAAATGGGTATTGTGTTTTCCTCCGCTTATCTTAGCGCTTAATATATTTGAGGCTTGTATTAGAGATTTTCAGGTTTATGGATTTGGTCTTTTTGAGGGAGGAATGGTTGACAATTTATGGACCATTTCAGGACCGTGGAACATAATGAACGGTATTGCTGGATTACTTAATATCGTTATAATTTCAGGCTGGTTAGGCATTTTTGTTTCAAAAGATAAGACCAAAGATATGATGTATCCTGATATGATATGGACTTATGTAATAGCGTATGATCTTTGGAATTTTGCATATACATATAACTGCATTTCTGATCATTCAATATACTGTGGGTTGATATTATTGCTATCTTGTACAATCCCTGCTTTCTTTATAAAGAAAGGATGTTGGTTACAGCACAGAGCTCATACGTTGGCATTATGGATAATGTTTATCATGACTGTTCCTCAGTTTGCAGATAGAATAGCACCTGTTCCAACTACACATAATCCTACGGCATTTTTTGTAGTCAGTTTTATAGCGTTGGCAGCAAATTTAGCAGTGGCAATATATCAATTCAACATTATACGTAAGAAAAAATTGAATCCATTTAAAGATGAGATAAATAAGGATACTAAAGCATATAAAAAAGTAATAGCAGAAAATAAATAAAATGACCGATGGTCCATTAAAAAGAACAAATAATGACCATGAGTTCAATAAAGGAGTATTATGCCTAAGCAATTAACGGAAAAAGAAATAACGGATAAAAAGGAATGCATTCTTAAAATAGCAGAAAACATGTTTCAGGAAATGAGTTATGTT
>Ga0209931_1001380_pt1 | contig 13314 bp, 10 predicted proteins | sample SalPonR1_B_D1_MG_FD_185697 | JGI IMG/M metagenome (GOLD analysis project Ga0209931, IMG submission 185697) | Salt pond soil microbial communities from South San Francisco under conditions of wetland restoration - Salt Pond MetaG R1_B_D1_MG... ...
GCCCTGGATGGCGGAGAAGACGCGGTTCGCCGTTTCCGGCCAGATCGCGCTGAACAGAACGAATACGAGTATCAGACCGGCCGCACCGATGAAAACCGGCGGGTTCAGACGGACGCGGACCTTGTTCCGGTCGGAAGAGGTTTCGGACACCATCAGGCCCACGATGTTAACCCATAACGGCCCTCCACCATCAATGACCAAACGCAGTGCGCCGCGCCGCCGGCCGGTTACAGTATGCTCGAGGTATACGGTGCCGGGGCGCGGCGCCCGCCTCCATGAACTCTCGACAGGGCAGGATCAGCCATGAACGAACGACGCAGGAACATCTTCGTATTCGGCCTCGATGACTTCCATCGCGCCGATCTCGAATCGCTCCCACGGGCGGACGAATTCTGCTTCCACCAGTTGCTCACATACGAAGAGGCGACGCGGGCAGACCTCCACCCGACAGACGAAATGCTGCCGAAGGCGGAACGGATACTCGAGGAATTCGACGGATCGGTCGACGCCGTCATCACCCACTGGGACTTCCCCAGCACGGTCATGACGCCGATACTGCGGAAGCGCCTGGAGCAGCCCGGTCCGAGCGTGGAAGCCGCGCTGATGTGCGAGCACAAATACTGGTCGCGGGTGGAACAGAAGCGGGCGGCGCCGGACGTCGTGCCACCTTTTGCGGCGGTGAATCCGTTCGCCGACGAGCCGTTGTCCGGTCTCGATCTCGATTTCCCCTTCTGGCTGAAGCCCGTTACCGCTCATTCGTCCAACCTGGGCTTCCTCATCGAGGACCGCAAGGACTTCGAGAAGGCGCTGCCGAAGATCCGGAAGAACATCCACCTGTTCGGCGAGCCGGTGAACCATCTCATGGGGTTCGCGGACATACCGGAGGAAATCGAGGGCATCGACGGTTATCACTGCATCGCAGAGGGGCTTATCTCGAAAGGCCGCCAGTGCACGCTGGAAGGCTACCGATACCAGGGCGAGTTCGAGATCTACGGCGTCGTCGACACCATTCGCGACCGCCACGTGCAGAGCGTGCTGTCGCGCTACCAGTATCCTTCCTCCGTCCCCCGCGATACGCAGGAGCGGATGGAGGAGACGGCCACGGCGATACTGGACGGCTTCGGTTACGACAACGCGCCGTTCAACGTGGAGTTCTACTGGGACCGGGACAGCGACAAACTCTCCCTGCTCGAGATCAACGCCCGCATCTCCCAGTCACACTGCCCGCTGTTCGCGCTGGTGGACGGCGCCTCGCATCAGCAGGTCGTGATCGACCTGGCCCTCGGAAAGCAGCCGCAGCCGCCCCACCGGGAGGGCGACCACAAGGTTGCCGCCAAATTCATGATGCGCGTATTCGAGGACGGGGTGGTGGCCCATGCCCCGGGGCCGGGCGACGAGAAGCTGCTGGAGGAGCGTTTCCCCGAGGCGCGCTTCGAGTGCCACGTCAGCGACGGCCAGTCGCTGGAAGAACTCCCCTTCCAGGACAGCTACAGCTTCAACATCGCGGACGTCTACCTGGGCGGCAAGGACCAGCACGAGCTGCTGGAGAAATACGACGAGACCAAGCAGCTCGTACCGCTGGAGATCCTGCGCCGCCCCGAGATCGTCTGACGGGCCGTCCTACTGGACCGTTTTCGTGGCGGGCGCGGAGTAGTCGCTCTCCACGCCTGACGTGTTGTAGGAGGTCGCCACGAACTCGTACGTGCCCGGCGTCAGGTTTTCGACCACGTAGGTGGTCAAGCCGGGATTGTCGATGGTCACCGAGTTCGGATAGCTGCCGGACGTGGTCCCCCAGTAAATGCGGTAGCCCGCCAGATCCGTCAGCGTCGTCCCGTCCGTGTTCTCCGTGGGCGGCGACCAGCTGAGGGTGACCGAACCCATGGCGATGGCTTCGACCGTGATCGCGAACGCCCCGAGGGACGCGGTGGCCTGGCCGTCGCTGACGCTGATGACGATATCGGCGTAGGTGCCCACGTCGCCGGCCTGCGGCGTGCCGGACAGGCGGCCCGTACCGGTGTCGAACGCGGCCCAGGCCGGCTTGTTCGTGATGGAGAAGCTCAGGCTGTCGCCGTCCGGGTCGCTCGCGCCCGGCGTGAAAGTGTACTGGCTGCCTTCCGTCACTGCCTTCGCCGGGGTCCCGGAGATGGTGGGCGCCGAGTTGGTGACCACGGCCTGCACGGTGATCGTGAAGCCCGCCAGAGAGGCGGAGTCCTGGCCGTCGCTCACGCTGATCACGATATTGCCGTAGGTGCCTGCGTCGCCGCTGGCCGGCGTGCCCGCGAGGCGGCCCGTCGACGAATCGAACGAGGCCCAGGACGGCCGGTTCGCGATATCGAAGACGAGCGCATCGCCGTCGGCGTCGCTCGCGCTCGGCGTGAACTCATAGGCCGCGCCCTCGTTCACCGAGGTGGCGGGGCTGCCTGAGATCACCGGCACGCTGTTGCTCGCCACCGCGCGCACGTCGATCGCGAACGGCCCCAGTGCGGCCTGCGCCTGGCCGTCCGTCACGGTAATGGTGATGTCCGCATAGAGACCGGCGTCGCCCGCGGCCGGTGTGCCGAAGAGCCGGCCCGTAGCGGTATCGAAACTGGCCCACGCGGGCAGATTCACGATATCGAAGGTCAGAGGATCGCCGTCCGCATCGCTCGCGCTCGGCGTGAAGCTGTAGGAGGCGCCTTCGCTGACCGAGGCGGGAGGGCTGCCGCCGATGCTCGGCGCGGTATTGGTCACCAGCTGGCGCACCTCCACCGCGAACGGACCCAGCGAGGCGGTCGCTTCGCCGTCGCTGACCGTGATGGTGATATCGGTATAGGAACCTTTATCACCGGCGCCGGGCGTCCCGAACAGCTCGCCGGTGCCGGCGTCGAAACTCGCCCACGCGGGACGGTTGGCGATCTCGAAGATGAGGGCGTCACCGTCTGCATCCGACACGGTCGGCGCGAAACTGTAACGCTCGCCTTCGGTAACGACCGCCGGCGGGTCGCCGCTGATCGTCGGCGGGCTGTTCGTCGACGGCGTGTCGCCATCGTTCCGCGTGGTGCCGTTCACCGTGTCCAGATCGTCCTGGCTGCCGTCGGCCACGGCGATGATGGCGTTATCGAGCAACTCCACCGGCTCCCGGGGCACGAGGCCCTCGACCTGCTTCGGCGAGATGCCGGGATCGAGGCCGGTGAGCACCGCCTCGAGATCGTCGAATTCCGGCGTCGGCATCACGGCCTTGGCCGCGGCCAGGCCGACCCGGATCTGCTCGAGCGCCGCGGCGCTGACGGGCACCTCCGTCGTCGTGGCGCCCGCGGCATCCGGCATCACCTGGCGGATGGAATCGTCCATCGGGCCCATGGCGTCGACGCCGTTGACCTGCAGGCGGTTCGCGATCGCCTCCAGCAACGTCTGTGTAGCCGCAACCGTCGCCACCGCGGCAATGCGAGCATCCGCCTTCGCACCGCCGGCGCCGTCCAGCCTGCCGTCCGTGAGATCGGAGGCGATCGCGGCCACGACGGCGTCGCCGTCCACCTGGCGGCCCACGGCAACGAGCGAATCGCGGGTCCGGCGGATCGTCTCGCCCAGCGTCTCCGAAGCCTTCACCATCTCCGCGATGGTGGCGGCGTCCAGGGCCTGGATCATGACCGGCTCCCCCGACAGAGCGACGAGACCGCTGTTCAGCCTCGTCGTCACGCGGTTCAGCGCGATGGCGAGATTCTCTTTCGTCACCCCCCCCGGCAGCTCGGCCGCGAGTTCCACCGCGAGCGTGCTGAAGGGATTCAGGTTCGACACGGTCTTCTTGCCAGGCTCGAGCGCTACGCTCTTCAGCACGAAGTCCGGCATGAGGCCGGTCACCAGATCGGTGCCGCCCTGCGCGTCGATGGACAGCGGATAGTGCTTGCCCTTCGTGCGCACGGTGATGTTGTAGCCGGCGCTGGCATCGCTGTTCATGCTGCCGAGTTCGGTGCCGTCGCTGGCGAAGATGCGCACCGTCGCGCCGACGATGGGCCCGTCCCCCACGCTGCCCGACAGTTCGTGATCTCGCAGGATCTCGCCGGTGGCACCACCGGGATCGTTCGCAACGGGCTGCTCGGCGACTTCCTCCTCCATGAGACAGCCGCTCAGCGCGAGCGACATCACGGGAAGAATCAGCAGCCTGTTCAGTATTGCTGGCGCGGAATTTAGGCGCATAACGGCACTCCTGCCTGGTCGGGCGGGCTATCCGATCAAAAGACGCAGCTTCAGGCTGCGAGGTAATGTCGAATCGAAACGCTGCCGGGGGTCGGCGAACGGGCGCTCTTGTTGTTGGGACGCCGGCATGAGGCCGGTGAGCGCCCTGTTCCTGTTGGCAACCCCGCTGTCTTAGGCTCTCGCCCGTAGACCGGTGGCTTTGCGTCCCGACCTTTCGATCGGTTTGCCCTTTTCAACTAAGTCGATTCTCTGTCGTCAGCAGACCTCGGTGTTCGAGACTGTCTGTTGAGGACGGACTCTAGCACCGATTATGTGGAGCGCAACATGTCTCAAATCGCCGACACGCAGATGCCGAAAAACACTGCGGCGGACCGCGATGAGTCATGTCGTCTGCGGTTGTGCGCGTGGGCGGGGAACGCAGCGGGATGGCGCAATTTGCCATAACCAGAAAAAGAAAGGCCCCGCACGAAGACGAGGCCTTTGCTCTTGGGAATCGCGCAGCGATGCTACTTCATGGTGATCTCGCGCATGAGGTAGGCACCGGTGATCTCCCGCATCGCCGGATAATTCTGTACGAGTTGCTCGGAGCGCTCTTCCTGCTCCTCGCTCCACTTCGCCATGAACGCCTCATAGCGTTCCTTCGACGGCGCAAGATCCGCGGTCTCGGCGAACTTGATCACCAGCAGAAGATTGAAATCGCCGCTCGCCGCGAGCTGGCTCGAGTAGATGGCGTAGTCCTCGATATGGCCGAGTTCCTTGGCGAGATCGTTGGCGGCCACCCAGGTGTCACGGATTCCTTCCAGGTATGCGTCCATCATGTTCGGCTGCACCTTGATGGCCGAGATCTGATAGACCGAGTCGCTGATGTCGTAGTCTTTCCAGGGCTCCAGTTCGGCCATCGCCGAGGACGAAAACGCCAGCAGAACGGCTATTGCTGACAGTCGGATACTGCGCATGATTCTCTCCCTTGATTCTTCGTTGTCGTGGTTGTGGTCCGGCCGGCGACTGCAGGCCGGACGCGCAGAGAATAGCACGGCTGGAAAAATCGGCGGGGATCGGAGAATGGGCCGCTAGATCGTGCGCAGACTGTCCCGTGTGCGTAGCCGCGCGTCGCGTCGCACCTGTGCAGAACGGTAGCGGCGTTTCTCGTCGTCGCTCTCGGGCACGACGTCGGGCACGGACGTGGGAGCGCCCGTCTCGTCGAGACCGACGAACGTGAGATAAGCGGAGACCACGTGCCGGATCTCCCCGCTGCGGCTGTTCTCGGCCACGACCCGTACGCCGATTTCCATAGAGGTATTCCAGGCCCGATTGACGGCGGCCTTCACCACCAGGGTCTCGCCGGTGCGCGCGGGAGAGAGGAAGTTGAGGCTGTCCACCGCGGCGGTGACGCAGGTGGTGCCGCTGTGGCGCTCCGCCACGATGAGGGCCGTGCGGTCGCACAGAGCCATCACCAGCCCGCCGAACACCGTCTGCTGCGCATTCAGGTCGTTGGGAAATACCTTGTAGACGTTCTGCTCGACGGCGGAATGCGAAGGTGCTCGACCGGGCATGCTCATGGCCCCTCCCTCTTCGATCGGTCCAGTGCCAGGGCGACGAGACGCCGCATCATCCGTTGCCCGAGGCCTTCGGGCGACGCCAGATCCAGCCGCTCCAGGTGATCAGCCCATCGGCCACCGCCATCTGCGCCGGCATGGCGCATCGCCGCGAACCCCACGCGCAGCCGGTCCGGCAGCCGGGCGGTGGCGCCCTTCAGCCAGGTGAGCGCCTCGGCGAGTTCCTGTTCGACGGTCGTCAGGTCGGTGCCATGGGGATACTGCGGGAAATACGGCGCCACGTCCGCAGCGCCGAAGACCGATTCGAGCACCTCCGGCGTATTCCGCCGCGCATCGGCGGATACGGATTGATCGGCCGGCACCTTGCCGGCCGCTCTGGCAGACTCCAGCAACTCGTCCTGAAACGCGGAATCCGCGATGTCCACCATCCCGGCAATCACCTCCCGATCGGGTCGGCCGCGGGTCGCCGCGATCCCGTATTCGCTGACGAAGACGTCCCGGTAATGGCGCGGCACCGTCGCATGAGAGTAGGACCAGCGTATGTTGGAGCGCGGCCTGCCGTCGTGCAGACGCCACGAGCGCAGCATGAGGATGGAGAACCCGTCCGGCAGCGCCTGGGCCATGCCGACGAAGTCGAACTGCCCGCCTACGCCGCTCACCACCCGGCCGCTCTCCAGCCCGTCGGATACGGCGGCGCCCAGCAGGGTTGCCATCATGGTCTCGTTGATGAAGCGGGCGTCCCGGCGCTGGCGCCGCTTGCGTTCCTCGTCGCCATACAGCGTGTTCACCCGGGAGATGCTCGTCATGTTGATGAGCCGGCGTCGCTCCTCCGGCAAACGCCGCAGTGCCTCGTAGAATGCCGACGAACCGATGAAAAAACCGCCATGCAAGACGGTCTCGTCTCCGGCGTCCGCGGCCCGCCGCAGGATGTCGCGCTCGAACAGCGAGAAAAGGGCATCGCTCATCAGCTCGCTGGAGCCGTACAGCCCCTCGCGGAACGGTGTCGTCTCGAGCGGCAGCGCGGCGCGGCGCGGCGATGCGCTGCCGCCGGGCAGCCTCTCCAGAACGGCACGAAACAGATCCGGCCGCTCGTTGCGCAACGCCAGGCAATGAGCCACCGCATCGCTCAGCGAGCCGATGCCGAGCTGGATGGTGCCGCCGTCGGGCACGAGGCTCGCCACGTGCATCCCGGTGGCGTAGTCGGCCGCCTCGACCGCCCGGTTCGGCAACCCGAACAGCGGAAATTCCCGTTCCGGCGCATCCAGGACGAAGTCGAATACGTCTGCCGGCACTTCCGCATCGCCGGTCATATAAGGCAGCCGGCGATTGACCTGCGCGACCATCGCGACCTTTCGGCCGGCCTCCTTCGCCTCGCGGAAGGCCGGCAGGAGATCCAGCGAGATCTCCGGATTGCAGCTCAGACTGTAATTGCCGGGGCTCTCCGCGCGCGCTGAGACCAGCTGCCCCACCACGTTCACGCCCAGCCGCATCAGCTCGGTGACCACCTGGCTGTAATTGATGCTGGTGTAGGACTGCTGCGCGGACGCCGTACCCAGATACGCCCCCGGGCGGAAGTAGAACTCCCGTACCTCGATATTCGGCGGCAGCGTGCCGGCGCGAATCGCCTGCGCGTAGCGCAACGAGGGCCACTCCCCGTACAGCCGCTCGACCAGCGGCGCCAGGAATCGCTGCTCCAGATCGCCGTGAGCGCGCGGAACCTCCAGCGTCAACGCGGTGAAGATAGTGAGCCGCATCGACGAATCCGACGCCGCTCGCTCGTACAGGGCGTTGGCGACATGGACCGCCTTGCCCAGCCCGACCGGCAGCCCCAGCACGATGTCGCGGCCCACCCGCGCGACGATGGCGTCCGCGAGCGCTCCCGGATCCTGCCAGGCGGCGCTCACGCGCGGCACCGCGGGCGGCGGCCCGGCCGACGGCGCGGGCGAGTACGAGTACGATGACGGCGAAGACGCCAGTGCTGATGTCGCATAATGGTGCGCATCGGTAGGGAATCCTGTTGCGAACAATACCGGTACCTGCCATTCAAACACATGCGGGTCACCCGAAACCCGTCGGAGGAGAATATGCAATCGCGCCCGAGCGGCGTCACGAGCGCCGCCTCTGCCATTTCCGGCCGGCTCGGCATGGCCGTCCTGGCCGTTCTCGCCGTCGGCGCCGCGCCCCCGGCGGCGGCGGAAGTACCTCCGATCGCGCGCGAAGCCTTCGCCAACATGCCCCGCGTCACCGGCGAATGGGCGTTCACGCGCACCCGTGAGGACAACGACGGCAGCCGGGTCGAGCGATTCGACCCGGCCGCCGACCCGAAATGGCAGCTGGTGTCCGTGAACGGCCGCGAGCCCACGGAAGAGGAGCTCCGCGACTACGCCGAGGAAGTCGAACAGCGCCTCGCCCGCGAAGAGGGCCGACCCGGCGACAACGACTTCGACGGCCTGGCAGCGGACGAAGGCTGGGAGCTGCTCGAAGAAGACGACCGGCGGGTCACGTGGCGCTTTCGCCCGGCGGCGGGCGCGACGGACCGGGAAGGCATGGCCAAGCACCTGCAGGGCGAGATGACCATCCTGAAGTCGGTCCCGTACGTCGAGTCCTTCCGCCTCTACAGCGACGAGCCCTTCCGCGCCAAAGTCATCGCGAAGATCGAGCGGTTCAACACGCGGATCGAGATGATACGACTGGACCGGCGGGCCTACATGCCGGTCCGGGTCACCACCCGTGTGCGAGGCAGCGCCGCATTCGGCCTGAAGAGCATCGAGCGCGACATCCTGCTGACTTACTCGGATTTCCGCTACGCCGGATCCGGGGACGCGGAAGGCGGAACCGGCGGCAATCCGGACCGGCCGGCGGCCGCGAGCGCCGTGGGGTCTCAGCGGGCGCCGTTATTCTCGACGATGCTGTCCAGCAACTTCTTCGCCCGCAGGAACTGATCCCGGGCCTTGCCGAGGTAGAGCATCACCTCGTCGACGTAATTATCCGCCGAAGCCGACCACACCCGGTTGAGATAGCGTTCGCCGGCGGCGAACTCGCTCATGACGTCCGCGTAGACCTGCAGCCCGTAGAGATGCGACAGGCTGTGGCGGGCGTCGACGAACCGGATGAGGTCGTCGCGGAACAGCCGGTCGATTTCGAAGCGCATGTTGTGCGGCGGTATCGAGTCCCGGTCGCCGTACAGCCGCTCGAGGTTGGCGCAGATCCCGGTCAGACTCTCGGTCAGGTCGCGGCGGTTGCCCTCCAGCACGTGGTCTGCGGTGGCACCGGCGCGGGTGGCCCGCTTGACCATGATGACGCCCGCGGCACCGGCAAACGCGGCCGGCAGGAACCAGGCCCATTCGGTGGCATCGGCGTCCGTGGACGCGAAATAGGCGCCGGACAGAAATCCGGCCGCGAGCAACAGATAACCCAGCCGCGTCATGCCGCCGCCAGCACGTAGTAGATGGCGAAGCCGACCCCCACCAGTGCCTCGCCGACGATGAGTCCGGCCGCGATCGGGATGCCGGTGTCCTCGCTCCAGCGCTGGCCGAGCTTGCGGTCCGACGCCAGCCGCAGCAACGTGCCCAGCGCGTAGGTCAGCACGATGTTGAAGGGCAGATAGAAGCCGAGGCCCACCGTGATACCGAGGCCGCCCTGCAGCGCCGAGAGGATGGCGCCCAGCGCCGCGCCGGCCACGTATTTCTGCACGGGGACGTCGCCGCCGAGGATGCCCTCCACGGTGCTGGCCAGCGCCTGGGCCTGGGGCGCGGGCAGCTTCTCGCTGCCGAGGCCGTAGGCGTTGTCCAGCACGAAGATCAGCACGATCACGACCAGCGGGCCCAGCCAGGCGCCGATGAACTGGCCCATCTGCTGCATCCGCGGCGTCGCGCCCACCAGGTAGCCCGTCTTCAGGTCCAGCATCAGGTCGGTCGCCTGGGACATGGCCACGCAGGTGGCCGCGCCGACCATGATGGCGGCGACGATCGCGTCCGCCCGATCCAGGCCGCTGGTCGCCACGATCAGCAGCGTGATGCCGATCAGCGTCATGCCGGACAGCGGCGACCAGTTGGTGCGCCCGATGGCCTCAGACAGGATGACGCCCGCCATCCAGATCCACACCGTGCCGAGCAGCGCCATCAGGAGGCCCCGGCCGAGCCCGACGGCCTCCGTGGAGGAGACGGCGATGACGGCGAGCAGCAGCGCGGCACCCGCGATGGCGCCGTAGAGGAGCTTGATCGGCATCTCGTCCCCGGATACCGCGGATTCGACCTTGGCGGCACTCTGCATGGAACGCACCGCCGAGCGGATCAGCGGGAACGCGAGCACCACGCCCATCACCGCCCCGCCGATCAGCATGCCGATGCCGATCGGGCGGAACAGCGCCGAGCGCAGGAAACCCGGATCGGTGATGGTCTGGCCGGTGGCGGGGTCGACCGGCAGCTGGCCGTTCGCAGCCAGCAGCGGCGCGATGAACCACCAGGTCACGAAGCCGCCGATGATGAAGGCAACGCCGCCCTTGCCCGCGATGAAGGCGACGCCCACGGTCAGCAGCGACAGGTACCAGACCCCGTTCATGTACTCGGGCATGCCGAGGCGGGAGCCGAGGTCCCAGTCGGAGACGCCGGTCAATTGGGTGGCGAAATGCACCGCCGCGCTCACGGCGGCGGCGCCGAGCAGGATCGCGGCCTTGCGCACGCCGGCGCCCGGCGACTTCAGGATGGTGGCCACCGCCACGCCGCCGGGATAGGTCAGGCGCTCGAAATCGATCATCTGCTTCCTCAGCGGGATGATGAAGGCGATGCCCAGATAGGCGCCGGCGATGCAGCCGAAGGTGAGGATGTAGGGGTTGAAGTCGCCGCCGTGACCGAGGATGAAGATCGCCGGCACGGAGAACATCATGCCCGAGGAAGCGCCGTTCACCGCGCTGGCCACGGTCTGGGCGATGTTGTTCTCGATGATGCTGCGCCGGCGCAGCAGGCCGCGCAGGATGCCGAAGCCGAGTATGGCGGCGAGCTCCGAACCCTCGATGGAGAAGCCGAGGATGAGCGCCGCGTAGCCGATGGAGATGGCGATGATGACGCCGAGGAACCAGCCGACTATCACCGCCGGCCAGGAGAGCTCCGGATAGGCGCCCTGCATGGGCACCGGTCCCGCGGCATTGTTCATGGGCATCGCTCCTCTGCGGGTCCGCTGTCACGCCTCTGCCGGACCCCGGTCCGGGCGGAGTCTATCATGGCTCATCTCCGGCTCATCTCCGGCTGATCGGCGGCTCATCTGCCGCTCGGCTGCAGGCTGATGCACGGGCCGGGCCTCAGGGCAGCAGGGGCTCGATGCGCTCCGCGGGCAGGCCCTTTTCCATCACCTCCGCGAATTCGTCTCCCAGCCTCTCGCTCTCGGCCACCGCCCTCTTCCAGTGACGCTCCCTGGTGGCCGGATCGTAGCGGCGGAAATCGTGGCGGTCCGGGATGCGGCCGCCTGGCAGGCCGGCGACGAAATCGTCGGAGGGCGCCATCAGCAGCACGCGGTCCATGTGCGCGCGCGCGGGACGGCGCCAGGAGAGCCGCTTGTCGAACCAGCCCGGGATCAGGTGGGGATAGAAATGGGCATAGAGCGCGATGCCGTCGATCGCGGACAGCGGCAGGTCGAGGTGATAGTCGATGATGCCGCCGTCCCGATAGACACCGGGTACGCCGCCGGGGATGTCGCGCATGCCCTCGATCACCAGCGGGATGGCGCCGCTCGCCAGGATCGCCGGCGCCAGGTTTTCTTCGGTGAGCGCGTGCACCCGCAACGGGAAATCGGCCGCATGGAGGAACGGCGCCTGCTCCCTGGGATCGCTGAACAGGGCGCGGCTGAAGAACGCCCGCAGGCTGCGGCGGCTCAGCAGGTTGCCGGCAGCAGCGAGCGCCAGGCCCGCCGTCAGCATCGCGCCCCGCTCGGAGGCCGCCGGCCCGTGGGCGCGGGCGGTCATGATGTGGGTGCGCAGCACCGGGTGGGAGAGTATCTCCCGGGGGCCGCGGGGCCCCAGCGCGTGACCGAGGATCTCACGGCTCTTGGCCGTGATCTCCGCCCGGTCCGGCCGTTCGCTGTAGTGCTGGTAGATGTAGCCGTCACGCAGGCGGTCGATCGCCGCCAGCGGATCCGACTGGGCGTAGCAGGCGAAACGCCACGTGCCGATCGACGACCCGATCAGGTGCACCGCGCCGCGCAGGCGCGGCAGCAGATCGCGCATGATGACCCGGTCCAGGCCGTACAGGACCAGCCATTTTGCGCCGCCGGAGGCACCGGCCAGGAGGCGGATGCGCTCCGGGTCGAGGCCGCGCTCGCGGATCTCGGCCAGCGCGGTCGGGCCGGCCAGGAATCGCAGAGCACGCCCCGCCAAGAGACCGTTCCTGATCCGGCGCGCGGCCCGTCAGCCCGCGGCGCGCAGGTCCTCGTACTCGGGATGACGCTCCAGCCACGCCGCCACGTAGGAGCAGGCCGGCACCACGCCGTGGCCGTGTTCGCGCGCGTAATCCATCCCGGTTCGCACCAGTCGGCCCGCGATGCCCCGGCCGCCGATCGCCTCCGGCACCTGCGTGCTGGTGAAGTGCATCACGTCGCCGTCCATCTCGTAATCGGCGTACGCCAGGTGGCCGTCCACCTCGGTCTCGAAGCGGCCGTCGGCCCTGTTGTGGGTGACCTCGATGTCCGGTCTTTCGTCGGCGTTGCTGTCTGCCATCGGCTCCTCGCTCAGTCGAAGGGGTGTCTCAGTACGATGGTGTGCTCCCGGTCGGCGCCGGTGGAGATGATATCGATGGGCGTCGCGACAATCGCCTCGATCCGCGCGAGATAACTGCGGGCGTTCGCCGGCAGCGCGTCGTAGTCGGTGATGCCCACCGTGGATTCCGTCCAGCCGGGCATGTCCTCGTAGACCGGCTCGATATCGGCATAACGATCCACCGCGACCGGCGGTGTGTCGATGGTGTCGTCGCCGATGCGGTAACCGGTGCAGACGCGGATGGTCTCCATTCCGTCCAGCACGTCCAGCTTGGTGACGCAGAGTCCCGCAACGCTGTTGTTGACGATGGATCGCTTCAGGGCCACGGCATCGAACCAGCCGACCCGGCGCGGGCGCCCCGTGGTGGCGCCGAACTCCGCGCCCACCTTGGCCATGCGCTCGCCCTGGTCGTCGAACAACTCGGTGGGGAAAGGGCCCGCACCCACCCGGGTCGTGTAGGCCTTCACGATGCCCAGCACGTAGTCGATGGACCGCGGGCCGATGCCGGTGCCGGTGCTGGCGCTGGCCGCCACCGTGTTCGACGAAGTCACGAACGGGTAGGTCCCGTGGTCGATATCCAGCATGGCGCCCTGGGCGCCCTCGAACAGCACGCTCTCGCCGGCCTCGGTCAGCTCCTGCAGGATGCGGGTCACGTCGGCGGTGAGCGGTGCGATGGTCTCGGCCAGCTCGAGCGCCCGGTCCAGCGTCTCGGTGAAGTCCACCGTCGCCGCGTTGAAATAGTGCTTAAGGACGAAGTTGTGGTAGTCCAGCACCTCGCCGAGTCGCGAGGCGAACTGCTCGCGCATGTACAGATCGGAGACGCGCAGCGCCCGGCGCGCC
>Ga0209931_1001381_pt1 | contig 13311 bp, 12 predicted proteins | sample SalPonR1_B_D1_MG_FD_185697 | JGI IMG/M metagenome (GOLD analysis project Ga0209931, IMG submission 185697) | Salt pond soil microbial communities from South San Francisco under conditions of wetland restoration - Salt Pond MetaG R1_B_D1_MG... ...
CGTTTTCAAAACTAAAATCAAACTTATTAAAATAAAATTATTAATTTATTGATTTTATGTAACAATTTTGCTATAATCACTTACTAAATATTAATTTTTAAAGAGGTGTATTATGAAAAAGAAAGTATCAGAATTAGTAGTAGAATGTTTAGAGTTGGAAAATATAGATACTGTATTTGGTTACCCCGGGGCTGCAATTATGCCTTTTTATGAAGCATTAAGAAAATCAAGTATAAATCATATATTAGTTAGGAACGAACAATCTGCCGGTCATATGGCTAATGGTTACGCAAGAACTAATGATACTGTAGGTATCTGTATTGCAACCTCTGGACCAGGAGCAACAAATCTTATAACAGGAGTAGCAACTGCTTATATGGATTCCATCCCTTTGGTCGTAATCACAGGTCAGGTAGATTCAAAAAGTATTGGTTCTGATATGTTCCAAGAAGCAGATATAATTGGAGCAACGGAACCCTTTACCAAACATAATTTTTTAGTTAAAAAAGCTAAAGATATCCCGAAATTTATAAAAGAAGCTTTTTATCTTGCAAACACCGGAAGAAAAGGTCCTGTTCTAATTGACCTGCCTGTAGATATCCAAAATCAATTAATGGAGTTAGATTATCCTGAAAAAATTGATATTAGAGGTTATAAACCTACATATGTAGGTAATATGCGACAAATTAAAAAGGCTGTAAAGGAAATTAACAAAGCCCAAAACCCACTTGTATGTGTCGGAGGGGGGATAGCTTCGTCTAACTCAAGAGACGAACTTGAGTTATTTATTAAGAAAACTAATATCCCTGTAGCTTGTTCTTTAATGGGAGTAGACGGTTTTGATAATAATTCAGATTACTTTGCAGGATTACTGGGTTCTCATGGTTATCCTTTTGTTAATAGGGCCTTAAACAAAGCCGATCTCTTAATTGTTATAGGAGCTCGTCTTGCAGATAGAACAACATCGAAATATTCCTTCAATGAAAATCAATCCATCATTCATATAGATATAGATCCAGCAGAAATTGGAAAGAATATTAAAACTCATATACCTATAGTAGGAGATGCTAAAAAAGTACTAACATCTCTAAACCAATTTGAATATAAGCCTATTTGGGAAAAATGGTCTGAAAAAATAATGAAAGAAAGAGAATCTTACTTTGAAAAGGCTTTGAATTTAAATATAAACATAAACAAAGTTAATCCATGTCTTGTAGTAAGAGAAGTTTCAAACTTAGTAAAAGGAAATACTATCATAACAGCAGATGTAGGTCAGAATCAAATTTGGACTACTCATTTTTATAAGGCTTCAAAAAATAGAAAATTCTTCACATCTGGCGGATTAGGTACTATGGGATACAGCATACCAGCTGCTATAGGAGCTAAGTTTGCATCTCCATCCCATACAGTAGTAGCAATGTCAGGAGAAGGTGGCATGCAGATGTTGGTTGGTGAACTTGCTGTATTAAGAGAAAATAATCTAGATCTTAAAATAATTATTTTTAATAATAATAGTTTAGGTATGGTGCGTGAAATGCAGGAAAACCTCTTCGGAGAAAATAATCACTACAGTACAGCTATTGGATTTAACCCTGACTTTATGCAACTAGCTAAAGCTTATGATATTGATGGAATTCAAATAAATAACAATGATGAAATAAAAACAAAGCTTAAGATGGCATTCTCTAAAAAGGGACCTTGTCTAATAGAATGTAAGGTAGATCCAAAATTCCCTACTTTACCAACTAAAGTTAAAGAATTGGAAAAGAAGAATATAGAAATAGCATAAACAAACTTATATAAGGGAGGTAGATTGATGAAAGGCGAAAGACATGTATTGGCAATACTTGTAGAAAACTATTCAGGTACCCTAAGCAAGGTTGCAGGGTTGTTTACTCGTAGAGGTTATAACATAGATTCACTTAATGTAGCTGAAACTATGGATCCAAAAACTTCGAGAATAACGGCAACTGTAACAGGAGATGAAAAAATATTAGAACAGATCACAAAGCAGTTAAATAAACTTATTAATGTAATAAAAATAACTGATTTAACTTGCAAAAAATCTATACAAAGAGAACTTATGTTTGTGAAAATTTCTTCTTCAATTGAAAGCAGAAATGAAATTATTCAAATGACAAATGTTTTTAAAGGAAAAACCGTTGATATTTCATCCAAATCTATTACAATAGAACTAACTGGAGACGAAGAGAAGAACAATGCTTTTATAGAATTAGTAAAACCTTTTGGTATTATAGAACTTGTAAGAACAGGATTAACTGCAATTGAAAGAGGATAAAAAAAGGTAACAGTCTAGACTGTTACCTTTTTTTATATTGATTTTACTTCTTTTAACCAAGTTGATATTGATGCATCGCTTGGCATCCTCCAATCACCTCTTGGAGATAAAGCTACACTTCCTATTTTGGGACCATCAGGAATACAGGATCTTTTAAACTGCTGAGTTATAAATCTTTTATAAAAATTTTCTAACCATTTTTTTATTGTTTTTTCGTCATATGTATCTCTGAAAGCTATTTTGGCCAAATAAAAAACTTTTTTTGGAGAGAATCCATTTCTCACTGTATTATAAAGGAAAAAATCATGAAGCTCATAAGGCCCAACTACTTCCTCTGTTTTTTGTTTGATTTTTCCTTCTCTATCCGGTGGTAGTAATTCTGGACTTACAGGAGTATCTAAAATATCTAATAATATCTTTCTAACCCTACCAGAAAATTTGTATTCTGATGCCCATTTAACCACATATCTAATTAAAGTCTTTGGAATTCCTGAATTTACACCGTACATAGACATATGATCTCCATTGTAGGTTGACCAACCTAAAGCAATTTCAGACAAGTCACCTGTACCAACTACAATACCATTCAACTGATTAGCCTTGTCCATTAGTATTTGAGTTCTTTCTCTTGCCTGAGTATTTTCATATACTACATTATGGTTATCTATGTCGTGATTAATATCCTTAAAATGTTGTAATGATGCGTCTTTTATACTTATCTCTTCCAAATCCACCTCTAATTCTTCCAGCAGACCTAAAGCATTATTGTATGTTCTTTCTGTCGTACCGAAACCTGGCATTGTAATTCCTTTAATAAATTTCCTATCCTTACCAAGGATATCTGCAGTAACTACAGAAACCAATAAAGCAAGAGTAGAATCAAGTCCACCAGATATTCCTATAACAAGAGATTTAGTATTAATATGTTCTACCCTCTTTGCTAAAGCCATAGTTTGCAGATTAAATATCTCACTACATCTTTCTTCCATATCTTCTTCCTTTTGTGGTACAAAAGGATAAGGATCAACAACCCTTTTAAGTTTAACTTCTTTATTGTCCAAAGAAAATTCAATTTTTTTATATTCTCTTTTATAGCTTTTACTATCGTTAAATACTGTGTTTTTAACTCTATCCTTATTTATTTTCTCTACATCGATATCATTATAAACAAACTTACCATCTATATTATAGTCTTTATTATTTTCTATGATTTTTCCATTCTCCGCTATAATTATATTTCCGCCAAAGACCAAATCCGTGGTAGATTCCCCATATCCTGCAGATGAATATACATAAGCAGATATACATTTTGCAGACTGTTGAGAGATCAATTTTTCTCTATATATGCTTTTACCTACTATATCATTTGATGCTGATAAATTAACTAAAATATTAGCTCCACTAAGTGATTGTAACTGACCTGGACTTATGGGCGCCCATAAATCTTCACATATTTCAACTCCTACTATCAAGTCTATATCTTCACATTGAAACAACAAATCTTTGCCAAAATTATATTTTTCTTTTCCTATCTTAATCTGAGATTGTAAAATGCTATCTCCTGAAGCAAACCATCTTTTTTCATAAAATTCATTATAATTAGGTATAAATGTCTTGGGCACAATCCCTAGAATTTCTCCATTGTTTACAGCTATAGCGCAGTTGTATAAACTTCCTTCTTTACTAATGGGAGCACCTAAAAATATAAGCATCTTTTTATTCTCAGTGAATTTTAATATTTCTAATATTGATCTTCAGTCTTAACTTTAATAAGACTTTGGAAAAACAAATCACCACAGGTATATCCTGTGATAGATAACTCAGGAAACACAAGTATATCCACCTTCTTATCTTCAGCTATTTTTATATTTTTAATTATTTCTTTTTTATTATATTCTAGATCCGCTACTTTAATCTTAGGAACAGCAGCACCTACTCTAATGAATCCTTTACTTTTCATTGTATCACCCTTTTTAAGTTATTGTATAATTAGTATATATTAAAAATAATTATATGTAAAAATAAATTATTTTTTTAAAAATAATAAACTTATGTTATACTATATTATAGTTTTTATACAAAGGGTGATATTATGGATAATAGGTATATTAAAAATCTAAATGCTTTAACTGAAGAGGATATCATAAAGCTTAATAAATCTCACGTTTGTGTGGTTGGTTGCGGTGGATTAGGTGGTTATATTTTAGAATTCATGAGCAGAATAGGTATCGAAAAAATAACAGCTGTAGATGGTGATGTTTTCGACGAATCCAACTTAAACAGACAGCTACTTTCAAATTCTGAAAATCTTGGTTTATATAAGGTAGCAGAAGCTCAAAAAAGAATAAATTTAGTAAACCCTAATATTAATTTTATAGGAATAAAAAATGAAATTACTGAAAAAAATATAAATATGCTATTACCTAAGGATGTAAACTGTATAGTAGATGCTGTTGATAATGTTAAAACCAGGTTTTTATTAGAAGAATTCGCATGGAAAAATAATATTCCATTAATACACGGTGCTATCGGAGGATGGTACGGTCAAGTTTCTACCATTATGCCTGGAGATAAAACTATTACAAAAATCTATCAAAGCAAAGAGGAGCCTAATAAGGAAGTTAAGTCTATGGGAAATCTTCCTCATGCTGCATCTTTAATAGCTTCATTTGAAGTAAATGAAGTGGTTAAGCTCTTGACAAACAAGGGTGACTTACTTACAAATAAGCTACTGTACATAGATTTAAAATCAAATTCTTACAATACGTTTGAAATATAGGAGGTATTATGAACATAAATGTTAACCCTTCAAAGGGTATGAGAGATTTTACTCCAGATGAAAAGGAAATAAGAGATTATATAGAGGGAATAATAATTAATACTTATAAAAAAGATGGGTTTCAGCTTATTGAAACTCCTGTTGTTGAAAATATAGAAAGACTCCTTGGAAGTGATGGAGGAGATAATTTAAGGTTAATTTACAGAATTTTAAAAAGAGGTAAAAAATTAAAAAAAGCTTTAAATCGAGAACCTATAGAAATTGATGAGTTAACTGACTTAGGATTGAGATATGATCTTACGGTTCCTTTGAGCAGATTTTATTGTAACAGTCGTGCCGAACTTCCAATGGTTTTTAAAGCCATGCAGGTGGGTAATGTTTTTAGAGCTGAAAGAGCACAAAAGGGAAGGTATAGAAGCTTTAAACAATGTGATATAGATATAATAGGCGACGAAACTAAAATGGCTGAAATACAACTCATTTCAACTACTGCTAAAGCCCTAACTAAACTTAATGTTAAGGATTTTGTAGTAAGAATAAACGATAGAAGGATTTTAAAAGATGTAGTACTTCACTGTGGTTTTAAGGTTGAAAATTTTGAAAATGTTTGTATAACAATGGATAAACTAGATAAAATAGGTTTAGAAGGTATTGAAAAGGAATTATCTAAAAAAGAGTACAGTGATGTGAAAATAAAAAATATTCTTGATGCAATTCATAATATAAATGATAAAGGCCTGGAGGCACTTAGCAAATACGGTGTGAATGAAACTGTTATAAAAGAAATAGAAACTGTTATAAATACAATCAATGATATCAGAGAAGAAAATTTTGAAATTATCTTTGATTTTACCTTGGTAAGAGGTATGGGTTATTATACTGGTTCTATTTTCGAAATATCTTATAAAGACTTAGGATATTCTATTGCAGGTGGCGGAAGATATGATGAAATGATAGGTAATTTTATAGGTGAAAAAATTCCAGCTATAGGATTTTCTATTGGCTTTGAAAGACTTGCAAACCAATTGATAAAAGAAAAATTTAAAGTGCCTGGTGATGAAAGGTTGGTTATGCTTTACGACGAAAGTGATAACTTTGCTTCTATTATTAAAGCCGCTGACAAATTTAGAGAAAAAAACTACATTGTAGGTTTATATGAAAGAAGAAATAAAATGGGCAAGCAGTTAAATAGGCTTTTCGAACAAGGTTATGGAAAATTTACTATTTTTAGTGAGATAGAAGAAGAAATGGAAATAAGTGACCTTAACGAAGATTAAAAAAACACCCTAGGGTGTTTTTTTTTTAGCTTAATTATTTCGGCTTTTATATTCTCATCTATATCTATTATTCCGTAAGTTTTGTCCTTAGTATTTCTTGGATTAGTTGGACTACCTGGATTAAAAAACAAAATATCATCTATCTTTTGATTAAAAGGCCTATGAGTATGTCCAAAAAGTACTATATCAGCTTCTGTTTCTTCAGCTCTATAACACAAATTTTCAAAAGTAAACTTGACATTATATTTATGACCGTGGGTTAACAAGACTTTTCTATCTTTAAGATTTAGTATTATTTCATCCTGTGCGTCATTTTCTCTAATATCACAATTTCCTTTTACTTTTATGATTTCTACTCCTAATTCATCTTCTATTACTTCTGCATCTTTAATGTAGTCTCCTAAATGAATAATAATGTCTAATTTCTTATTTTCTAAATTATTAATTAATTTTTCTATACACCTATGAGTATCACTAATTACAGCTATTTTCATCTAAGATTTCCTCTATTTTAAATTTAACTCCTTCAAGGGCTTTTTTTCTATGACTAATTTTATTCTTTTCATCTCTTCCCATTTCTCTAAAGGATTTATCGAAGCCTTGGGGAATAAATAATGGATCATATCCAAATCCGCCTTTTCCTCTGTATTCTTCAGAAATTCTACCTTTACAAACGCCATGTACTATGTGCTCATTACCTTCTTTATCTATTATAACAGCAACTGTCATAAAATAAGCTCTTCTACCGGTGCCTTTGATACCATTTAATTCTTTAAGAAGTTTTTCATTATTTTCATCATAAGTAGCATTTTCTCCGCTGTATCTTCCTGCATATATTCCTGGTTCACCATCTAAAGCATCAACAAAAAGTCCTGTATCATCTGCTATTACAATATGTCCTTTAATCAAATCTGATATAGCTCTTGCTTTTTTTAGTGCATTTGCCTCTAAAGTTTTACCATTTTCTACTACTTTTATTTTATCTAACCCTAAATCTTTTTTAGAAAAAATTTTTACATTTGTATCTTTTAATATTTCTTTTATTTCTTTAATCTTGTCCTTATTATTTGAAGATAAAATTACTTTTTCCATTAGTCCTCCATAATTTCTTTAGTAATCTCTTTTCCTAGTACATCTTTTTGTATCTCAAATAAATCATTACACCCTTTTTTAGCTAAATCCAAAAGGTTCATCAATTCTCCCATAGAAAAAGGAGACTCTTCTCCTGTACCCTGTATCTCTATAAATTCTTCTTTGTTAGTCATAACTACATTCATATCTACCTTGGCATTCTTGTCTTCTTCATAGCATAAATCTAGTAAATTCTCTTCGTCAACTACTCCTACACTAATTGCTGATACAAAGTTTTTTGCAGGTATTTTATCAATTAACTTTTCAACCTTTAATTTATTAAAAGCTTGTATCATAGCTACGAAACTTCCAGTTATTGCTGCTGTTCTAGTTCCGCCATCTGCTTGTATTACATCACAATCAATCCATAAAGTACGTTCACCAAAACCCTTAAGATCTACTACTGATCTTAATGACCTACCTATAAGTCTCTGTATTTCTTGTGATCTACCATCTTGCTTTCCTTTTTTAGCCGCTCTCATTTTTCTGCTTCCTGTAGATCCTGGAAGCATATCATATTCTGCCGTTACCCATCCTTGTCCAGTATTTCTTAAAAAATGAGGTACCTTTTCTTCTATAAAAGCAGTACAAACAACTTTTGTTTTTCCCATCTGAATTAAAACAGAACCATCTGGATGAATCAAATATTCATCTTCTATTTTTGGATCTCTAATATTATCGAAGCTTCTTCCATCATATCTTGCCATTTTTCCTCCTTATTTTATAACTACATTATAAAGCTCATCACTTGATGGCTCATCTATTTCAATGATTTTTTGATTTCTCTTTGTTAAACATTTTTTTTCATCAATAATTTCACCGATAATTTTTAATGATATTCCTTCTTCTTTTAGCTCCTCAATCATTTTATAGCTCTTATCTTTATTTGCTATTATAAGCATTGCTCCACTTGAAATAAGTCTGTATGGATTTATTTTGTAGTAATTACATACAGCTTTTGTTTCTATTGAAACAGGTATTTTTTCTTCATCTACTAAAATACCTAAATTATTTGCTTTATATGCTTCCCAAACTGCACCATAAACTCCACCTTCTGTAATATCGTGCATATACTTTGAGCCTAATTTACCACATAGCACACCCTCTTTTACTACACTAAGTTTGTTAACATATCCTTTTACTTTTTCTGAAGACAATTCACTGCAGTTAAATACTTCCTTGTCTAATTCTTTTGTATTCTCAGAATATATAATTGATGTACCTTCTATTCCTATTTCTTTACTAATCAGTAGCAAATCTCCAGATTTTATGGGATCATTATTTGTATTTTTATCTTTTATTCCCAAAGCTGTTAATGATAGTACCATTTTATTTACTGCATCAGTTATTTCTGTATGTCCTCCCACTATTTCAACATTTATTAAGTCTGCAGCTTCATTGGCTTCTTTCATTATTCTTTCTATTTCATATTGCTCAGTTCCCTTTGGAGCCAAGATGGTCATTAAAAGTGCATTAGGCTCTGCTCCTGCTGCTCCTATATCGTTGCAAGCTACATTTACAGCGATTTTGCCTATATTTTTAGTGGCTCCAGTAATAGGGTCTGAGGAGATTACACAGTACTTATTTCCGTAATCTATAACTGCACAATCCTTACCTACTCCAGCTCTTTCAACAACTTCATCTCTTCTTGTTTTTATGTTAGATATTATTATTTCTTCTAGTAATCTATTTGGCAATTTTCCAACTTCCATTATACAACTCCTTTTGAAAAGCTTACATTGAATTTTAACATAAAAAAAGACTACCGTAAAGATAGCCTTTTATATATTTTAATCTTCATTTTTATTCAATAAAAGCCCACTTAAAATCGTAGTTTGCTCCAACTGGATATCTTGCAATATCCTTAACGTAAGACTTTTGAACAAAGTTTCTGCTTGGATGATACATAGGGTATATTGGAAGGTCTTCAGCTAGTATTGCTTCTGCTTCAGCCATAGCTTCATATCTAGCATCACCGGTTTCTGTTACAGCTTTTTTTACAGCTTCATCATATTCAGGATTGCTGTAAAAAGAGGTATTATTACCGTTATTTGTTACCCAAACATCCATAAAAGTTAGGGGATCATTATAATCACCAATCCATCCTGAATAAGTAATTTTATATTCACCAGTCTGATATCTGCCTAGTAAAGACTTATACTTTAAGGATTCAATATTTATTTTTATATCAAAAGCATATTCCCACTGACTTTGAAAAAATTGAGCTATTTTTGACCAAGTATCTCCATCTCCAACAAGAAAGGTTACTTTTTCTTCAAATTCTTCTTTTGTTATTTCTAATTCTTCTAATGCTTCTAAAAAAAGCTTGCCTGCCTCTTCTGGTCTATAATCTGGAAGCTCGCTATTTCTTGTTTCTCCAAAAGTTTTACCATCAACTCCTTTCATTGCTGGTGGTGTATAACCTTCGGCTACTATGCCCATGCCCCCTTGTATTGCATCAACATAGGTTTGTGAATCTGTGGCAAGTGCAAAAGCTTTTCTTAATTTATAATTATTAAACCAAGGATCTTGGGTATTGAATTGCAAATACCAAGTCACCGCCTGAGATAAAGAATGATATTCAGGACTATCTTTATATATTTTTAAAAATTCTGAGGGTACTTTTGCTATATCTAATTCTCCATCATCATACATTTCTATTATTTTATTGTTGTCTCTTAGCATTACCCCTTCTATTCTATCAAGCTTAACTTTTTCGGAATCCCAATAATTCGGATTTTTTTCTAATATAAGTTTCTCATCATGTATCCATTCTTTTATTATAAATGGACCACTATATATCATCTTTTTTGCTTCTGTTGCAAAAGAATCTCCCCATTCTTCCACGGCTTGCTTTTGCGCAGGAATATAAGTAATAAAAGAAGTTAAACTTAAGAAGAAAGGTGTTTCTCTTATTAATTTAACCTTCAAAGTTTTTTCATCTATTACCTCTATACCTACTTCATTTGGGTCTTCAATTAAACCATTATTATAAGCTTCTGCATTCTCTATATAATAAAGCTGATAGCTATATAATGAGTATGATTTTGGATTTAATGTTCGCAACCATGCATAGGCAAAATCTTCGGCTGTAATAGCCGTTCCATCTGACCATTGTGCATCTCTTAAATGAAAAATATATTCTGTTCCATCATCACTTATTTCCCAATAATCTGCTAATCCCTCTCCTATTGATCCATCTGGATTGAGTCTCACTAGACCTTCGTATACTGAATTTATAACGCTAAAAGATACTTGGTCTATAGTAAGTTGTGGATCTAAATCAGGAGGTTCTTGGCGCCAGTTTATATTTAATACCTGCTCTACAATTTCATCTTCTGAATTTTCTGGTATTTCTTCTAATTCACCTTTATGGCTATTCTCTTGTTGAAGCTCATCTGGCTTTTCTACATCTTGAGAACAAGCCGTTGATAAAATTACAAATATTAATATAATAATTAATCTAGCCTTGTTTTTCATTTATAATACTCTCCTCTCTACCAACCTTATTGAAAGCTTGCCTGTCCAGTTTTTTTGCAATTTTATAATTATTTAATGATTAAATTATATAAGCATTTTCTCAAATCGCTAAAGTTTTGAACTTCTATTAATGTTCAATTGATTATTTAGCTCTTTTTTATCTATTACTTTGATTCCTAATGACTTAGCTTTCTCATATTTCGAACCAGGATTTTCACCCATCACTAAGAAGTCCGTATTCCTACTTACAGAACCTGTAACCTGCCCTCCCGACTTCTCTATAAAGCTTTTTATTTCTTTTCTTGTTATGCTAAAGCTTCCTGTTATAACAATTTTTTTGTCTGTAAAAATATTTTCTTCTACTTCTTCTTTATAGTCATAGTAGGGATTAATACCTTTATTCAACAACTTATTTATATTTTCTTTTATATTTTTATCATTAAAAAACTTATATATTTCTTCAGCTACTACTTCACCGATATCACGAATTTCTATTAAATCTTCTTTTTTTGCAGTTTTTAGATTTTCCAAGGACTTATAATTTTTTACTAAATCCTTTGCCGTTTTAATACCTACATTTGGTATTCCCAAGGCATAAATGAAAGACTCCAGTCTACAGTTTTTACTTTTTTCTAAAGCATTTATAAGATTCTGGGATTTTTTTTCTTTAAATCCTTCTAGTTTAAGAAGTTCTTCTTTTTCTATATCGTAAAGCTGAGAAATATCTTTTATATCTAGTTCTTCATAAAGTTGATATGCAGTTTTTTCACTAAATCCTTCAATATTCATAGCATCTCTACTTGCAAAGTGTACTATAGAGGAAACCAGCTGAGGTTTACAAGATAGTTTGTTAGGACAGAAATAGTGTACTCCTTCTTTTATAAGTTCTGTTCCACAAGCTGGACAATTTTCCGGCATATTTATTTCTCTTGTTTCTCTATCTTCTTCTACAACTCCTAGTATTTCCGGTATTACATCATTTGATCTTCTCAGCCAAACTCTACTATTAATTTCCACCTTTTTTCTTCTAATATCTTCTATATTATTTAGAGTAGCTCTTTGGATTGTTGCTCCTCCTATTTCCACCGGTTCTAAAAGGGCACTAGGTGTAACTTTACCACTTCTTCCAACATTCCATTTTACGTCTTTTAAAATGGTTGTTACTTCTTCAGCTTCAAATTTAAATGCTACTGCCCACCTTGGAAATTTTTGAGTGCTACCTAATACTTCTCTAGTTTTTATATCGTTAATCTTTATAACCATTCCATCAGTTAGTATGTCAAGTTTTTTTCTTTTGTCTTCAATTTTTTCTATTTCTTTTATTAAATCCTCTATATTTTCAAATTCTTTAAGATAATCAAAAACAGGGATTCTCTTATCTCTAATAAAGTTTAACATTTCTTTATGAGTTTTAAAGTTCTTTCCCTCTATATATCCGACGTTATAAAAATATGCTAGTAGATTTCTTTTTTCAGTTATTTTAGGATTAAGGTTCCTTAAAGCTCCAGCAGCAGCATTTCTAGCATTTTTAAGGGGTTCATCAGCTTCTTTGTTATAGTTATTTAAGGAGGATATAGGCATCAGTCCTTCTCCTTGAATCTCTATAACTCCCTCATAATCGATTTTTAGAGGTATGGTTTTAATAGTTTTTATCTGAGCTAGTATAGCCTCACCAGTCTCACCATTTCCTCTTGATGCTCCCTGAACCAAATACCCATCTTCATAGGTAAGGTTAATAGTTAGGCCGTCGAATTTATACTCTAAAATATATTTTACTCTCGGCAAATTATCCTGGTTACTGCTGTTGTATTGATTTATTAATTTATTAACTCTTTCATCCCAAGTTCTTAACTCTTGATAGTTTTGAGCTTTATCTAAAGACCAAAGCTTGGCTTTATGATCGTGCTTCTCAAATTTATCCAAAGGTTTTTCACCTATCCTTTGAGTAGGTGATTCCTTTAAAATATAATCTGATTCTTTTTCCAACTTTAGGAGTTCATCATATAATTTATCATATTCCTTGTCTGAAACCTTTGGCTGATCTAATGTATAGTAATTATATGCGTAGTCATTTAATTTTTCTACAAGTTCTTCTATCCTTTTTTTCTTATCCAATTTTAAAACTCCTGCTATATTTTTTTAATGGGTGCGTAAGGCATTATCATTACTTTAGTACCAATATCATTAAATGCTACAGTTATTTCCGATCCTTTTACCTGTACTACAGTCCCTTTGCCCCATTGTTTATGAACTATTTTGTCACCAGGTTTAAAGTCTTCTTCGCTTTCTGTATTTTTGAAATCTTTATTATCTTTTTTATTTATTCCTGTATATCCTTTGAAAAA